>Ga0302271_10001336_pt1 | contig 23854 bp, 13 predicted proteins | sample III_Bog_N1_1_FD_198767 | JGI IMG/M metagenome (GOLD analysis project Ga0302271, IMG submission 198767) | Peat permafrost microbial communities from Stordalen Mire near Abisko, Sweden - III_Bog_N1_1 | ecosystem: Environmental > Terrestrial > Soil > Wetlands > Peat | place: Sweden: Abisko... | reverse complement strand
GTCTTCTCTGGGGGCTTAGGTTTGTTGATTAACTCACTTTTGAGCTCAAACGATTATTTGAATTTCTTCAGTGCCTTCTGATAATCCTTCAGGTAGAAGTAGTACACACCTTTAAAGAACAGCACGTCACTCTTTTTAAAGCAGCTACCCTCCGCGAAGATCGCTTTAGTGTGGTTAATCAGCGTTAATGCCGCATGGAAGAGCTTAGATTATTCTTCGAAAGCTGGAACCTCAGCTGATTAATATGCAGTTTTAAGCGATTAAAGACAGTATTTGTCATAGCTAGCGATCTCAGCAAGGTTCTATGAGGAAATACCATTACTGGTATTTTCATTTGCTTGTTAGATGATCTTTTCTAGATCTTCCAGTGCTAGATTTAGCTCTTTAGAGATAATAAAACACTTTGTTCGCAGTAGTAGAATCTCACAATCTTTATCCTCCCCGATGGCATAGGAGTATGTCTTAATCGCGTCAGGATATTCGCCAATGTTAAAAAGTAGATTCCCCACCCAGAGATGAATTTTAGGATCGTTTTGCTTCATGCTGCTGTATTTCTGCAAGTCTAAGAAAGCAGAAGATTTCTCGCCGACTAAGTGAAAACATTTCGCGCGATTGAGATAAGCATTTGCTAGATTCGGTTGTTGTCTCATCGCGTTGGTGAGTTCTTAGATGGCATATTTGAAATGCATGCAGCAAGCATATGCGATACCACGAGCGTAATGCAGTTTTGCTTGACCTTCATCGGCTTTTTCGATGGATAAATTGAAGTCCTCAATGCCTGAATAATCGGGGAAAACAGGCAAAAACAAAGGAAATAATTAATATCTTGGAATCTAATGTGGGCAATAATTGAGTTAGAAATTTTTTATACTTTCTTCGATCATTCCAAGTGAGAACTTCAGCAACCCTCGATGGTAGAATATATTATAGTTCGTTTCATTGAGTTCTATGCCTTTGTCTAGATTCTTTAATGCGTTTTGCCTGAATTGTGTCTACTTTGCTTCTTCCGTTTTAGGAATTAATTTATTCGCAAATCTCACGAGAGTCATCGCTTTATAGAAGAATGGTTCCATTTTCTATGGACATTATTTGCTTGCCTTGCTGAAATGGTTCATCGCTTGCTCGAATTAGTTATTCCCCGCACTGATGATGCCTTCGCATATCAGTTTATTGTAAGTTGAAGCCTTATCGAGTTTGGAGAATGTTTCGATGAACTGCAAGTCATTTAGCGCTTTTTGATGTTTCCCTAGACAGAAATACCCATACGCTCTGTAGCTATACACTAATGGCTTGAGGAAATCACCAAGAGTCTATGTCTTCACGAGAACAGTGAGATTTTTAATGCCATCTTCGTGTTTGCGTTTCATTAAAAAAGTCACGCCGTCTGTGAATAATTTGAATTTCTCAAGCGCTTTCTGATCAACGTCAAGGTAGTCTGCACGCTGGAGAGTGTGATAAGCTTGGTAGAAATCACGCATTTCGATTTTGATCTTCGCAATGTCGTAGATTGCTTTAGTAACGGCTTTGCGAGAGTTGTTGTGCTTGATAGACTACTCAAACGATAAAATAGCCTCGTTTATATTACCTAAAACAGAACAAAACATATGCAATGATAAGAATTAGTGGTTTCTTGGATCATTTGAGTAGATGTTTTCTAGTTTGTGTTGTTGTTGTTGTTACGTTGTTTTAAGAACAATGAGCCTTTGAAGTAAAATGCTTCCGAATTGCAAGGATCTTCCGCTAGAATGGTTTCTAAATCACTCAACGCCTTGTCGTATTGCTCAGCGCAAGTGTATGCAATAGCTCTTTTGAGAATGACTGTCTTTGCTGTGACTTCTTCTTTCGCTAAGGAGATTGTATACATCTCAATTGCTTTGTCATATTGTTCAGTCAAACGAAGACAATCTGCCTTCCCCAAGTAGCCTAGATAGAAAAAGAGGAAGAAAGACAGTAAGAAAATATGTCAAATTCTATTCAAACAATACATAAATATTGATCTTTGGTATCTAATTTTATTTGTTACCTAGTCCACATGATGGATTGAGTTTAATTGCAACATCAAAATCAGCCATTGCTTTGTCGTATCTCTTCATTTTAACTTGGAATTTGCCTCGGTAGAAATAAGCATCGTAATACTTCGGATTCGACTGGATAGCCTTGCCCAACTAACAACAACATATAAAAATTTTAAATATCACATCAGCATAATTAACTTGAAAAACACTTTGGATTATTATCTCTCGCTCCCTCTAAATAAATCCTATCTCTTACAATCTGAATCGCCGCGTTGGTGACATTTGTCTTCTTATACGCAATAGCAATGAGTAGATACACATTCCTTTTGAAGTGCTCATTCTTATACAGCAAATCACAAAATTCATCGACAGCTTTCTGGTATTACTGAGTCTATAAATGGCATATTCCTAACAGATACTAGCTCTCCAGTAGCATAGACTCTTCCTTCAACGCATCTTAGAAGTATTTCTGCGCTTCCTCGATGTTGTTCTCTTTGAATGCTGTTTTACCTTTGGATAGCAGATCCGTTGCCTTTTCGTTGTTTAATGCTAACACCCAAGGCTCCAAGTCTCTCTCGGGGAGTAATTGCTAATGTACTTAAAGGCTGAGAGGTTGTTGTTATCCAGGTAAAGCACCAGCTACTTGCAGTTACTAAGATTGATTGCGTTATGTACCAGTATTGATAGGTTTTTTTCTTAGATGAGAGCTGTTACTGTGAGAGCCTTGAATAGATAGTGGATTTATTGGTGTTTGATTCGCTCCAGTTAAACTCGATCGCAATGGGATCAGAAGTTATTGAATGTTGCTGATATTACTCTTATGCTCATCTTCTTCTTTGTGACTAAATGACAGCGAAAGGGTCTTAGGAGGATTCTTATTAGAAGAGAGCTAGTGATTGGAGTTGGAAATGTACGTGTTGTTGTGGTTATTCACTGTGTACTTCCCTGGAACTTAACCGTATGTGTTGGATAGCTAAGTGCCTTGATGGGATGAGCTTCTTTAGTGTTGGTTTAGTGGGAAAGGGTACTAGCTGTAGGGGCTTATACTGTCAGAGGATTGTTACTGCTAGTAAATTGATTTACTTGCACGAACTTAACGGGTTTGATGCGGTTATTAAGGCTATTGTTACTGTTGTTGTTATTGCTGCTGCTAGTGGTGATTGCTTACGATACCTGGGATATATCCTTGCTATTGGGCATGCTGATGGTGTGGATGATACCCTTGTTGAGGTAATCCGGATGACAGCTGCTGTTACTATTATTGCTACGAGAATCTGATTAGTTATGGCGCAGTATTCGCTGAATAGTAGTTCTAAGGGCTTTAAACAATGCCGTTGTTGAAGCTATTATTGCTGTTGTTATTGTTGTTGTGATGGCTCCCATGGTTGGTGACAGATGAAGGATGAACTAAGGATGTTTAAAGCAAGGAATTGCTGTCTTTTTTAGGGAGAGGCACAACATTCTTAATGAACATCGAAGCTGTCTTTTTCTTGGGCTGCTGCTGGGGATGCTAGTTTGGGTGGTTAATTGCAGGAATGAATTCATGTTGCTTAGTTACTTACTATTATTGCTACTGTGATGAGTTACCTAGCAGCTTCTTCCCTGAATTCATCTCTTTCCTGCTGCTACTGCTGTCTCCGGATTGTTGGTATCCCAATGGATTAGAAACATTCAGAGATTGTCCAAGGTTTCCTTGTTTCTCAGGGGAACTATCTGAAGTAAATACAAACAAAATTAATGAAAGAAGAACAATCTGTAAAACGCATAATTTATGGCTATGAGCAGTCAATGCTATGTTGATTACTTTGATTGGTTGGTTTATTTGGTTTGCGATATTCCTTCGAAGTTGGCCTAGTTTACTACTACTATTACGGCTGCTTTTTCCTTGGATCCTGTTGATCAATAGGCGTGCCACATTTCCGTGATGCAATAGTAGCAGCAGGCACTCCTTGAATACTGTAGTTATTCAGATCCTTTGGCTTCAATGTTCTTTTCGGCTAAGTGGAATATGCGTTGTCTCCAGGAAGCTAGAGGATATTCGAAGAATACCCACTGAGAGATTACTACAGCTATTGCTACGGTTATGCCTGTTGCTGTTGGTAGTAATGCAGCTGCTATGGTAGTTTTTATGAGAGCAACAGTTGGTCATTCGGAATCGAAGGAGGAAGAAGAAGAACATTGGTATTATTATTCTGTTAGAGTTGGTTGCTCAGCGAATGCAAGTTATTCGTTGGTGTGGTGGTTGATTTCGATCGAGCGTGCTTCGCTGATTGTCCTCGTTACAAGCTATTAGCGTGCATCAGGATGAGTGGTAGTTGCTTTGTAAGGGAATGAATGCCTGAAGGAATGAATGGATTATTTCTAAGGTCTTTTTTATAATACTGTTTGCTGTTTGGTTTGATTTGATTTTTGATTTCAGCAGTTCCCCCCTTTCGTTTTATTTCTTTTTTTCGTATTTCCTTTTCTCTCTCTTGGTCTCTCTCTCTCTCTCTTGACACCTTTAGAAAATCAATCAATTGAATTCCCTTCCTCTGGATGTGTATCCCAATTTCAAAAAATAACTTACAATTCCTAACCCTTCCCTCTTCCTCACGTTTTAACAACAATATCAATTAAACAATATCCTATTTCATCACTTTTATCTTGAGAAAAGAGCAAACAGAAGGGGGATAAAGAGTTAAGCTGATGATTAGATTTTAGAAACTAAATTATGTTGAATTTATTCATTTGCTTACTAATGTTATTTTATCTTTTTGAGAGGATAGATATTGCTTTAAATAATTATCTTGATCCCACTGAATATGCAAAGGTGATTTGAAAACTCTAGCATTTTTACAATTAATTACCAAAAACAAACCCAAAAAGTTAGTTTTAACTATCAAAAGAAATAGGTATTCTAGTTTTTATTTCAGTGAAAAAAAAGTAGTAAAATGGACACTAGCGATACAACAGAGTTGGATTTATACAAGCCACAGGCGCAACCGTTATTACCAGTGAAGAAAGAACTAACTGACTATTCCTTTCAAGAGAAACTGATCAACGCAGAGACGATGACACTCAAATAACTATTGAAATTCGAGCTCAAAAGATAGTTTTATATCTTAGATACCTTAACATACACTGAACAACATGAAAAGAACATGATCGCAAGCATTGATCTTGAGCAATATAACAGATACTGCGATATAATACCATGTAAGAGGCTTTATTTTGCAGTTGAATGCGTTTTTATGCATCGTTTTTTTAAAAAAATCGGAGGACATGATAATAATCTTTCTGAACAATATCTTTTGTTATAAAATGCATGCTGCTTATTATTAGATAAGCATTCCGCGGTGAAGCTATCAGGGAAGACAGAGAAAGAACAATATGTCAATGCAGACTATATCAATGTAATGTGAGTTAGAATAAACAAAAAATACGCAATTTAAAATGAAATTGTTTTTGCCTTTTTTCATTTGGATAACACTCAAGAGCCCCCTGAAAGATAGAGCGTACATAGCGACATAAGGACCAATACCAGAGAGCATTGAGAATTTCTGGAAGATGGTATGGGAGACTAACGCAGAGACCATTTTTATGATGTGCAAAGAGAAAGTAAATTGCAAGAGTCAATTGTTATGTTTGCTGATTGCAGTTGTTTATGATTGTTTAAAAGGAAAGAATAGTAAGTAGAAAGAGAGAGATGAATCAATGGAGGAATAAATGAAGAGTGAATAGTTACTGAGCTAATAAAGAAGCCTTTTTTGTTTTTGGAAAGTATGGCTAAATCTAGGTGAAATGTGAGAGATACTGGCCAGAGTCAGGGCAGGAGTATCGAAAAGGAGGAATCGTTGTGAAGCTGATAGGGGAGACCTCAAATCCAGCTAGCAACATCACTGAACGCAAGTTTCTTATTGAAAATAACTCTTCTACTAGATAAATCACATAAATACATGTAAAATAAAATATATTACCTTATGGTTAAACGAAGGAAATACATTGATTTCTTGTATTTGTTGAAAGTGGGAAGGCTGGCCAGATCACGGTATTCCATAAGAAAAGGACTTATCAGTTCTCTATGAACTTGTATAAAAACTGCTCGCTCAAGTTGAATAGAACAAAATGCCGATTGTTCACTGCAGGTAAAGTCTTCTTTTTGATTTGGTTTGCTGAGATAATTTTGCTCCTTGTTCATTCTTGTTAATATAACCCAAAAAGTGCTGGTGTTGGAAGAACAGGGACGATAATTGCTCTGTCGAACATTTACATGTATTTGAAGTACCATTAAGTGAATAAGACACCTGTGGAGGCTATCGAAGTGAATGTATTTGATTTGATAAGAAGACTCAGAGAACAAAGAGTTATCATGGTATAAATGGAGGAATAATTTGGATTAGTTTTCGATATGGCGAAAGTATTTGTGAAACAGCTGTTTAAACTATGATCAATGATTTGTTTAATTTTGTATCAGTATGTATTTTCTAGTGTGAATAGCATTTCAAAATGAGCCTTTGCAGTGCTTTTGCTTTATGCAATGAAATAGTTCCATATCAATCAACGAAAGAGTGCATTTTTTCAACATTAAGAAAGAGATTCTGGAATTTAGATACCGAATATAACAGGAGAAGTGTGTTTTGCGTATTTCTTTCAAAAAGCTGACTCTCCTCCAGAGAGACAACAACTAACGAAGTTATGGATACTTGAACCCTCAACGTATCCTGAATCTTTGCAGTAAAATGCTTTTTGGTTTTCCATGTTGTTTTGAATTTAATGTTGATTTTTATGATTTTGTTTGTATTTGATATTTTTGTATTTTCTAATCTCTTTTTTGGAAGTATTTCACACATGAATAATTCTTAAAAATATGCATATATCTTTTTGCATGCAAAGTGATTGTTATTATTGAGGATAATGCTGATGATGGTGATGGTAGACGATGGATGAATAGGTAGATGAGTTGACTGAGAAATGTTTGAAGGACGATGGATGACGAGATGAAGATGAAGGCGAACGGTTTTGGCAGTGAGCAATATGACATAGATGAATACAAATAGTGATTTATATTTTCTTGTTTTCGATGTTTCTTAAAGTGTTATCTCTATGTATTCATGGTGGATCTCATATTTTGAGATATTTCCAAATGGCATGACACGCTGCTGCAGTGGCAATCTGCGAAGTCAGCGATGCTCGGACCTCTTACAATGGGAAAGAAGAAGGTTAACATGAGCATCGAAGACCTGCATTTTAAGTGAGTCAGGAGACGACCTAAGAATGAATAAAAAATGATTCGTTTGCCATCCACAGTCTAGCGTGTTATGTTATGTTATTTTTTTTCACTTTTTTTATGTATGTAATTGAATATTTGCTTCGTTTTTCTTTGTTTTTGTTAGCATTATTTCATCTTGTTATTGGATACTTCATTAGACTCCCAAAAACCAATGAGTTAATTACTTAATATATTCCAAACACCGAACACTCAAGAGCTGAATGCAACGACCCTTGCAGTTTAAAATTCAAAAAAACTAAAAGGAAAAGTGGGAGGAGGAAAGAAGCATAATAAAGAATAAATTATTCAATTCAAAAAGGAAATAAACGAATTTCTTTGGGGGTGAATAATTAGTTAGTTATGTTAATTCGTTGGGAATGTAATTTTACCCACGTACAAAAAGCTAATAAATCAAAAAAAAGAAAGAAACTCTGTTGTGTTAGTGTTTCAGTGTATTTCTCTCTCTCACTCTTTGGCTATGTTTGATTTCTTTGAATTCCCTAAAAAATCGATCAATCAATCAATTCAAAACGTTGTAAGAAAACAAAACAAAAAATAAATAAAAATTAATTAATTTCACCGGACTCAACCAACTTACAATAACCTTTGACAATCTTCATAGCTTCTCTGAATCATCCCCTTCTTCAGTAGTAGCTCCACAGCATATGAGCCATGCTTATTGAGTAGTAGCAATACAAAAGTGCATTGGCTTGAGTTTTTAATTATTAAAGCTGTAATTGAGACATTTTAAAAGCAAAATGTTATAATTTTTAAGAAAAACCTGATTAAAAAGATAGAAAACTAGCAAGAGAGAGTATTTCCATAGTCAAATATGGCCAGATTCAGTTGACTCTCTATGCCTGGGCATCTTGTGATAGGTGATTTCAACACCTTCATGAGATCTGAATCTTTGGTGCTCTCCCTTACTTGTATTCTATCACCTAGCCACTTCAAACACATTTGATCTTCAGCTTTAAAAGAAGATTGTCAAACAGGGGGATAATACTACTATCCTAACAGCTGATGCAGTTTCAATGCCATATCAGACTAATCAAAAAGTACAAGCATATTATTGCCTTGTGTCCCAAACAAAGTTAACGATAATCAAAATAAATAAACTCTCCTGTTCATTCTCTCAATCTGTCCTCTCCTCCTCCTCGTCCTCCTTCTGTCCTCTCATCTCTCCTCATCATCCTCCTCCTCCTCCTTGTCTCATTTTTTCGTTGTGAAATATATTTAAAAAGAGAGAAAGCTGTCATTTATATTATCATAAATTCGAATAAAATAAACAAAATGCATACATTCAAATAAACACAAATCACAAATATTTACCAACAATATCAAAGGGATAACCCAACTATTACTCACGCATAAACATGCATGTCCAACTAGCTCAATTAATCTTTTTTTGGCTTTTTCATATTTATTATCCATCAATGCCTGCTATTAATAATAGTACATTTTTGTTGGCTTCTGTATGTATAGACAGTATTGTTATGACGAATGTTCAAAATGATATATTCAAATAGTGCTGTCATTTGCTAATAATAGCTTACCAAAAGGCTTGGAAAAAAAAGTAATCTCTAGCACTTTGAGACTTGAAGTTTGAAGAAGAAGAAGAAGAAGAAGAAGAACATAGAAGCAATATTTCCTTAAATGTTTGAAGAAATAAAGTAATTAAGCTAGGAAAAGAACAATACAACACTTACAGCTGAATATTTGAAATAGCATTTTATTAAAGTTTCTTAAGAAATAAGAAACTAACTAAGCAGAATTCTTACTATTTGATTGCTTGTGAATAAGGGTGAAATATCTCAATGAAAAAGCAGTAATAAACAACAAAAACAAAAAAGACTAATACATTTGACAGTACAATCAATTTGGTTCTTGGCAGTGGAAAATGGAGTATGATTCCCTATTGCTATTCACATCTATCATCAGCTAAGCAGCATTGATTTTATTAAGTTCTCGCTCGATGAGCTACTTCATGTATTTGTAGAGAAATCGATATTATTCTGCATGATGAACCATTCCCCATCGTTGCTCCCTCAAGCGACGCACAACACCAAATACACTTAATGTACAGTCCTTCAAGGCATCGCAGGTCTAGTAGTTCGTCACTAGGAAAGAGTTAAGTTGGAAATTAGTATTTCTCAAAATATATTCATAAAATCACGCGTTATTATTAACTCACCTCCATCTTTGACAGCTTGCTCTAACTTAGGCAGATAATGACGGAGATTCTACACTAGATTCACGAGTGATATCAGTGTGCCAGTTCTTCCAACACCAGCGCTGATTAATCATTAGATAAACAAAAAATATTTTTATGTCATAACCTAAAACGATTTTCTTTTTTTTTGTGCTGTTAATTATGTGCTTTGAACCTGCAGTGAATCACAGAAGTGCGATGATGAGCGTACTCTGTAATCATTGTTTCGACAAGTTCTTCAATTATTTATTGACCTGATGCTTCTGGCACACTATGATCACGCCAATCAGGCCACTTTAACAATAAACAAAACAGTTATTTCAAAGATCCACCTGTAAAACATGCAAGAAATACCAATAACATCCAAGCATATTTTGACTTTACCTGATATTACCAAACAGTTCTTGATTCGTCTTCTACTCCTTCCTTGCTGACTGTAAATCTCCTCTTATACAACTAATCTTATTTGATTTCTTCCTCAAAGGTAACCTTGATCTTCCCATAGGATTGTGTTGTCTCCAGAGCTATTGGCCAATATTGCTCACATTGAATCTTCTCGTTTTCCTAATTGATGTTTTACGAATCAAGTTAGTTTTCTATGATTTTTACAATGGATATGTCCATTCGTTTCCGTGATAATAATTGTTAGATTACTTTGAGATTGCAGACCATAACGATGCATTGTACTCCTTCATTCCAGACCATTTTCCAGAAATGTCCCAAAGTTTCAGGTAGTGGTCCTTGTGTTGCTATGAATTTCTTCTCTCCAACGCCAATGTGGATCGCCTTTAGATACAGGGAAATTTTATAAACGCAATTCAGATAATAAAGAATAAAACCGAATAGAGATTGAGAAGAACATAGGCTTGTCACAAAGAATAATCAAATGTGTTTAAACTTGCTTGATATATATTTTACATTGATGTATGAAGCATTAATGTACCCTTCTTCTTCCTCATCTGAATCGAGAAGCTTCACTTCTGTTCGCTTATCTAATCACAATCGAAGTGCATCAAAATAAAAACACAGCTTATGCTTGAATTGATTTCCTGCCAACCCTATGTAAATTCTCTCCCTTCTTATTGTTGATTTACATGGCAGAATATTATTGTATCTGTTCATCTTGTTGAGTTTCGGCTCATAGTCTTTCAATTCTTCGTTATGAAACTGTGTCTCTGTAATTCTTCTTATCAACTATTTCAACCAAAATATTTGGTCATCTCTTAGAACCCATAATATCCCTCATCGTGCTTTATTTTCTTCTGTGTTTTTACCCTAAACTCCATGTCTGGATTTCTCTTGGCGTATTTCTCAGCGAACTCGAGCACATGTATACCTTGTTCGATGAGCTGGATGTCTTCCATTTTAGTTACCCACTTATAGGAGATATCCTGTGGTTCTCCATCGCAGCACCAAGCACCTTCGACGATTTTAGCCTCCGTGAGTTTGTTGTTTGGTTGACTCTGATTGGTGAATTACATATTCTCTTCAGACATTCTTGTCTTTTAAAATGAACTCTCTCTCTATCTCTTGCTGTTTGTACAGATAAGAATTAATCTTAACAATCGTGCCTTGGGGTTCACTTCTTTTTGCTTGAGTATTTGTTTTTCACAAAAAGAAGAGCAAACAATTTAAGGAAGACTTCCTTTTCTTTATCTTTTTCTTTTCTTTTTTTCTTAGAGTGCTTTTTTAATCTGATTGCTTTCTCTCCTCTCTCGTCCACTCATTACATTTTCTTCCCTTCTGGGTTGTAAAAATTACATCTTTCCTTCCTTTTATCATCTCTTTCTCTCACTCTTTTCCACTGTAATTGCTTTGGTTTTAAATCAATAAATTAATTGTCATTCTGATGAAATTTAGTGAATTCTTGGTTAAATTATCGAACATATTGCTTTCATTTAAAGGTTTTCGATCGATTTAAGGCTAGAAAATGTGCTTATGCAGAGAAAATTACAATGAGGTTGCTAATTTTTAAGTGGCCCTTGGGTTGAGTGAGATAACAGTCTATTATAGGATCAAAAGTTTTTAATTAACGTGAGGGGCTTACTGACTCCTTCAACTCATAGATAATTGTTGAATTAATTTATCTTTCAAGTGCACCAACAACTTAACTCATCAGAGCTGTTCTACAGTTTTTTCATTCCAGACAACTAACAATGATTGACAAAAAAAGAGAGAGATAACCTATATAAAATAGAAAGTTAATATTACTGTCTTTTGTAGATTGATCTCTAATGAGATAGATCATGCAAAGAGATACACGCAGAAAAGCAATATTATTGGTATTTTCAATAAGTAATGAATCATAAGTTGTAATGAATCAAGTAGAAAATATTTCAAAAAATACCTACTAATTGAACTCAAAGGAGAACGAGAAAACGGGAAGGAAGAACAAACTGTTGAATTCATGTCAACTATCAACTTACTGAAAGGGTTGTTAATTAGTAGTAAGGGGAGGGGTAATTTTTCTATCTTTGAAGGGAGTGATTAAACAATAATTGAATGCTCTGGAAATGAGTAAAATAAGTGATAAACACAATGAAACATACACACATTTCTTTGAATTAAGACTAATCTCGAGGGTAATATCAAATAGAGCTGTAAGGAATAAAACAATAAAAAGAACCACTCCAAGAGAGAATCTTTTTCCTAGGAACATGTAATGCTGCTGTTATCTTCCAGATAGACAATTTGCTTCATACGTTCATTTCCATTGGTAGTTCTGCTGGATTGGCATCATTCCTGGAAAACATTATTATTATTACTGCTGCTATTAGAGTTGTTACTGTTGCTAATATCCAGTAGCATAGTAAGGATAGTAGTTATTATTCCCATATTAATTCATCGAATTCAGAGCAGAGAATCTATTTTTATCCACAGGTTAGATGTCACCGTTTTATTAGCTTGGAAGATTATTCGCAGGAATATTCGTGAGATTGTTAGTAGAAAAAGTAACAGCATTGCCATTGCTAGTCTTGTTGTAAAGAGACATGAGATCAGTACTGCCATCGCAAGCACTTGTATTTACGCGAGCTGACGGATTATAGCCATTGCCTGTCGAAGAAGTGCTGATTGCATTGTTAGATTTACTATTGAGATGATTATTTGGAAAATTGGATTGAATGTTTGGAGAGAGTTAGCACCCATTGGTATTATTGTTTTATTGGGTAACATAATTTGGATTCATATTGTTATTGTAGCTCATTGCAGTTGTATTCAATACCATTTATCCAGCATTGTTAGCCATCCCATTGGTATAATGTATCTTGTGATGCTTTAAATTACTGTACATATCAAGCAAACTGCTGCCTTATTGTTTCTATTAGTTTTATTCCGGTGCTTGCATGAAATTCGAGAAAGTATTGTCATCAGGATTATTCTATGAGGAAGATGTCTGCTATTATTATTATTATTATTATTATTATCCTTGTGCTTAGTTCTCAAACGGAAGGAAATCTAGATCGTCATCGAGCAGCGAAACGACAGAAACGGGCTTAGTAGGTGGGGAATTCATCGATATGAATTGCTTCTTGTCGAGGAGTTTCTTCTGCTGTTCCTTGAGTAAGTCCGTGTGCATGCTACCAGCTGCGCCATTCGAGAGGAACTCCTTGTCATTGATGGAGTTGATAGTTGGAGTTGTGAGTTAGTTTTCTTTGTTTTGGTAAGGTCGCCTGTTAATTGAGTTACACAGAAAAATTAGAAATGCACATCAGACAAGAAATAGTTAAAATTCAATGAATTCAGCGATTTAATATGCAAACATGCCTCCTTATTTACTTGAGGATTCCTTTTTCTCTAGCGTCTAAGAATGTGATCACCGGATTCTACGATTTCGGGTTCGCATAGAGCTTCCGCATGTATTTATCCGTCACAAAGCGAACTCGCTCATCTGGTTATGCATTAACAGCGATGCGCTTCGTTGGAGGGTAGAATTCCCAGTAAGAATTAGCGATTTCGTTGCCAACATGATCCATGATCTGAAAGTTACTTTTGTTCCAGCTATCTATCTTTGTTGAGTACACTCTCGTCACATTCCTACTCAAATGGCGGTGAGCACCTAAGAATTTGTTATGCATTAGTTTTAACGTTATCAAGAGAGCGTTAAACAGCTATTCAAAACGATTTGAGTTTGTCTAATAAAAACAATGATTCTCCTCTTTGTATCTCTCATATTAACTCTCTTTTGTTACCTGAGCAATTCATGCAAACAAAGACTCCGAAATCAAGAGATACCCATGTTGGTGCTTTAGCCTTGCATTCAGCGCATGATTGGTTCTCTTCTCGCTTGAGTAGCAATCCGAATAACTTCTCCTGAGTCTTCTCACCCAGCATTTCGCCTGACATACTCATTTTCCTAAACTCTCCTAGTCTAAACTGTGTATCAATTTGTTATTTCACTGATGTAATTAATTTTTGTGTGCTTTTCTCTTTCTGGATTACTTTCCAACCTTCCACAGAGATCCTCCTCCCATCGAAGCACACTGCACGCATATTAAATTCTATTGTTTTAAAATATCATTAATTCCGCCTTTCATTTCGTTTGGATAGACTATTATTTGCAGTGAATGATTCTGCATTTGGCATAGGATGTAGGGGTAATTTCACGCTTTTTACACAGTATGTAAAATAGTAATTGACAAATACACCTAACGAGAGAGAGGAAATAGCTAAAATAGATTCAAAATCTAGAAATATTAGTTTGAATAAGGGGTAAGTAATCAAGAAAGAAAGAAACGAAAGAATGTGATTAAGAAATAATTGTTCAAGAGATTGATGTTTTCATTAAGGAGAGTAGTCATATATGGAAAAATCTAGCATTTAAAGCTAGTTTTTGTTTTCAAACCATTAGGAAACAAAAAAAGAGAAAAGAAACTGCAATTCTTAGACAATCTGCATGTATTTAAAATTAAAAGCAGCAGCAGCAGCAGCAGCAATAACAACAATAAACAAACACAAAAATATGCAGAATTTTTATTGATTTGTATGTATTGTAACTCGTGGTGGATGAATTATGTGATAATTGACTTGTTTTGTTGATTTAAGCTTGTCAATAGTGGATATTGTGTTTGCACTTGATGTAGTCTGGCTTGTCCTTGGATTCCCAGTCTTCGATTTGAATCGTTGAATGGTAAATACCATACTGTCTGCAGATCTTCGTTGCTTCACTGAGGATTTGATTTTTATCTGCATTCACGAAGATGTGCGCACTCATTGCTGGTTTTCCAATGCTGAGAGACCAAATGTGGAGATCATGAATTTCGACGACATGCTCAAGGTTCAGAAGCTATTCTCTGAAATCTTTGAGTTCGATATCTTAGGGAGTACCTTCCATCAAGACACGGATGCAATCTTTAACAATCCTGACGGTTGTGAATGCGACTAAGATCGAGAACAAGTATGTGCAGATAGGATCTGCTAGGTGCCAGTAGTCATAGGAACCATCAGGATCAGAGTAGAAGTAGATCAGCAAGGCGGCGATGACAACTCCGATTGATTGGATGATGTCTCCGATAACGTGAATCATAGCAGCTCGCAAGTTGTAGTTGTCGTGCTCTCCAATGTGAGATAGGTTTTTCTGGAAGAACAATAAAATATTATTATTTTTTTGCTTAAATATCAAGAATGACAACTAAGTACCTTTTTGTTTAATGCAACTTCATCATGATTGTGATCATGGTCATGGTCGTGATCATCGTGGTCATGGTTATGATCATCGTGGTCATGGTCATGATCGTGGTCATGGTCGTGATCGTGGTCATGGTCGTGTTCGTGGTCGTGATCATGTTCGTGGTCGTGATCGTGATCGTGGTCATGGTCGTGTTCATGGTCGTGGTCGTGCTCATGATCGTGGTCATGATCATGCCCTTTATCTTCTTTGATTTCACTCGATTTTCTTTGCTCTGATGTTTTCCGTTTTTTGCTTTCTTCAGATGAATACTTTTATTCTTCAACAACTGCATCCTATTTGATCTACTTTATTGTTATCTTCGAATCCTTTTTATGCCCATGATCATGCGAATCGTTAAGCTCATGATCATCTGACCCATGACTGTGACTATGACTAGGTCCATGACTGTGTCCATGATCATGTCCGTGATCGTGTCCGTGATCATGTCCATGTGAATGTGAATGTCCAGGCGCACTATGTAATACTTTAGCCATACCAATATTGCACACTAATCCGAACACAGCTGTGATCAGCATAAAGAAAGGATCCGTCACAATCGACTTATTAATAATCCTATTCGTAGCTTCATACAGCAGGACAATTGTCAGCCCCCAGATCAGCACAATACTTCCAAGTGCACCAATCACTTCCGCTCTATGATACCCATAAGACAGTTTCTTCGATGCTGGTCGAGTACCTATCCAAATCGACATGATGGATATAAAGAACCCACTGAGATCACTAAACATATGCGCTGCATCGGAAAGAATAGCTAACGATCCACTGATAATTCCACCAACAACTTCCGCTATTAAGAAAATCAACGCAATCGCCGATGCCACAAACAGCTTGCACAGCACACCTTTCGACACATGCGACACATCAGGTAAATCATAAATAGCTGACTCCCTCAAGATTTTAGGAGAATGCTCAGCGTCATGCTCATCGTCATGGATCTTCGATGGCTATTCGCTTCGAATAGTTACTTCAGTGACTCTGCTTTCCGCAGCCGAAATCGAGCGAGTTTTCTTATTAAACGAAGTAGCTTTTCCACTATAATCTGCCTGCTAATCCTCAGAGTACCTCCTGAACGCAGGTTCATCTTCAATGAGTCTCTTCTCAAGTGATTTCCGCTACCCTGACTATCTACTCATATTTAAATAATCTTTTTGTTTCTACTAAATTTTTTTTGTTTTTCTGCTCTTTTAAATTTAATCAATCAAACAACTCTCCAAGATTCCTTCCCCTTTGAAACCCATCAAACTAAGAGTGATTCCATAGGCATGACTGAGCCATTTAATCATGTGGACTTCCAGAAAATCGTTAGAATTAATTAAAATCAGTTGGGGGGAGGTCTTCATGATTCCCCGTGATTTTTGTTCAATTCAAGGATACACAAAAGAAAGAACACTACAATTGGACTTTTCAAAAAAAAATGAATATTTACAGCATTTACATACTAAAAATACACACGAATTGTAACATCCATAGCATTTCTAAAAAAAAATTATTATTTTAAATCTACTGTGCTTTAATTTAAATCTGCCAACAGCGCGAGCTAATGAGCGGGGGATATTCATTCATTGCATGTCAGCTTCCGTTTCTAATATCGGCTAAAATTATTGATTCTCACGTTGGATCTCTGCTTTCTAAGAAACACATCAAAAAGAATATTTTAACCCTCGCCAAAACCAAAAAATTCGTGCTTACAACGAGATGGATGCGATCATTTAGTTAGCTCGTTTTATCTGAAATTTATGCGTATTTACTCCTTAATTCCATAAAATTTTACTTTTGTTCCTCCTTTTGCGCAGCTAAATTCTCCGATTAGCTTCGAAGCATCTCAAGCAGCATAAATTCTTCCTGACTTTAAGGCTCCCTCTCTTCACCTAAAGCGTTATCAAAATAATATAATTGATCATTCCCCCAAAGCCAAGATACAATTGATAATATTTTCCAGTTACAATATCAATAATTCAAAGACCCTTCTTCCTTCTGTACCTTGCTAGACGATGGATAAAAATAGCTAATCGACAGTGATAGTGTATGCAGTCTATGCTTAAAGCAGTTACTCTAACTTAACTTGTGTTGCTGAGACAGATTTGATATACTCCTCTTCTTCTTTGACGAGCAAGAACATTTGCATGCAGGTATCAACTGTTCGCTTGTATTCTTCGTCTAGTAGTTCTATTTCTTGCGAAGATATTTGTGCTACATGCTGGATGCTTCGAGTGCTCTTTTCGCTAGCATCTCGCAGGGTATCTTCCATTTCTTACATTTCTTTTTCCATTGTTTATCTAAAGAGGGTACATGAAAAGGGAAATAAGATACAATTTGATGAAGGAATAGTAGCAAATGGAATTGATAATGGTGTTCATTTAGAATCTATCAAATGGCTTACTTCAGTAGCTTCTCCTCGAGAATCAGAGCTTGCAACTGATCTATTCGAGATTCAAAATCACTCGAAACATGGGCACTATTGTTGTTGTTGTTATTGATGTTGGCATTTTGCACACTCTTTTAAGGATTCTGCTAATTTCCACTGTTGCTTTGATACTCTTGCCAATTATTGCCAGTGTTCTTATTGCTAAAGATAGTCTGGTTTATGCTAGTATTTCTGTTGTTGTTGTTATTGTAAGATACTCCCCCTCCAAATTGTTTTTCATTGATTCTTCTACGATCTTCATGCTATGATGGCTGTTACTAGAATTACTATTATTATTATGAGACTCTCTCAAGATTATTAGTAAAATTTCCTCCAAATTAAACTGTTTCACCAGCAATCAAAGGGTTACTATCATTCCAGCCATTATTCGTCCTTTATTAACAAAACACAAACAAACCAACTTAATCGTTACCTTTAATACAAAGGAATTTTACTAGATCTACTACTGCTATTTGGTTTTGTGACTCTACTATTGCTGCTACTACTGCTGTGAATCAGCTAGGATAAATAGATTCATTTCCAGCAAGCCAAATGCTAATCCACCTATCCACATCAACAATACAACAACCCATAAATATCTCAGACTTCGATTTAACTTTAGAAATTCATCCAATTATCAATAGCAAAAGCACCACCATATCCCTCCTTTGCCGTACCTAAGATGATAATAGGATGTGATTCATTAGGATCATTTGTAGGTAAGCTGACTGCTGCATGATGATATCTAGGTTCTATGTTTCCCCCAGTGATCTAAGGCTGGCTCCAGTACATATCTTCGAGCAACTCAAGCTACAATTTAGCTGCAAAGGAAATAACCAAACAGGAGAAATAAGCATCCAAATCGAATGTAACAGCTTATTCACATGTTCTTTTGTGTTGTAGTATGTTGTAATTTACTTAGATTCAATTGATAGAAATCGCCAAGTGCCTTGTTAGTCTCATTGTCTTATCCACCGAACATCTAAGAGGAATCACAAACATAAAAAATAAATCTTTCTCTTTGAGCTATTTTGTGCATATTTTGTTTACAATGAGTGTTGCTTCGTCCTTGAAGGAGATCGTGAAGAAAGACCTTGGAGTTGGACTCTGCCCAAGTGTCTATACCTTGCTCCATAGCAAGCTAGCTTAACATCCATTAGAAAACAATATTATTGTAATGTAAGTATTGAAATCATGCAATTAAGCTGATTCTACCTAGATCAAAGGAATAAATAGAGAAATCATCTAACCTGGGTTCTTTGCATTTCCCTCCTAACACAAAGAAACTCCCATTATGGCAGAAACTAGAATGGCCTCGTCTAGCACTTGGGATGTCTCCTTTCATTTAGATTTCTTTGCAGGAAATCTGTTGATTGTGGCAAGAAGAATTAGTTATTTTCAAACCAAAACAAATAATAAACCCTATTTGAAAGGTATTCTAAACTACTTACTCCTGTCAGAAGAGGCAACGATGCATCAAAGATAAGATCCTAATAACTGAGTATCCATATGTCGTTCAATAGCTTGTTCTCCGGTAAAGACAGCCCACCGAAGATCAGCAGTTCCTTCTAGTTACTGCTGTTATCTACATTTATTTTTAATGAATATCATCATAACCATCTCCCCTGGCATTCCCCTCTGTCAAAGCAATATCTACATTTATGTTGTTTTACGTATGCCAGTGAGTGTGTGCTGATGTCGTTGCTGTGGGATATCCAGAAGGAACGTTTTCCTCCATTGCCAGTTGGATATTCGCAGCACGCAGAGATCATTCAAAGATCTGTTCTTATCACCTTAGCCACCGTACAATAGCAAGCAATCCAAATCACCTTAGAAATATAATTATGATTACAAAGGGAGGATAAGATTGAGTAAGGTATGCCACAAATTAAAGAAATATATTGAATTCTACGATCATAGTGAATGCAATGGTAAGATCGGATTGAAGGTGGTTATCCAGTTGTCTGTTGTACTCGCCATTTTTAGCTCTCTGTTAAAAGAAAGTTGCAATATCAAAGTAACATTCTCAAGGCTGTTTGCAGCAGCATAATATTAAGCTATTAGATTATTCACACACTCTCTGGTTTCTCTCATTATCTTGTATTTTTTCTTTACATAAATCAAATAGATGAATATCTGTCCCTCTCTATTCATTTGTTCCTCCAAATAGTAGCAATGCGTCAATTGAATCTATGTATGTCAAACTATGCCCTTCTCGTGTTGATGGCTGTTCCTCTCCTAAATCAAAATAAATCAATTGTTAACACAACATTATGCTATTATCATAAGCCAGTAGCGCTCTCAAGATAAAATAGGATTAGCAGTAATTGTGTTACTTCTTGTGGTTGCGAATGCGTGTAACTATAAAGACATCACTGTTCGTGTTATTCGCGTAGCTGTAAAAGGAAGGAGGGAATTAATTAATCAGCTTTTTGAGGAGATATTTTGAAGGATTAGAGTCAGCGGAATTCAAATTATCTAATGCAGAGATTGCTATTAGATAGTCTCTTTAAGCTTTTCAAATTAAGGGATTTAGATCAAAAGAAGGAGAAGAAGTAGAATGATCCAATATGATCACATGCAAAGAAACAATTATCATAAATATTAAAAAATCTTGACTTGTTGAATTGATAACAGAGAAGTGCTTAATTTTTCCAATCGAAAGAGAGAGATTTATTTTTCAAAAGGAAATCAATTATTCCCATAATCATTTGTTTGTTATTTTTAACCTTGGAAGGATACACAAAATGGCTACGAATAGAGTGAATCAACAGTTAATAATTATCAACAAATACATTCACTGTTGCTATCTTTTTCTTTTGTTCAAACGCATTCTATTTAAACTATCAAAATCAATCCAAAAAATACTCCCCCCCCCCATAAGGACGAATTGTTTCCTGATGAAAAAACCCAAAACTTAAATTTCCAGCAATAGCGAGGGGGCGAAATGATCTAAACTGACTTAGTTAGCCAGAAACTTCAATCTGGCAACCAATATTTGTCTGCAAAAACCGCGGTAAATTGAAATTTTTTCGAGTCGATTTGGCAGTGATCAAAACCCCTGAAAAATCCGAATAATTAATATCAATGCTGGAACATCAAGTTATCTCAAACACAACTAACCACCTGCTCAGTCGTAAGGATTTGCGAGAACACCCTAAAGTACCTTAACTTCAAAGCAAAGGAAGTTTAATTTCTTCATTGATACTCGAGCTGAACGACGCTAATAAAAACGACACGTGCAGACATTTGCTACTGACATCAGATAAAATGAGCTGTCTTCTCAAGCAGTTTTAAGAAGACTTAGTTGTTGCATAGCATAATCAGAATAATATTACAATAAGCTCACTAAATCACAGTCAGAATCCTGACAGCAGTGTCCTTCTTGTTCGTTCGAGCATCCATTCTCAGGATTCAGATATCATTGGAAATATCACAAATTCTACAGCAAACACATCTCTGATTCGCTAGGCTGTTTTCAGGCCAGGCTAGGAAGTCGATGATATTGTGCATTAGAATATCGCACTTGAGCAGCTCTGTCAGCAGCAAGACATGTTTCGTAAGATAAAATACTATTAAATTGAATTCCGGCAAGCACATTTTAAAAAGAGCTGATTTAATTAATCCCTCCATATGGTTCTAGAATCAATCCACTTCAAATTGTTATTTTTACATTTTAGCATCAAAGAGCACTCATTCTCTCATAATTGTTAAGCGTAACATGTGATTCATTTTTTGTAATTCTTTTAAAACAGTTAGGGAAGTCTACGAAGAATGCGAATCGATGACAAACTAGACTCTTACATGGAAAAAAGAAGCATTAGAAATCAAGTAGCACACATTGCTCATTGAAAAAACTACACAAGTAACAATAAATGCAAACTTGATGGATTAGCAAATGCTTTATTCTATTTGTATTTTTGTGGTTCTTTTTGAGAATTTAGAAAAGGATTTTGAGCGTGAAGCTAATACATTGAAGGAGGACATAAATGAATTGACAGAATAATGTAAATTACTTGATATTGACATCGAAGGAGAGTTAGAGAAGGAAAACAATATCAGATAAAGCAACTAAGAGATCAAAGCTGAACTTGAATAACTACTGGCTGAAGAACAGGAGTTAGCAGGGTAGCTAGAGAGTGAGGAGAATATTATTAAAGAGTTAAATCAGGAGAATGAATAGATGGTTTAGTCGATAAGTTCAAAGGAATTGTTGGAAAAGAGATTACTGCTTGAAATCAGTTAGTCTTTAGCGGATAAGAAGGCGTTGAATGATGAACTACAGCGAATAAAAGGAAACATTCGAGTGTATTGCAGGGTGAGACCGTTATCTAAAATGGAAATCGCTGACGAGAAAATCACTAATTGCATCGCTGTTTCGTCGTCGAATAATATCACACTTTAAGTCCCTAATTAAGTAAACAATTTGAATAAGTTAGCTTTTACTTGGATTATCGAGTTGTTTTGTTGGGAAAACTTTGAAAAGTTCTTGAAATCTGACAATAACTAGCATGAATATCGATTTCATTTCGAGCAAATCTTCGATGCGAACGCTTCTCAAGAAACCATCTTCACGGAGTTATCGCAATTAATTTAATCGCTAATAGATGGTTTCAATGTTTGCATCTTTGCGTATGGGTAGACTGGCACAGGAAAGACATTCACGATGGAAGGTGGATCGACACCAGAGTCGAAAGGACTTATGCAGCGATCGATGGAAATGATTTTCAAGCAAGTTGAGTACTTGAAAGCGTTTGACTGGGAATATAAGCTATTCGTGAGTTTCTAAGAGGTCTACATGGAAGCGCACAGGGATTTGATTACAGGTTTGAAAATCGCTGATAAGCCGGAATTCGTGGAAATCACGAGTTTAGATGAATTCAATCCATTGCTGAAGAAATCCAGAGACAATAGGAAAGTTGGCAGCACACAATGTAACGATTAGTCATCGAGAAGTCACTCTATTTTCTAGCTGAAAATGCAAGGAAACAATGTTAAGGAGAATAAAACAACTTGTGGTACACTGAATCTCATTGATTTAGCTGGATCGGAAAGAGTAGCTTAGTCTTAAGTTTCAGGAGTCATGTTAGAAGAAACGAAGTTCATCAATAAGAGTCTCACCGCACTCGGAGATGTCATCAACGCTTTAGCCATGAAAGATAAATATGTCCCATTCAGAAACTCCAAACTAACGTTTATCTTGCAGAATTATTTAGGTACAATAAAAAAATAAAAAGAAAAATAAGAAAAAAGACCTTATTTGTTTAAATTGTTTTCTGGTTCGTGATAAAAATTAGGTGAAGGTTCGAAGACGTTGATGTTCTTGAATCTCTCGCCTGCTTCGAACAGTTATAATCAAACTCTATGCAGTCTTCGCTTTGGAGATAAAGTCTCCAACATTAAACTCAAAAAGAAATGAGACACACACACAAAATATGAACATTTTGTAACTGCTTTATTTGCTTAAAAGGAAGAATCAATACAAGCAAAACGAAAGAGATGCAAACAATGATTAACAGTTCAAAATTTCTAAAATCGTTCTATTGTTAGTTGATTGTTTGTGCTGTATTTTTTGCCAAATTTATGATTAATTATGATGTCATAAACAATAATTCTTTGTCATTTTTAGACAAGATGGATTTGTTTAATTTAAGTTACTCTCAAGTTTAATCGAAGAAGAAGAAAATAAGGGAATTTATTTTAGGAGTAAATAGGAAAATACATAAGAGAAAATAAAAGTTTAATAAGATATAAATTCTCATAAAAATGAAGATTCAAGTATTATCTGTCCTTCTTCTGTTGCTTTTAGGCGTGTGCACAACAGCATTCTCCATCAGTGAAAAGCCTCTCCCGAAATAGTTCAATTGGGCAAATGTTGATGGCAAGAATTTCTTAACTTACGTTAGAAACCAACTCGCTCCACGATTCTGCAATTCAGGATGGGCTTTTTCTGTCGCTTCTTCACTTAGTGACAGAATCAAGATTCTTAGAAAGAGTTCAGGTCCTGATATTATAATATCTCCTTAGGTTTTGGTGTCTTGCAATCAGGAAGGTAGCTAAGGATGTCATGGGGGATCACCTAGCGCTGCATATGATTACATTCTCTAGAATGGCATCACTGATGAGACATGCTCTCCGTACAGAGCATTAGATTTCTCAAACGGTGCTGAATGTTCGGCATTGACAAAATGCATGGAATGTTGGCCATCTTCTGGATGCAGAGCGAGAGGTAATGCGTTCATTTATGCACTTGAGGAGTCAGGAAGAGTATCAGGAGAAGAAAATA
>Ga0302271_10001335_pt1 | contig 23867 bp, 9 predicted proteins | sample III_Bog_N1_1_FD_198767 | JGI IMG/M metagenome (GOLD analysis project Ga0302271, IMG submission 198767) | Peat permafrost microbial communities from Stordalen Mire near Abisko, Sweden - III_Bog_N1_1 | ecosystem: Environmental > Terrestrial > Soil > Wetlands > Peat | place: Sweden: Abisko... | reverse complement strand
CGATGAACTACAAAGATAGATTCACTGCGTAGTAGGTACATTAATAATAGAAACAGGAAAGAGAAAGAATTAAAAAGTAAAAATGACATTTTCAAGGGAATTTAACTATTTGATGATGGATTTATTAGGTGGGTATCTGCTTGGATGACATGATTCGTGCAGTTGAAAATGGAGAGGAATAAGTGATAAAAAACAAGAAAGTCGAGAATGTTATTGTCCAAGAAAGGAAGCTAAACTTGTAGGAGTAAAAAGTAGAATAAAAGAAATACGAAGAAAGACTCAAGAAGAATCACTAGGATATTTAAACTAGAGCTAAGGAAATCGAAGAAGAAACTGCTGAGAAGAAGCGAGAAAGAAAAGAAAAGGAAGAGAAAGAAAAGAAAGATAAATAAGATCTTGAAAAAAAGAAAAAAGCAGACGATGAATCATTCTGGAGAGAGAAGAAAGGGCAGATGGAAGAAGTTAAATCAAAAAAGGATGAAGAAAAACAAAGGGAAAAAGAAGAAAAAGGATAAAAGGAATAATAAGAGAAACAAACTAAGGAGAAGGAAGGTTCGGAGTTTGTCAGAAAGTAAATTGGGAAGCAATCAGAGAAATTCAAGGAAATCATTGACACCAAGAAACAATCTGAAGAAGACAAGAAACTGAAAGAATCAGAGCAGAAAAATCTGATATCTCGTCTGCATTTGTCGAGTATCAAAACGAATTAGGAACTCGTCGAATAAGATAAAGAAAACAACAGGAAAATCAAAGAGCTCCTGGGATCTCCTGAGTTTCTAGCTGTGTTCAAGAAAAACGAGTTTAAATTAAACTAACTGTTCATCCATCTTAGGAACTTGACGTACCGTGAGCTCTCCAGGGATGTCGTGGAATAATCGGATATTTCATTAAAGACATTCAGCTGGTTTTGTAATAAATTCAATTTATTCCCAGGAGTGCTCCCTCAAGTTCAAGATATTGCCATGATATTCCATGCAGTCACCAGAAACAAGCAACTTACGGAGTTCAAGCCAATCAGTGCGAACGAAGAGGAGTTTAAAGAGGCGCTGTTGAGAATTGCAATTAAAGGGAAACCGGTGTTTAATAAGTATGCAGCTAAATTAGCTGAAGGTGTGGAGTTGAATTAATCGGAGATGAGAGACATTGCGAATGAAGAGAATAATGGGAATAGTAACAATTAAAGTAAACTCAAATAAGTCATTGATAACTATGGGAACATCAGTGAAGTCACTGCTCAGACATTCGAAGCATTGATGTACTACCTAGGCTTACCAGAAGATAAAATAGGCATAGGAGAAGCTCTCAAGAATGTCATAGAACAAGGATCTAAACCAAATAATGTTCTCAAGAAAGGTTAAATTATGAAGGGGGTTATTTTGTTCAATAGATTCTACACATACTGCAATGATTTATCCAAAACAATTGGCTTATTTTTTTTAATTTTGACTTAGAAATCAAAGACAAGATCTCTAAAGACCCCAAGGAGCTAATCAGATACAAACATCCTTAAGCAGAGTTTAGTAATATCTCGAATATCCTCGTGACTAAGAAATAAAATGAGGACAATCGATCACAAAGTAATAGCAATATTTTTAACTTGAGAAAGAAAGAGGAGAGGAATTGTAATTGGTTTTTAATTAACACTGCTTATTTATCAAGGAAACGATGAAGAGGAGCAGGAAGACTAAGAACAAGAACATGAATGAAAATTGGATAGGACTATTCTATGAAAACAAAGAGAAAAGTGGAATAAACAGTAAAATATTTTGATCAAACAAAGATTGTATTGTCTCGTTATTTTTATGGATTTCTGAGCTCAAAAATATTAAAAAAATCAATTACTTTCATTCGGACTTGTTGTGGTGTTTGTTGTTGTTGTTATTGTTGTATTCGACTGAATAAATAAAATAAAATACAATGGAGAAATTCATTTTTTTAGTTTTCCACTAATATCTTAGATTTTAGATTCATCTTACTTTTCTTCTTCCATCTTCGCGAATATCATATGTGCTTTTCCAATGAGTTTCTCTTGATTGATGCTCTTGATAGTTCCATCTTCGTTGATACTTTTCTTGCATCGATTCTCATGGATATGAAAGAATGTATCCAGAATGATAATCGAAAAAAACACCATCAGATGAAAGTACGACATGGCTCTCATCGATTTCGCGGTGTTCACATTTGGATCCTTGTAGAATGCCCATGCAGGACGGATGAATGTCTAAAAGTACGTTGCTGTCATGATAGACGCATAGACTGCACTTAATGTCACTGAATATGGGTTCATAAAGAAAAACGCACAATTCCCAGCTACATTCAAGAGAAAACTGCCAGCCATGTATCCCACAGCTTCATTCTTATTCTGACACATTTTAAACCCTGCTTTGATGTAGTCATTCTTGTAAATCCAAGCTATCCCATAGAAATGCTGGAATTACCAGAAAGTCATGTAGATAGAATAGTACATAGGGTAGAGATCAAAGATAGATCCGCCTGCTGCAGTGTACCCGATGTATGGAGTTAACGCACCAACAACTGCACCGACTGGTGTGTTGAATGTTGTAATCCGCTTGAGGGGTGTGTAGATTCCAATATAGCTGAGGAAGATCGCATTGGCGACTAGACCAGTCGAGATAGGAAAACAAGAAAAGAAAATAGCATTGGAGAGAGCGTACAGAGTGCAACCAAGGATTTTCGCTGGAAAAGGAGAGAGGATTCCAGAAGCAAGTGGGCGTCGTTGCGTTCGAGTCATTAGTTTATCGTATTTTGCCTCCATGATCTAGTTGAAGGTCTAGGAGCTCATGGCCATGAGTTGCGTTGCTAGGGCTAGGGTGATGGCAGTAGGGGAGATTTCTTCCGCGAGATAGAGATAAGTAGGGAGAGCTACAAATGTATTCATTAGAGATAGCTTAAATTTAGTTAATTCTAAGAAATCACGAAGTTTTAGGTTCTTAAAGAGAGCTGAGAACTGAGATAGGTGCTATTCTTGTTATGTGGGAGAGTTAGGATCTTACTATGCAGTTGATAAGGCATCTATGTCTATGGGTATTTATTCCTATTGCTATTATGACTCTGCTAGCTTTGTAGTAGTTTATCCAACACATCCAGTGATACTATTTTGAGAAAGCTTGTCAACATTGAAGACTACTTGCTTTTAGTGTATCGCAGTATCAGGATGCTACGCAAATCGATGAGATTACAATGACTGAGATTCAGCCCATTATTTTTATCGGAGATAAGAAATCTAATAATGGGGGACTGAAAATTCATATGATTTCGGATTATGAAACTGTGCTAACAGAAGAGAGGATTTCCTTATGGAGATTGGTTTAGACAGCAAACCAAAGTGACTAGACAACGAAAACATGGATGATGCGCGTGTGTAAGATAGTGTCTTGAATTTGATTCCCGCACGCAAATAAAATTAGTTTTGCTTCTTCTCTTAAGCGATCAGAGAAGAATGCTATTTAATTGAATCTTCTATTCCGCCAGAAAAAGCTTTTTTACTCGGCTTCAATTACTCCATATTAATTTTTTCAATAAATCCACAAGCAGGGTTAACTATATAAAGTATTTGTAATATTGGAATGATCATATGCATGTGAGCTATTTTTAAAGAATCAAATGTTTGTTAGAAGAAATATCTATCTCTCTTTATCTTAACTTGCTGAAGCTAAAGAGGAAACTAGGGCACTAAAAACAATCAAGTACATTTTTGAAGGCTAGTTTAGTTGATTGGTTTTTTGAAATAATTAAATTGATTGAAAATAAATGATTTATTGTTGCTATTTGTGTCGGGTTTCTCATTGGGTGGGTTTTTTCATGTAATAATTATCTAGTCTTGACCTTCTTGAAGGAGGAAGAACTTGGATTCCATTAAAATAGATTTTAAATGAATTAAGTTTTGCTCTAATTATCTTGGATACCTTCATACAAACGAAAGCTCACAAATCCTAATGAATCCTACTCTTTTTTTGTTGTTGTTCTTTTTCGGCTGAAATTAGCAGCTGGTGAGTGGATGTATCTATTATCTCTCATGGAAAGAATAAGAATAATAAATTTAAAAGAGAATCAAGCTGCTTAATGTTCTCTCTCTCCACCTATTCATCATTAGCAATATTATCTGACTGAAATGGATAACATTTATTCTTTGGTATGACTAATTGTAAGAGGCCAAGAGATGCAGCCACAACAACAGCTACAAAGAAATAGATGAAAACACTTTTTATAAATTAACATTTTAATTAATCGCTAATTTGTCATAGGAAACAATCAAAACTAGAATCAGTTTGAAGAAGAAAAAAAAGGGCCAAACTCAAGCTTCTTTGCATCAACATTATTTAGGTCTTCTCAAAAAAGAATGGAAACGAACAGTACAGAAGGAAAAAGAGACAGACGAGGATTCCTGTATAAATCTGAAAGAGAGAGGCGAAAAGATGATTCAGCATATTTGTATTATTATGCTTAAAATGGCAGCGATGACGATGAAGACTTTGAAGCAGACAGCAATGAACTAGCTGAGAACGATGAGTTTGATGAGGATTTTTAAATAGAAGATAAAAAGAAGAGGAAAAGAAGAAAAGTTAGAAGAAATATGAAGGATAAAGAAGATAATGATGGAGATAACGATAGAGAGAGTGATAATGATTATGAGGAGAATAAAACTAAAAAGAAGAAAAAGAAAGGCTCCAAATCAAAGCCAAAATAAACGCATAAGATTATTTCAAAGAAAACCATCAATAATAGCAGTGCAAAACAACATAAGCGCAAGCGTAAGAGGAAAATGAATCAGGATAATAGTGACTCAGATGAAAATTATGATGGTGATGAAAATGACAGTGACTATGAGCCAGTTAGAAAACCAAGAAAATTAAGAAAGCAACTAAAGATTGAAGATGATCCTAAAGAAATATAAGAAGATATCACAAAACAAAGTGAAGAAGAAGATGAAAAGGCTGCTGGTGAAGGTATTTCAACTCAAACGCTGCCTCCTAAGTAATCTGTTTTCCTAGTAGAACCTTAACAAGGCAATAATTTATGTGAAGTATTTCAAGGGTGCCAAATCGAAATGATAGATAGCGAAATATTTAAAAATAGTCAACTTGCAAAGGAGGCATTCAATTGAGAAGAAAAAACTAATGTATTTGAATGTGACTTTGTGTGTGCGTGTGTTAACTAACAGCTTAAGTTTCATTTTAGTGTGTTCTTTTTTAAAAGTACTTTTAACTGTTGTAGATGTTAAATGAAATGAAGAAATCAAGTTTTTCTGGTTTATTAAATGTATGAATATTCATATATTCATTTGCTTATTGCTCACAAAGCTAAATGACCCCCAGGCAGATCAAATCCAAGCATTTTTTAAAGATTACAATCGCTGAAAAAAACAATATTTAAGAAAGTCAGTTAGCCGCCATTTAATTATGCAAATAACAAAGAAATTTTCAAGACAAAGCAATCTTCGTAGAAATTGATCTCCTCTCACACTTAGCCGTAAGGTATTTTTGTTGAAAAAAAGCATTTGTTTAAGCAGAAGTAAATGTATGTTTTTTTTTTATTGAAATTCTAGATCATTTTCCAGATAGACATTTCAAATATATTTTTAGTAGACATTTTTGTAGTAGCTTTTATGCGTTAGTTCTTTCTTTAAATAACCTAAGGACTATCCATTAGTGTAGTTTATCATGCGAGAAAAATCAATAATCATCACATTGTAATAATTAAACTCCTAAGATGGGAAGGGGAAGAGAAAATTATTTAGGATAATAATCAACAAAACAAATTATCAAATAATAGAATGGGGTAGAAAAAAGTTCAAGAAGCTGCTCTTGATGTTTAATGCGTCAAAAGCAAAGCAGAAAAGAACCGATTTCAGTAAATGCTTCTAAAACCCAATTACTCATCAAAAATAAACTCATAAATCAACAATTTATTCTATTATTGAAATGGAATTTTGCCATTTTATTTCATATGAACACTACTAGTTTTTGATTATTCTAGCTGCTAATGCAATATCATATGGTTCTATCTTAAAGTAGTTTTCAGAAGCCATTATTTATCAATGCCTCTAATAAGCATCGATTTCAAGTAAGCATCTGCTGTGTTTTGTAGTGTTTTCTGGGGTAAAATCCCATTTAATAAATTCACCATCTGGGGTAATTTATGCTCTAAAGACAAAATATAAATTAGAATCGACTGAAATAGTCATTTCCTAATCACAATCACCGTCATCAACAACAAACTTCATGATAGACCAATATATTTGTTTGAATTACTCATTTCAAAGTATTTTATGGTATTTAAAAGCGCATCCATAGAAAATATTCCGTAATTTTCCCATAAGTAATAATTCATTCTGAAGCAAACAACTTCCCGAAGATAGACAAAAGCAAACTAAGCAATCATCAACATACATACCTGAGCAATGTCATAAACTCCAAAAGCAAATCAAAGCAGCATAAAATCATTGATTAACATCATCGAAAAATTGGTGTTCTCCCCTTTTAGTTTCACTAAAACTCTGCTTAAAACCATCGCTAAGCTCCCTGATCGTGCGGCTAAAACCTTCCCTGATAAACCCAAACAATTCATAGTTAGAACTCTCATGTGGATGCTCATTATCTTTGGATTCATTCTCGGTCTCGCTGTGTATAAATCGATCATAATATCTGGAAATATCGCAGAAGCTGCGGAAACAACAGTCAAACAATCTGCTGAAAAACTATCTAACTTAGGATAAGCTGGAGTCATCACTGTTGAGTCTTTTGCAACTAGAGTTAGCGACAATCTCACTGAGATCCTGACATCCACACAGAGCTAATTGCAGGAAATCTTCCAAATGGGTGTCGATATTGTCAAGATCACTGTGGAGACAGGTGTAAATATTGTAACTTCTATGTTCGTAAGAGCTGTGGAGATCTTAAAAGAAGACACGACAATAACTCAGAAAATAGTGGATTTCAGCAAATTAATTATTAAAATCAGCACGGATTTTATTACTGCAATCGTCAACATCAATATAACGTTCTTCTTGAAGATCTTCTAAGTTGTTTAATTAGCCGTCAGATCATTTGTGCATGTCATTGCATCGATCGTTTCTACTGCGGTTCATGCTTTCATATGAAGGACAATGAAGGAAACGAAACATGTGAAGAGATTTAAAATATGATGAGGATAATTTTTGTGGTTTGATATGTATTAATTGTTTGAATGTATTGACTTGCAAAATAAGAAAGGACTCTTAAAAAAAATCATCTTTTTTATGTGAAAAAATCTAAAAAAGAAAGGCCATCTCGTCTTTATGTGGAATAGTTATTTAGAAACCATCTGAACAGAGAAACATACAAACGAAGAAATAAAAATATTGTATTTATCTTTGCTTTACTGATAGAAAAGAACACAATATTTGAATGGTATCTTCTCATGATGCGGGCTGATTTTCTCTATCTGAGTTTAGCTCAATATACGATTGCACCATGGAATCAACTTTATCTAACTCTCCGGAGTACGATCTCTTTTGATAGCGAATATACAACTTCGCTGCGATGTAGCATATCAGAATCGATCCAGAAAGAGCTCCAAATATTATAAGAATAATATTTCCTGTTGAAAGTCTTCCATTTGTAGTTGACTTTTTGTAATTGAACTGCCCTGCGCAAAACGAGCTAGAATCGTCATTGTCAGCAGCACAAAGCGTTGTAATCACTTAGTCAGTGTATTTCTTTGTTGGGACTGGATATATTTCCATGTGATTCAGGACTACAAAAGGCAGTTAGCTGTGTGCATTGTTGAGCTTCTCCCAGATTTGTAGCTGCTCATCGAGGATTAGATTCTCACTTTAATAGGAAATGTAAGAACCACCATCCTTATTAGAAGTAGGAACACTGGTTTCTTTTGTGTTTCTTGTATTTCTCGTCACAAATGAAGCTTCGTAGCAGCTTTCCAGCATGTCTTTGCCCATAGAAACTTCTGAAATAGCATTATTCGATGCGGCATCAAAATCGAAAGGAGAGAAATCAGATGTCTCGAAAATGCTCTAAATTTGCTTTTGAAGATAAACATTGTACTGTTAGCCGATGAAAGTAGCATACTAAAAGAACGTCTCAGTGGAGAATCTCGCAACACAGACTTATCTTATGATCTCTCTTAGCGCACTTGGGTTAGCTTCATTGCAGTATTTCCCATTGTAAAAGCAAGATTTTGAGATTCTTGCGGCGAGTTATTGCTGTTTGGTGTTGATTTCGCCATCTTCGTTGTCTTCCTCACTGTCCTCTTCAAATATCGATTCCATGATCTTGTATTTCATGCTGAATTCATCTAGGTTGAATTTATCCACACATACATACCAAAAAAAGTTAAATTTAATGAAAGAAAAGAAGAAGAAAAACAATTCTTTTTACGTTTATGAGGGTGTTGATCGTTGTAAATTGAAAGCGCTATCAAAAGTGTGTAGGTTTCAAGTGAATCCACATCAAGATACACATCAATATGGTATCTAGTGGTTTCCTTCATTGGGAACGTGGCCACCAGTGTAGGCTGGGAATCAGGCTGGGAGCTCTCAACTGAGTTTTTCAATGTCAATCCAATAGTACTGCTCACAGCTAACACAGGAATGCTAACTAAGGAGAGTTTCTTCTGATCAGCTATGGGGATGTCATCTAACCCATCTTTTTAGACAACTACAATAACAAGTGAAGCTCCATAGTTCTGAGAATGGTAGATTTTAGTTTCAAGACTGCATTTATCATTTGGACTCAACTCAATGAGAAGAAATGGCCTACTGAGCTATGAGTACTCACTATTTTTATTGCTAGTGTAGTTAAGAGACGTGCAGGCATCAAAAGGTTATGCTAATTCTAGCTTTCCGCTGACTGTCTTTCCCCATGGAATCGTGCCTTGCTGAGAGAGTGTATGGGGGATGAGATTGGAAGTTTTCACAAATAAATCCTTCAAGCGCTAAGGCTAAACGACTTTTAGGTCACAGGAATCATTGAATTTCATGTGATCATCTGATTCATGGGATGACACGACAACGAGATTCAAGGTGAGGCAGATAGCGAGGCTAATAAAAAGAAGAGATGATTTCATTTCTTTGTGTATGTGATATGCAGATGCTTGACTTGTAATTTTGGGTATGAAAAGTGAATATGCAAAATATTTTGAGTTGTATTTTCTCTCGAAATTGATTGCTTTTGAACACTAATAAAAGAAAATCTAAGCAATTCTTTTCTGTAAATATCCACCTTCTCAAATTGAAAAGAACTAAAAATTAAAGAAATTTGCTTTCTTTTTTTATTTGCTTGTTAACACAAAAAATACCTTTACTTTAATCTCAGCCTCCCACCTTATTACCTGAATCACACGCACATACACTATTTAAAAGCATTTGTGATATCCCTCAGAGATTGTACTTTTCATACCCTTCGAGATCATATAATTTACTTTCCTTGCTTGGGATTATGAGGGAAAAAAAGCAAACAATCAGAATCCAAATCTTCAGTTACTTTCTCCATGAGTAACCTACAATGTTGATAGTAGGTTATTAGCTTGAGTATTTTTTTGGTTTCTTTATCTTCTTTGAGTTATGTGGTAGCATTTTCCTTAGAGCAAAGACTTCAATTATTGCTGTGAAAACTGAGGGGAAAAAATAATTAATTTTACTAAAAGGGAACTAAAAAATTTAATGAAAATAATAAAAAAATAATTGCATCTTTTCTTGTTTAAGAAAGCAAAGATAAGGCTAAGATTGTTGCTAAAGAATGTTTGATGAGTTAAAACAGCACTTTTTATGTAGGCTGCATTACAGCATTACATTTAGATTTTATTAAGATTGACTTAAGCTAATGGGTTGTTTAATAAAGGCCTTATGAAAAAGCATTTAAAAAATATTGAAAATTAGCAAGACTCTTCTAAGGATTCGAATTGCTTTAATCTTCACTAAACAAATTAATTTTGGTAAATTATCATTGTTGTTAAAATGGAATTAAAAATGAAAAAGAATTTTTATTATTTTCAACTTCGCTGAGATGTAGCATATCAGAATTGATCCAGAAAGCGCTCCAAATATAATTAGAATAATATTCCCTTGTTTAAAGTCTCCCATTTGTAAGTTGACTGTTTGTATTGAAGCTGCCCTACTCAAAACATCATCAGATTTATGAAATGACACAACAACGAAATTTAAGGAAAGATAGACAGCGAGGCTAATTATTAGAAGAGATGGTTTCATTTCTTTGTGTGTGATATGTAAACACTTGACTTATAGTCTTGGGTAAGAAAAGTGAATATGACTAAATTTTTTAGTTCTATTTTCTCTAGAAATTGATTATTTTAAACACTAATAAAAGAAAAATCGGAGTAATTCTTTTGGATTAATACTGACAACTTGTAATTAAATTCTATTTATTTTAAATTTAACTAGAACATCTTACTTTTCTCAGTTGATACTGCTTTAAAAATTAAAATAATAATTAAAAAAACAAAAAGAATTCATAAAAAGAAAAGAAAAAAGAATTCATAAAAAAAAACTGATATGAAGATGGATTTTAGAGCTTTATTGCTTATTTTCCTTTTTATATCTCAGATTCAAGGATAGTAAAAAGGCAATTACAAATTCTTAGACGAATTCCTTGCAAACAATAATCTGTTTCATTAAAAATTAATGAAATGCTATGAAAATCTTCAATGTGAAGCTTCATATTAAGAATTAATAAAGTATTTTTAAAATAAATGCTAGACAAACAGAACTCTATTGTGCTTTATTAATAAATGTAAAGAAAAAGAAAAGGAGAATGATTTCAAATTACTGCAATAATAACTAGTTTTGTAGGTAATCATTGCTAAACGAAATAAATGCATGAAAAATGTTACCCCTCCAGTCTTCTTCATTTAAAATAAAAGCAAACAAAGGGAATTTCTTTTTGCTTCTTAATGTTTGTAGAAATTAAATAAGGAATCTTATGCATCCTGCATGGGCATTTAGTTAGATGGTAGTTACAATTATAAAAAATAAAATAAGTATATTATCCCTTATCGACAAAAACTAATTGATTGTTTAGTTGAGGCCTAAATGGAAATGTCTACAATAATCAACAAATATCAAATCTTTCTTAGGGAAACTAATTGATTTTATTTTCAGCAAATAAACTGATTATGTTAAACTGTCTGTTGTTACATGGAAAACATTTTTAATTCTTTACTAACGCTTCTAGCATATCGTTTTACTAGACGATGATGAGAAAAGGATGGGAGCTGTGGGGAATGAGAAATTTATTTCACTTGAAGAAAAAAATATTCTTCTCCTCTTATTTTTTTGCTTATGAACCATTTATTTTTTCTCTCTAATAATTAAAAAAAATTATTTTTAAGATTTCAGTTGGGAATGTCTGAAATTTTGTGCTTTTTAGATTTTGTTTTCGAACATACAATTTTATCATATGCTCAAAATGATAGGAAAAACAATAAATAATAATGAAATCTAATCAGTTCTAGTCAAATGATCCAATTTTTTAATCTTATGAATATAAAATTAACCAAAATTAGCATTTCTTTAGAGGAAACTCACTGATTTTGTTAACCCATATCTCATAGCAAAGAAAATGATAAAAAAACAAATATTCTATTTTTTTCGTTGTTCTTGAGGGTTTTGTAGTTACTTGCTGTAAAAATAGGATTTCTAATCTTAACTTTTTTTTTAAAAATTCAAAAATATGCCAAATAAGCTTTTTCTACATCAACATACAAGAACTAAGATAATTTTGTTTTTTAATGAAGTTATCCAAACAGCTAAGAGTCAGTATTTCGTGTGCTTCTCTAGGAATAAATAATAAGTCTAAGTCATAAAAATGGTATTTCTATGGAGAATAAGAGAAGATGGTTGTATTATTTCCCAAGTTTTCTCCTTCCCTTCTTTACTACCCTTCTTGTCAAATTCCTTCTATTTGATTGTTTACTTATTTTCTGCATTCTGAGTTGGACAGGTAAATTCCAGGGATATTTTAAAGCTTAGATGTATTCGAGGAGTAATACCAATGACTCAAAAAAGAAAGGTAAATTTTATATTATTGACCATTAAGGAATATCCCTAAAAAAGATAAAGGGTATTTGACGATTTTCTAAATGTATCTTGTTTAAAAATTAATAAATGATTAGATTAAATTGATCCTATTAAAAATAATTTACTAATTTTTCACTACCCAATACTCTTTATCAACTATTCAGAAGAATCTATCTGATAACTCTTAATTTAAATTTAACTAGAACATCTTTGCTAGTTAATTTGCTGATACTGGTTTAACATTTAAAATATTATTAAAAGCAAAAAATTCATACAATAATTAAAAAAAGAAGAAAAAGATTATCAAAAAAATTGATCTGAAAATGGGTTTTAGAGCTATCCTATTTATTTTCCTTTTTGCATCACAGATTCAAGGAAGATTAGATCCCTACTACTTCAAATTCTTAGACTAATTTCCTTGAAAATAATACGAAATATGCTTTAGACTAAAGTAAATGCTTAACAGCTCCTGACTGCAAGAGTTCAATGGATAAATTATCGAAGTGCTATGAAGAAAATTGCTAGTAAGAAATCTCTTGCTACGAGAATAATTGCAAGGAACAACTTGAACATAAGTTAGTACTCAAATTAAACACTTAATTAATAGATCTGATGAAAATTCTTGCCGAATGGGATAAATGCATACGTGATAAGCCCATTCCAATCTGCTCTAGTAAATGGATGTGGTTTTGCGATAAAGCCACTGATGAGTATTTGATTTTATCTCCTAGTTGTTTGAACCAAGAAAACCATAAATCCTATATAAATTGCATGCTCATAGAAAACAAAAGAATGACATCGTCAATTTATTATTATCGAGTAGATCTAATTAATTGTTTAGGTGAGTCCTAAGAAACATTCATTCTCTAAAAATCATTGATTGAGAATCCGCAAGTCTTTTCTAAAGATTCTAATTTATTCGATTGTCAGCAAATAAATTGTTTTTGTTTAAGCTGCCTTTTTTGCTACGTGGCATTTATTTTTATGGAAATGGTTTTTACTTGATGAATAAGATGATGATTTAATTCTTAATTAAATGTTTTTAGTTTGTTGTTTTACTAGTAAATAGAAGGGGTAGGGAGGGTGGGGGATACTGACTTCACAGTAAGAAAAAATGATTTTTCTACTCTAATTATTCTTGCTAATGAAATTTTATTTTCAAATAATTGGGAAAAACTATTAATTTTAAGATTTCGGTTGGGAATGTCTAAATTCTTATGCTTTTCACATTTTGTTGTTGTTGTTGTTGTTGTTAAAATGGCCTTTTTTAATTTTTTATGGATGAAGAACGCTTTCCTATTACTACTTTAAAAGGAACGAATTAATAAACTCATCGAATATAAAATGGTATCATTCAATTGCGTGTTATTCGAAAAGATAGGAAGTGATGTTCATATTAATGAAAGCGAATCAGTTCTAGTCAAAGAATTCAATTTATTAATGTTACCAATATTTTATTTAACAAAAAAAAATATCACTTCTTTAGAGGTAACTAACTGGTGTTGTTAATCCATATCTTATAGCAAAGGAAAAGATAAAAAAAGAATATTCTTTTATCTTCGCTGTTTTTTCTTCATGGTTTGGATGATATTTTTTTATAATAGAATATCTAATCTTAACTTGTTTTTAAAAAAACCAAAAATAGCGCCAAATAAGCTTTGTCTACATCAAAATCCAAGAGCTTAGATATTTTAGTTTTTATTGAAGCTATCCAAATATTCAAAAAATCAGTATTTCTTAGACTATCCAAGGGATAAATAATATGTCTTTGTTATTGAGATGATATTTCTATGGAGAATAAAAAAATAGAAAGAAGAAGTAGTTATATTATTTCCCAAGTTTTCTCCTCCTCTCCTTTACTACCCTCCTGTTTGATTGTTTCCTTTATTTCTGCAGCCTGAGTCGGACAGGCAAGTTCCAGGGATATTTTAAAGTTTAGACGTATTCGCGGAATAATAATATTAAAATAAATTCAAGTTTCCAACAAAAAAAACAGCTCAATTCACTAATCCTTTTACACTTTTCCTTGGCAAACATAGCATACAATGAATATCTCTGAAGTCTTAAAAAAACAGCTGTTGAAGAAGAAGTGTCCATTGCATCCTTCTTATCATTGTGACATGATTCTTTTCAGCTAAACTAGTTCAAAAAACAGGCGAATATGTATTAAATGTTGCTAATAAAACAAATACTCTTTAACTGAACTAATTCCTATTCGAGATCTCATCAACGCTACAAGCAAGACTATCTTGGAGACATTCCCACCTCTGAACAACGACGATATACATCAATATTTGAAACTTGAAGATATTGAAGAACTCTAAGAAGAAATAAATACATTTTTCGATAAATTAACTCTCGATTTCACGACTTCCATTGAGAAACTTCGGAAAGAATAGACATAGTAACTCACCAGAAGACGTGACATCCAGCTGAAAGTCCTCGAAGCCTACGAAGAAATAGCTATGATTGAGGAGCTCAAACAAGCTGTGTTTTCAAACGAACAAGAAGAAGATAAGCTGCTTGAAGAGTTCATTTAATTTCTCTGGGAAAACATCGATACAAACTCCTTCAAAATTGAAACAGCTGTGAATCATTTTAAAAACACCTGCAGTGGAATTTCCTTCAGTGAGCCGAGAAAAGTCGCTTAGCAAGCGCTGGAAACCATTGAAAGTATCTAATTCTTCTAAATCACCAATGATTTGCTCCCCCACACAGAATTCATCAAATCAACATACTAAGCTTCTTAGTAATTATCTATCACCAGGAATCGACTGAATCAGCAGTTAAGCGTTGAGAACATCTTCAATGATTGTGTCAATGGACAGGTGTACTTAGATTTTATCCTGTCGCCGAATGAGAAGTACATAATAAATTTACAGTTGGAGTAATTGCATAATCAAAACAGATAGTTTGCGTTTGGGATCGCTTCGGATGCGTAGAAAGACACAGTGTGGATGTCAAGTGAGAAAATGAGTTACTTTGAAGAAATTGGGAATAAGGGAATTAGCAAGCATGTTAAAGGACCACCGATAATAACAGGGGATAATTCCATGAGAAAGCGATAGTTAGAAATGAGAATCCACTTAGCAGAGAGGTTCTTGAGAGTGGGTTCACTTCCATTTTATGAGTCTGTTGTGGAAGTTGACAGCCCCGATCGGATTGATTTGACTGTGCCTTATCGATTCTTTGTGAGGATCTTTCACCCAAGGAATAAAGTCACCATCACAAGGCTTTTCACAGTTGAGCAATTTGATAATAAATTTAGCTGAAAGAGGCAGGAAAGAATAAAAAGAGATAATAATTATCTCATAATATTACTTGAAAAAATCGTGTTTTTTATATGTTACATTTGCTCTTATATTTGTCATCAAAATCAACAGAGAAATGATCAATAATTGTTTAAATAAGTGGTAAAATCTTAAGATACTCGATAATTCTAAGTAAAACAAATGAATATGGAAACTAAGGAAGGTATAAAAAAAGTGGAATACCACTAATCTGATTAATCTCGTTAAACTCGCTCCTACCGGTTAGTTTCATTGTGATTTATCCACAAAAACTCTCCCAGCAGAGAGGATTTATATGTTTTCTTCTATCTCTGCTAGCTTGTTCTCTAGTGATTGTTATCTAAATAAAAACAAAATTTGTTAACCAGCTGGAGATATTTTTTCCTTGGGATTGAAAACTACAAAGCTGTACTTGAGCTATTTGAATCTGGTATCTAGATATGTCAAGTAAGTGAGTCTTTGATATTCTTTGTTCACAGCAAATTTTTATTCGTTCAATTCTCGCAGCAGATGTTCCACCTCACTTTTCGGAAGCTCGTATCTGAAGATTGTTTTGTTTAAAAAAAGAAATGTACAATGGAATCCAAAAAATCAAAGAGTAGAGCCATCGAAAAAAATTGTATTTTTTTCTCAGCTTCTCTCAAATCTTAAATCCTCCTTTACATATTATTTGATTTCCTAAGGCAATGGAAGTACTATTTTTGCATATCTTTGTATGCTCGTTGTTCTTCATGTCTTTTTCTGACAAGATAATCAGGAGATCGCCCATAGTCCTTCTTTTTTGTCCAGTCAATTTGTTGTTTCACCTTTGAAGACGATGAAACGATCTAACTAGCTATATTCTCAGTTATAAAGTCATGTTTATAGTATTTCCGAGAAAGCGAGGCAATCGAGCAAATTGGAGATACTGGCTGGACAATAGTAGGCTATGAACATTTATGCAGCATTGAAGGGATGGATCTGGGGATTTATTTGTAGCAACTTTGAGAACGAGGTGATCTCTGAGGAAGGATTCGTTTTGAAGGGCATGCTTATTGAATTCTTGCTAGTTGTTCAGCAGGTAGGACGATTCCTGATTCTCAAGAAAATTTTTTTCAATGTGAGGAAGGAGAAAATGAATTTTTTTTCAAAGTAACTTTTTGAATGTTGTGAGGGGTTCAATCGAGGAAGTTGCAAAGGAGAGGCATGATGAGAGGCTGTTTATTTCTCTGAAGGTGCGAAGTCTTCAATGACTTTGTCTTCCAAGCAAGGATGCCGAGGATGAATGATTTATTTCTTTATTTTTGAAAACAAGAAAAGTCAGATGAAAAGTTAAAGTCAAAGAAATTATGTGTCTTCTTTCATTTTTTCAGAGTTTTACTCTCTAAGGGCTTGCAGAATATCGTGATGGAGATGAACAGGATGTAGAGGGCTACGAATGAATAGAAGTGTACTTCGGTGGTCTCTAGTACGGTTCTGGTTAAGTAGGAATTAATTCATATATGCTTTCTTCTTCAACTAGTCCTATGTCTTAGCTGATGCTGTGTCTGCAGGTTTTACGCATGGATAATTTCTTAAACAAATAATGTCTGTCTGATTAGCAGATGATTGTAATTAGGTCTCTTTTTTGGAACAATTCTTATTCAAAAAATGTTATTTTATTGATTTTTATTGAGAAAACACAAACAACTGGCAGGTCTTTTTAAGAAACTTGCTTGAATTGCAAAGAGAAAAACTTAATGGAAAACAGTGAAAGAAATGAAGAAATATTGATTCATTATGAATAAGCTCATCAATAGTGGGGGGAGAACGAATAACATTCCGAGATGCATTTAAGGTTCCAGTAAATTATTCTATTAGCTATTTCATGAACTATTACCAAGATGAACTAGTGCAATGGATGCATTTTTATTAGGAAAGGGCATCGAACACAGACATACTGATTTAATCACTTGAAGAAATGGATTAGGGGGAAGAAGAAAATTTTCAAGACATTTAACCTCCCCAGTATCAAGCTCAAGTTTAATTGATCTATTATCAAAAGGACACACACAAAATCGGGAGATAGAATTTGAGTTCTAGTCCCATCTATTTTTTATTGGCCTTCTCATGCAATTTCTGTCTATTATTATCTTATTTCAAATTCTTATTCACTTTGTGCGTATGTGCCCTCCTATCCATATCATCACTCATCTTCTTCTCCTTTAACTTTTTCTTAGACTGTAATATCAGCAGATATCCTGACTGGGATGAATGCGATAGACTTTGATTCAAGTTATTTTTTGACATATTTCTCCATGAAATTGCATTCCGTTTCGTCTTTATTTTTGATGTAGATTAAGAAAAACACCATGTGATAAGCGTTATGTCTGAGGTAAATATGATCATACCACCCATCTTCACTGTTACTATCGATGTATCCTCGTGACATACTCTGAAAAAGAGGGAAAAAATCAACAAAAAACCTTGAGATTTAAGCATTCAAAATAATCCAAAATCTCATATTATTTTTATTATATTTTTCAGTCATATTACACAAATGAAGCATTTTGTCTTGACTTCAACTTCAAGCTCGTCTTGCTTTTTGCGAAGCTCTCCAAACGAATCCAATATTATACCAAAGATAATCTGAATGAAGAGCATGTTTATCAATATGAAAAATGATATATCATAAGTATATCTCCCCCAGAAATATGCTTCACTCACTGAACTATCTAAATGGTAGCTCTTAACTTGCTGTAACGATTCTGAAACACCTCCACCATTTCTCAATCCAACATTGATCACAGATGCCACTGCTAACACAAATGAACTATTCAGTGCGTTCTTGTCTGCTTGGAAATCTTTTGAGAAATAATAGAATCCCCCTATGCCAAAAATGTACATGACTATCAATCCCAAGTATCCAAATATCCCTATGTTGTAGATGTTGCTCGTTATGGATTTGATGATTTATTGCAAGGATTTGCTTCGATTGATGATGTCCAGCAGTAGAATCCCATAGATCAAAGGACCTTTTGTGTAGAATCCGAGAAGTGTAACTCCAAAGTAGCAGAGATTGTAGAAATTGTCGATGTCTGAAAGAATCAGGATGGTGTATATTAAAATACGAGCAAACTTTGGTCTATTTCTGAAATTACTGGGTTTCAGCTCGTCAGATAACTCCAAGATGAAACTAAAGAAGGATAGATGATGAGGAAGAGAAAGAGAAATGTGAAAAAAGAGAGTTTTTTTGTTGTTATTATTTGTTATGTATGGCATATTTTACTTCCCAATTTTTTTGAGGAAATTGTTAGTGGCTAAACCAGCGCTATCTTTAAGGGCTTCGATTTTTCTTAGCGAATCTGTGTTTGTGAATCGATGCAAGGATATTTTGAGTCTTTCAACTGGGCAGAAAAATAGCACACAGCCAGCTAAAGCCAGCTAGATCATTGTGAAAATCCTAGTCAACCTCTGGAATTTGTCATTGGAATCATCAATTTTCCCATTCAAAAAGAATAATTCTATGAAAAAATAGCAGAAAAACAAACAAAGGTTGCTAATTAGTTATTTCAATTTATTAAATAAAAAAGGGCAACTGTAATTCTTGCTGTTGCTGATGATAATTATCGTTGTGGAGAATAATGTATAGTTTACAGAAGATAACAACGAGGATCAAAAAGGCGAACTAAATGTCTTTAAGTGTTCTCCAACCTTCGATGAAGCTAGAGATCTAGAATCAACATAGGATTGTAGATTCGAATTTTAAAACAAATACTAATTTTTCTCTATTTTTCTTTTTTCTTACTCTATATTTGAAAAGAGTCTGTTTGAAGAGCATCTACTTAGCATAGAGTTCATAGCTGTCTAGCATAAACATCAGTCGATCTTCATCGGAATCGCGTTCTGACTCAAAGATCTAAATGTTTCAAAAGAGAAGAAAACAAAAAACCTTAAACAAATTACTAAGAAATAACACACGCATATTTGGGCATGTCTCATTGAATTAATAAAAATACTAGATGCTTCTTGATAGCTCTACTAAGGAAATTTGCTGAGAAGGGCTTCATAAAATAAGCAAGCTGACATGGTGTGTTAGGAGTAGCTACTTCGGTAACACCTACCATATTTTTAAAGAAAAAGAAAAAACGAGGAATTGCTGTTGACATCTCAATTTCATAGATCGCTTCCAGAATGATCTTGAAGAGATTTTTTTATGGAGGAATAGAAGAGGATTTAAAGTTGCTATTCGATTGGTTTTTGAGGTTTTTGAAGTGTTTCAAACTGGTTTTGAAAGGATTATTGTAATGATAGTTGGAAATCACACAAATGCTTGTTTAGTTTAATTCAGAATGATCTTAAGCAATTTTAACCTCATTGAAGTTATTGCTAAATACAAGTTTAGGCTTGTTTGTTGCTGATTTACTGAAAACACGAAGAATATCACTTTTCTACAGATTATTCGAAGAATAAATCAGACAATTCTTATGATTATTACAATCAATGTTGTTAGCGGTGCCTTTTATTATACTCTATGGTACTATTCTGCTTATTCTCTGTAAAAATCAACAAGTTATCAGCCAAGATAAAGACAAAAAATCAACAAAAAAAGTGCAAAGATATGAGTTCTAAAATGTATTAATCTTTTTTTAATTATTTGATCTAATAAATATCTTCAATTTATGGTTACTCTCACAAAAGGAGCTTTTTTCTGCTTAGTAGCTGCGCAAATCTTCTTCATCTATGTTTTGTATTTTTCTATGAATTTCTCCTTTTGCTTGTTTTCTCTGTCAAAATCGAGCATAGAAAACTCATACTTCGAATCGAGCATTCTTGTAAATTCCATGAGATTTGGATTCTCTGGGAATTATCCAAACAAATAGCAGAACATCACAAAGATCTAAAACCCAACTTGAATCAAATACCGATCATAGTCAGTTGCTAGGTTATGATCACAAAAAGATTGACTGCAATTTCTATGGGATTCCTGAGATTTTCCAGGACAGTATGATTCAGTGATCAGGATTCTCTAGATCGAGGCTAAACGCTAGCTGTAAATTTTGTACATTAAGTGCATCATCATAGAAGATTCTAGCTGATCGATGATGTGTTGCAGATTGTCTTTTGATTCATTACCTTCAACCATGGTGAGAAGTAATTTAATGGTGCTACGAAGTAAATCAAATGAGCGTTCTTATGCAAGGATCTATGAAGTTGAAGTAGTTTTAGTAGGTTTTTCAAAGTTGACTTGCCGTGCGACTATTTTCGATTGAAGTAAACTAAATAGTCGTCTGTTTTAGCCTAATTATTCCGGAGGTAAAGGTTACCAAAAATAATTAACAGTGTTAAATGTAATTTTTACATATGAAAGCTTGATTGCGTCCTGCACCAGTAGCGAAGTCCACTAATGCTTCAATATTCTAGCAGATAATCATCTGTTTATCTGCTAGTTCCGCTATGTTATCTTCCAAGAGATACACTAAGTAATTCGAAGATTCAATAATAACATTTGTATTAGCTGAGAATGTACCAATAAGTTCATTCTGCTGAGCCAAGTAATTCTAAAAAGGTGTGTTCACATTCTCGCAGAAGAGCTGTAACAGTTTCAGCAGCAAATAACTGTGGACCTCGTAGAATGTAGTGGAGGAAGTTTTACCTAGAGTCGAGAATACACTGGGCGTCTTGTTCTAGAAGAAATGCCTAAGATATGAGAAAAAATCTAAACTGAGTTGCTTTTCTGTCTAAAAATATTCTAGAATTCTAGTCTGATTGGAGGTATTCCCGTAATTCAGAAGCTAAACAAGCAGCACTAAAGATTCGATGCGTGTTGATTAACTTGAGGAATGATTTAGGAGTAGTCCTATGCATTCCATGAAAATGTCAGTTTTACCAAGCTTCAAAGAAGAAAAAAAAAAACAAAGAAACTAATTAAAAACTCTCATTGAAGAAAGAGTAGACGGGAGTGATAAAGAAAAATAGTGCTTACTGTAGTCTAGATGAACTTGTATTCCTTGGTTTTTCGTAGTGCTTTGGAAGCAACTCTCTTGTCGTTGGATGTCTTATCCTCAATGGTATCTTTGCTAATCTCAAATAGCTCCAAGAACACACGCAATACACGCACCAAATTTATCTGTGGCAACAAAAGAAGAAAAAGAAATGATATTTCAATTTCAAACTTCAACAGAAAAGCTTTAATTTTTGTTATTTTTTCCTTAAAAAATATGTAAATTTCATAATAATCAGCTATGAATATTTGAAGTTTAAATCACTGGCTAAATGGTGAAAATGGCTTTAGCATCTCTGACAAACGATAAGATAGACTCCTCGACTCTTTTATATCTTGTAGATTCATCTCCAACATCGGAATCTTCATATTCCAGATTATTCTCGTTGATTTGATCGTTTTTAACAAAGAATCTCGGTTATTGTAGTAAATCGATCTCTGGCAGTGTAAGTTGCTCGAATATCAGCTAATTCAAAGTTATCTCAGAGAGCACTCTCTTCTATTACTGGTAATGCATGAATGGATTATCAAGTTGCTCCACAGTCCCGAGAAACTCTCTAATGCTACTCATTTAAATCGCACAATCTTAGTACATACGAGCGTTCAATCTTGACTATGATACAAACAAACGAACAAAAAATCAAAAAAATAACTAATAGAAATGACTTGTGATATGAGTACTTTTATCCCAGGAAGATCTAGATCAAGGAGCAGAGCTTAAGCGTGAGATTGTTATTATTACATTCTAATATTCGTGGATTCTTCGCTTTCTTTCTGAGAATTATTAGAATTATCTGAGAATCTGCCATGTTTTTTACCAAAAATATCTCTGACAGCTTGCATAAATAACTAAATGCTGCTAAAAGATAGTTCTTTCCATGTTTCTTGTAGTTATTCTTAGTTTGCATTCTATCCTTAGTCCGTTGTTGATGCTTAAATACTACTTTCACATAGGAATTCCATGAGAATAGTAGGTTAAACATACACTTTCTACCTGTTGAGAATTTTCATCACAGATTCTTGAAATGTATCAGGTATTTCTCTTAATAACCTAGAATTCCTTTATGTCTCCAGTTAGTCTAGCATCAAAGCTTCCAAATCATTTACATCCAATCTATTCCTGAGTAAGAATATATTAATTCCAAGCTCAAATCCACTCAGCTCTTATCGTTCTTTCTCAAGGAAACCATCACCTTCATATTCTTCTTTCCTACTATTGTAGCTCTAGATGCTGTGTTGTCCAAAGGAGTTCATACCTACACAAGCGAGCAGACACAACATAAAAGAATTATCCCAAAAGATATCAATATTTTCAAGAAAAACAGCTAAAAATGAATTGATTCTTTCATACTGATTTTGTAAGTTTCTCCAGCTTTCTGAGTGCGATAATTCGGGATGATGTTATTCACCCTTTCAATTAGGTTTCTATGCTGATAGATCGTCAATGATGTCTACTTGATCCTGAACATTGCTATCATTCTGTTGAATATCCCATGTATCCCAACTAGCATCTTCTTCGCCTTGGAGAAAGATTCCCTTAATAAAATATTCGTATCTAATTCACTCTAGTATTCATCAAACGAATCCAAGATAAAGTGAACTACGCCTTCACTCATTAGTAACTTCCAATATTCAGAGACGTCTTTGATGATACCAACATATAAACCTTGCTTCCTGAAGATCCAAATCCAAAAATCAAAGGAAAATTCAAAATACAATTCCAAATAATTTTTTGATTGTAAAACTGAAGTTACGCCGCTGACTGGAAGAGCTCAAAGTTATTTTGAAATCGCATAGCCTTCTACACAATATCTACCAGATCTGGTGCATTCTTTGATTCAATCAGCTTCTCCTCTAATATGAGAGTCCTAACCTTCCAGTGCATTTATTCTAGAGTATTATCTTCTTCCGCTATTCCTTCAAGGTGCTCAAAATGCAAGCGATAATTGAATGTCTTAGACAGGAACTCAAGGATCTCTGCTAACTAGGATGTGTTCTAGGATTCCTTAGAGCTAGCAGCAGCTGTGCTGTTATGAAAGTTATTTTTATTCTCATGACTCCTAGCGACATAGGCTTCAAATAGCAATTTCAAATATGCTCTTTTGATGAAATATGGTGTGGTAGCATTGCAAATTCCACTTTTGAGAGATTCAAATGTGATAATTCTACGGATCTCTTTGATCTGTAATCGATTGTTCCTGCAGCAACTTGCTAACAGCTAGATACCTGAAATGCATACAAAGCCAAGAGTTATTTAAAATGTGGTTAAACTTCCTCGATAAAAAATATTTATCCCTCTTTCTTTTAGTACATAATGCATGTTTCTTTAGGAAAAAGTAAATCCCTGAGAAATAGCAACCATTTTCATTCGATTTCCTTAGTTGATCTAGCATATCAAATGTCTATTCTGATAACGGCAGAATGAATCGTTAAAGAGACAGACTAGCGAGTATGTTATCCATGATCTTCTGCTAATTCAATGGCAAACTGATATTCTTCTAATCGAGAGTTAACTGCCTTAGAATTCGAAGATACTAACAAATCATGGAAGATTTAGGGATAT
>Ga0302271_10001334_pt1 | contig 23868 bp, 23 predicted proteins | sample III_Bog_N1_1_FD_198767 | JGI IMG/M metagenome (GOLD analysis project Ga0302271, IMG submission 198767) | Peat permafrost microbial communities from Stordalen Mire near Abisko, Sweden - III_Bog_N1_1 | ecosystem: Environmental > Terrestrial > Soil > Wetlands > Peat | place: Sweden: Abisko... | reverse complement strand
AATAAATATAATAACAAATAAAAGAAATGATTATGAATAAGATATATAAAATATTTCCAATCCTTTCATTGGCTGTTTTACTCATGATGACAGGTTGCTTCAATGACAGCGAGTATTTGAATAATGAGATCGGAACGAGGAATACCGGCAATCAGAATTTTGTTCAAGTGCATTTGACAACCTCCAATACTTCGAACATTATCTCTCATTCGTATGCCTCGGTCTCATCAGATACAACCATTGATATGGTGCCTGTTCATTTAACCTCAGGGCCTGCGCCTGCCGATATGACTGTTGATTTCTCGTATATTACGGATACTACAAAATCAACATTGGTCGATTCACTAGTGAATAAGAATGGATTTGCTATACCGGCTGCCAGTATGTTTGCGATATTGAATCCGAACAGTAAGGTGGTTATTGCAAAAGGTACCAGCACCGGATATATCCGCATTAAATTCAAGCCAATCGATTTTGTTGGTCAAAACTGGATACTTGCATTCCAGCTGACTGCGGTAAGTGATCCCAAATATACTATCAGCAACCTGGATAAAGGGTTTGTAAAAATAAACATCAAAAACAAATATGACAAAGTCTATAATTGTGTGGGAGTGTTTACGCATCCAACCGCCGGACCTAGGCCAATTGATGAACAGAAGCATCTGGTTACTGTCGGTGCCAATTCAAATACCACAACAGTTGGTGATTTGGGAGCAGATTATACGGTTGTGATTACCATTGATCCGGTGACCAATGATGTTACTTATTCAGATAGTTCACCTTATGTCATTCTCCCATCCCAGACGCAACGGTCCTATTACGAACCATCGACCGGTAAATTCTACTTGCATTACTACTATGTTGGAGGAACAGGGAATCGGGTTGTCGATGAAACGTATACTCCGATATAATACGGATACATCCTATTAAAAAAAGACTGCCAGAGGTACGGGCAGTCTTTTTTTTGCAGTGGTAGTCGAAAAATGAGAATAAATGAATACTTTCTTTCCTTAACTGCGAATTATAAAGAGATATGTCGGATAAAAAATGATCAGAGGATGTCCATTATTTCGGACAGGCTGTTTACCTGGAAAGTTGAAGGTTTGTTTTTGTCAGGTTGAGTCAGTTTCGGATTGAAGTAGATCTGATCTATGGAGGCATTTTGAGCACCAACAATATCCGCTTCGTAGCTATCACCAATCATAATTGTTTCTGAAGCGTTGGCATTGTTCAGTTGCAGTGCGTATTCAAAGATCCGTTTATCCGGCTTTAATGCCTGTGCAGCTTCAGAGAGTACCACATGAGCGAAATATTGTTCAAGCCTGCAACTGTTCAGCTTTTTGTACTGGACTTCAACAAACCCATTAGAAACGATCGTAAGAGGGTATTTAGGGCGCAGATAGTCCAATAACTCTTTGGCGTGTGGGACAAGCATTGTTCTGGAAGGGAGTAATGCCAGATACTCTTCCCCGATTTCCTTAGCAAGCGGGGCATTATCAACCCCGACCTGAATTAAAGGATGGCTGAAACGCTCTAATGATAGTTCTGCTTTGGAAATAGTACCTTTTCCGTATTCTTCCCATAGTTCGATATTCCGTTTGGCATAAATGCTGAAATATTGGTCAAAGCTATCGAAGAATTGGCCTAAATTCCGTCTGTCATAAATTTCGGCTAATGATGATTTAGCATTGGCATGAAAATCCCAGAGAGTATCATCCAGGTCGATAAAGACGTTTTTATACATAATGTTCTGCTGCTAGGTTAAATAGTTAATTAGTTAATTGGTTAAATAGTTATCCCGATAGCTATCGGAGGTTGACTGGATTGAAATTAGAGTCTGGAAAATAGTGATAAGCTCATTTTAAATATGTAAAACAAAATTGCGTTTCCCTGATTTGGAAAACGCAAAATAGTAAATAGTAAATAGTAAATGATAATACGGTAAATGGTTTTATTCTACTTCAATTACCAGATATTTGCTGATACTCCAGAATTCATCGGTGTCAATGATTAGTAATACAAAATTGCCATTTTCCTTCTCCAGTGTATACGATGCTTTTGGATGGCTGGTAAGAATCTTTGCATGTGTCGAGTACAACGGGATTGACTTGGTATTCCGGGCGTCTATCCGCACAAAGTAGTTTTTATTGAAATCACGCTGTAGTACTTTTTGAGTGCTTAACAACCCTTCGGTGGTTACAATCTTTTGTTGCTTCAATTCGCTTTTTGTCCCAAACACATACCATGCAGTATGAATGGTTTCGTCCTGTTCTTTGATCTTTGTCTCTTTTGTAGAATTGTCAGTCGACAACACTTCAATGTCTTTGCCCATTTCACTTACCTTGGTGTCTAACTTGATGATGAGTGAATCTTTTTCCGCTAACTCTACCTGCAGAAGAGCTACTTTGCTCGTTTCTTCTTCCAGCGCTTTTGTAAGGCGTGAAATGGTGTGCTCAAGTTGGGACGACCGGAATGCGCTTTTCTTGATTTTTGACTTTAACCGGCTTAGTTCTGCTTTATTGGCAAGAATCATATCGTTGATATACGTCATATCCTCATTGATCTTAGTCCGGATGTCTTCGCTCAGTTCTTTCCCGACAGGTTGTGTGGAGATGACATTTTCTGTGCTTTTGATCTTCTCAATATTCTGCTCAATTTGATTCATGGCCGAGAAATAGCCATCCACTTCTTCCTGAAGTTTAAGCTTTGCATTTTGTAATGAGTCGTTTTGAGCTTTCAGTGACTTGTAGTCGGATGATTGTTTGCCACATGAAGTGAAAAATAGGAGCAAAAGAACTATGATAGAAATGTTCGATTTCATGTTGATATGAGTTGTGGTCGAACAAAGCAGAATTTTTTTTGTAAACATTTACCTGTATCTGTTTTAATTCAAAAATAATTTAATGAGTCCTTTTTTTTAGGATATTTAATTCTCGATTTTACGAGTGCAAAGGTAATGTTATTCTTCTAATCCTGCAACAATTAGCACAATTTCACCTTTTGGATTATGTTCTGTAAAATGTTGAATCAAATCCAGTAATGTTCCCCGGATTGTTTCTTCATAGATCTTTGAAATCTCACGTGATACGGATGCTTTTCGTTCATTTCCGAAGACTTCCGAGAGTTGCGTCAGGGTTTTGACCAGCCGGAAAGGGGATTCATAGAAAATCATGGTCCTTGACTCAGCAATTAAATCATTTATTTTTGTCTGACGTCCTTTTTTCTGAGGTAAAAAACCTTCAAAACAAAACCTGTTGTTTGGTAATCCTGAAGCCACCAGGGCAGGAACAAAAGCAGTAGCACCCGGTAAACATTCAACATCAATGCCGTTTTCCACACATTGACGGACAACTAAAAAGCCTGGATCTGAAATAGCCGGTGTCCCTGCATCAGAGATCAGGGCTATAGTCTGGCCGTTTTTAATACGTTCAACAATGTTTTCAACTGTCCTGTGTTCATTGAACTTGTGATGCGATTGCATGGGTGTCTTGATTTCAAAATGCTTGAGTAAAAAGCCACTGGTACGGGTGTCTTCCGCCAGGATTAAGTCTGCATTCTTCAAAACCCGAATGGCCCGGAAAGTCATGTCTTCAAGATTTCCAACAGGTGTTGGGACTACATATAGTTTCATAAGAGAATGTTGAATGGATATACTGTTGAATATTTGAAATGTTGGTTCTGTTCTGCTTTAAATTTTATAACGTTTTATAAAACTGATTTCAGAGAGACTGGAAATGATTTTTTACGTTCTATTCGTTTTTTAGAGCCGGATATTGAACTGAAAAATGATTTCAGATTAAACCGGCAAAATACTTTTAACATTCTGTGTGTATCTTTTTTTGCAAAAACAATTTCTATGCTTTTAATTTTTTTATCTTTGCAATGTTTAAAATAGAATCTTTTTATAGGATTTTTGTCTAAGTCAGAACGAATTGCATTTTCTGTTCCTGTACAAATCTTCGGGTTAAAGGACTTGCAGATGTTGCAGAAGGTTTATTTTAATCAAATGATTTAAAAATAAAAGGTAAAAATACAGATACTTTGTTTGTTACAAACGGGAATGTATTTTAGCTATTGTTTTAGAATCGACTGAATGTTTAAATCATTAATTTATAATTGTGATTTGTAAACGGCTGTAAAGGTACTATAATAGAAAGAGAAACGAAAAAAAGTTGAACTAATTTTCAATAAAATACTATGATTTATTCAGAAAGAAACCATCCGAATCAACAAAGACGTGGAAGTATCGAAGTAATTTGCGGTTCCATGTTTTCCGGTAAAACGGAAGAGTTGATACGACGGTTGAAGCGAGCTAAATTTGCGAAGCAGGAAGTGGAGATATTTAAACCCAAAATTGATACCCGGTATTCGGAAGATGATGTTGTCTCGCATGACAAGACTGCCATTCGTTCAACTCCGGTTGAATCCTCGGGGAGTATTTTATTAATGTCGGGCGACGTGGATGTTGTGGCGATCGATGAGGCTCAGTTTTTTGATGATGGATTGGTTGATGTATGCACACAGCTTGCCAATCAGGGAATTCGTGTTATCGTTGCCGGGTTGGATATGGATTTCAGGGGTGTTCCCTTCGGTCCAATGCCGGCTCTTTGTGCCATTGCCGAGGATGTTTTTAAGGTACATGCCATTTGTGTCCGTTGTGGTGCCCTGGCTTATGTTTCACACCGGTTGGTGGAAAGTGAAAAGCGGGTATTGCTGGGTGAGATGAGCGAATACGAGCCGATTTGCCGTGAATGTTATAATAAAATACCACACAAATAAGTTTGCTGCTTTCTGATCTGATAATTTACTTTTTATAATTAAATATCATGGGTATAACTTCAAGACCTTACACTTTCGACCGGGTAGTTCGAATAATAATTGGTTTGGCTATTTTGGTATTCATTTTCTTTTTAATAAATAGATTAAGCGGGGCATTGTTGCCTTTTCTTATTGCCTGGTTACTTGCCTATTTGTTGCAGCCGATTGTTAAGCTGTTTCAGGTACGGTTGAGAATGAAAAGCCTGCTGCTGTCCATCATTTGCACCCTGACCCTGATAGTGGGCTGCTTGATAGGTATCTTTTGGTTTCTGGCTCCCATGGTTGCAAACGAACTGTCTAAATTGTCCGAACTGATTGGCATTTATGCCAAAGGTATCAATGTAAATACACTGTTACCAGTGGCCTGGCAGGATGACATCCGGTATTATCTTTCGCATTTGAATCTCCAGTCGATAATGAGGGATCAAAATGTTATGGAAGTAGTTAAGAAGCTTACACCGGAATTGTGGAACCTGGTCAACAGTTCGCTGAACTTCGTTCTTGGATTGGCCGTGGTGATTATTGTCCTGTTGTACCTGGTATTGATCCTGTTGAATTACGATAAACTGTCTGTCGGATTGTTCAAAATTATTCCACCAAATTACCGGACCCTGGTAACAGAGATTATTCTGGACATTGAAAGCGGTATGAACCGGTATTTCAGGGGACAGGCTTTAATAGCCCTGATTGTCGGGACCCTTTTTTCTATCGGATTCAGCATTATCCATTTACCCTTAGCTATTGTTTTAGGGGTGTTTATTGGGTTTATTAATATGGTTCCCTACCTGAAGATCATTGGCATAATACCGACTGCAACCATGGGGTTGCTTCGTTCAGTCGAAACCGGACAAACATACGGTTCAGTTCTTTTGGGAATTGCAATCGTGTTTATATCAATACAAGTTGTTGAGGACCTTATCTTGACGCCTAAAATTATGGGAAAAGTCACAGGACTTAATCCGGCTATCATCTTGCTTTCGTTGTCAGTCTGGGGTTCTCTGTTGGGAATTGTTGGAATGATCATTGCATTGCCCCTGACAACTCTCATTATGTCCTACTACAAGAGATTTGTGTTAGAGGCCGATCAAAATGAACCGGTGAATCAGCTTGAAACCGATGAGTCGGTTTCCGGGGATGAAGATGTTTAAATGTCCGGTCTGATAGTATAAACGAAAGAAGCCGTTGGATATATTCCAACGGCTTCTTTCGTTTATGGGGGTTTTAATTTTGGTCAATCTTGATGTCTCTTATCATTAGTTGTGTGGTTGTGTTCCCGTTGAAGGAATTTTCTTCCAGGGTATAACAAATGTCCAATGGGTTTAGCGCCTTTAAATGGTCGTTGTATTCATGCATCCTGAAGGCAATGCCATTCATAACATTCTCACAGCTGGAATCAACCAGTTCGAGTTTCAGATGCTCCTGTTCTTTCCCCACCAACCGGCTTGTTCCAAAGTCAAATACCTTTTTTGAAACAAAGATCGGTTTCATGTTTCCGGGGCCAAACGGTGCAAATTGCTTTAATACACGAAAGAATTTAGGGGTGATATCTTTAAATTCCAATACGGCATCAATGTCAATCTGAGGATATGTTTGCTCCAGTAAGATATTCTCGGATACATATTTTTCAAATCTGTCGGTAAATGCCTGAACGTTTTCTTCTTTCATCGATAACCCGGCAGCATACATATGCCCTCCGAAGTTTTCAAGCAAGTCACGGCAAGAATCAATCGCCTTGTAAATGTCAAATCCTGATACAGACCTGGCTGAACCTGAAGCCAATCCATTGGAGTTACTCAGGACAATGCTTGGTTTGTAATACTCCTCGGATAACCGGGAAGCTACTATTCCGATGACTCCTTTGTGCCAGTCGGGTTTATGTACCACGATTGACCTGCGGTCGGCATAACGTTTGTCAGCAACAATTAATGCTATTGCTTCATCGGTGATGTTTTTGTCAAGGTCCTTGCGGTCGTTGTTGTATTCGTTGATGGTATCACTCTTTTCTTTTGCAAAAACATGGTCGGTGGATACTAATAATTCCACTGCTTCATAGGCCAGTTTCATTCGTCCGGATGCATTGATGCGCGGTCCGATCTTAAATACAATATCGCTGATAGTTATTTCCTTGTCCCCCAACCCGCAAACATCCAGTATTCCTTTTAATCCGACACTTGGGTTTGAATTGATTTGTTTTAAGCCAAAGAAAGCCAGAATTCTGTTCTCTCCTGTGATCGGCACAATGTCGGAGGCGATGCTCAAGGCCAGTAAGTCGAGGAGGGGAGTGAGTTGTGAAAAGTCGATGTTGTTTGTAATGGCAAAAGCCTGCATCAGTTTAAAGCCGACACCGCATCCTGAAAGGTGTTTGTATGGATAGTTGCAGTCAATGCGCTTGGGGTCGAGTACAGCAACTGCAGGAGGTAATTCATCATCAGGAGTGTGATGGTCGCAAATGATAAAGTCAACTCCTTTGCTTGTTGCATATTTTACTTTTTCAATTGCTTTAATGCCACAGTCGAGCGCAACCACCAGTTTGTAATCATTGGAAGCCGCAAAATCAATTCCCTGGATCGAAATGCCATATCCCTCGTTGTAACGGTCGGGGATGTAAAAATCAATGTTTGAGTAAAATTGTTTCAAAAATTTATAGACCAGGGATACGGACGTAGTGCCATCCACATCATAATCACCATAAACGAGTATTTTCTCGTTTTTTTGCATCGCCTGGGTTAATCGGTTGACTGCTTTTTGCATGTCGGCCATAAGGAATGGATCGTGCAAATCACTTAAATCGGGCCTGAAAAAACTACGTGCGTCTTCGAAAGTCAGAATGTCCCGCTGAACTAATAATTGTGAAAGGATAGGACTAATACTTAGTTCATCGGATAATCGTTTTTGAATTTCAATTTGTTGTTCGGTAAGGGTTCTGTAATACCAGATATTTATCATTGTGTTCTGTTTTTCAACTCGGGAGTGAAGAGGTAGGACTCTTCGAAGAATAAAAAGACATTATTTTTCAGGCCATTAAAAAACGAATCATCTTCACTAATAACGTGCTTATTCAGTGCTGTAAAGGTATAGAAAAGTTTTTAAATCTACAAGATTCCTGACGGGTATGATTCGGAAGCCTGATTTTCAACAATGTGTTAAACGCTGAATTCTGATTTTTATTTCAATCACTCAGAATTGGAATTCATGGGCGGTTTCTTCCGGATTTTAGCCCCTGAATATTTTAAATCTAAGAATATCATGGTTGGGATGAGATGCCTCACGTGATTTTTTTTGATAGATTGCGATATCCGGTCTGTTCCGGCAAAACATCTGACTTTCTTTCAATGTACTGTACGACTATTCAGGATGTTTTATTCCGGGTATATAAAGAATGCATCTTCTTTTTTTTGCACCTTTTTCATAATGCATTGTGAATTGTGCAATATACATGAAAGGGGGATTATAGAGGGTTCCGAGGGGGTTTCGAGGGGGTTCAGTGAGGTATAGCCCTCGGAAGGCCCTCGAAAGGCCCTCGGAACCCCCTCGGAAGGCCCTCGGAACCCCCTGTCAAGTATGAACAAATAATGGTGAAAAACAGGTTGGATTATTGACCGGACTATGATCTGACAAGATCAAAAAAAACAAATGCAACAGAAAAAAGCAGGATTGGTTTTGCGCGGAAGAATGATCGAAGGGATGATGTTTCCTGCATGGCATTTCCTGTGTAACCGGCGGTGTTAATGCCCTGTTTCCGGGAGTGTTACCGCTTTGATAATTGATTCACCTGCTGTAAATGTATTTCAGATAATTATGTTGAATAGCCTGGGTATGGCGAATGTAGCGTGGAAATAGTCCGTGAATCGCCGGTCATTAACTTTTATGCAGGGGAAAGTTTATAATGAGTTGATTTGAAAGGAGGTTGCCCTGAATATCAATTTGCGAAAACAATGCCAAAAATAACCCGAATGAAAATTTATAGTGTTATCTTTGTTTGATTAAACGATTTGTGTGTTCAAATGAAATAAAATGTAAAAAAATACGTTAACTAATTTTACTTCTTAGGGATGCAGGTCGGAATTTTAAAATACATGATTTATACTAATTGAAATGCAGGACGAAATAAAAAAAGCGATTGAGGTGCTACGGGCAGGTGGAGTGATTCTTTATCCGACAGATACAGTATGGGGTTTGGGATGTGATGCAACAGATGAAAAAGCGGTGAAACGTGTTTTTGAAATAAAAAGGAGAGCTGATACAAAAGCGATGTTGGTGTTGATTGATAATCCGGCTAAATTGCAATCGTACGTGGATGAAGTGCCTGACATGGCCTGGGACTTGATAGAACTCAGCGATAAGCCATTAACGATTATTTATCCTCAGGCGAAAAACCTTGCTTCTAATCTGGTTGGAGCCGATAAGTCGATTGGGATACGGGTTACAAATGAGCAATTTTCCCGAAATCTATGTGCCCAGTTCAAAAAACCGATTGTTTCTACTTCGGCCAATATCAGCGGAATTGCTGCCCCTTCAAACTTCAGCCAAATAACGGATGATATAAAATCAGCTGTTGATTATGTCGTCAATTTCAGGCAGGAAGAAACAACAGTACCGAAACCTTCATCCATCATAAAGCTTGGGAAAGGCGGGCTTTTTCAGTTGATACGAGAATAATTCAGTATGAACAAAAATAAACTCTCTCAGAAATATATCCTGTTTGACATGATTGCATCATTACTGGTTTGGGTGGCTTTTGTCATCTTTCGAAAAGCAGTAAATGATGTTCAGATTTTTGATAGTACCCGTATTTTTGTCCCCAATTACAATTATTTTACCAGCATATTCCTGTTTCCTTTCTGCTGTGTGTTCGTTCATTATTTATCCGGGTTTTACCTGAATCCGCTCAAAAAATCAAGAATAAGTCTAATTTTCAGCACATTCACCTCTTCTGCAGTTATCTCACTCTCCGTATTTCTGCTCCTTAAGCTGGGTGATGCGGTTGTTTCGTATGAGTATTTTTATTTCTCATTGTTGGTTTTGTTTGGGCTGCTGTTTTTCTTTACTTATCTGTTCCGGAATATCATTTTTTCGCAAATACAGCACAATTATAAAACGAAGAAATGGACGGTTAATACCCTGATCATAGGTACCGGAAACAATGCGAAGAAAATTGCTGATGATATTGAAAAACATGCTCATCAAAATACCCTGACAGGATTTGTTGCCATAAATAAAAGAGTGGCTGTACCTGCTGACAAGATACTGGGGAATATGTCCCAGATCGATTATATCGTTGAGAAATACGATATTCAAGAAACTATTGTAGTGCTTGATGATGATGCCGATGAGCAACAATTGTTTAAGATTATCAATTTGCTTTACCGCTTTGATATAGAGATCCAGTTTACCCCGCGACTTTACGAGATTTTAATTGGGAGTGCAAAAATAACACACATGGGTATTATCCCGTTGGTGAGCATTACCAATCCATCGATGTCGGATTGGGAGGTCAGTCTTAAGCGGTTTGTTGATATTGTGGTGTCTGTTATTTCCCTTACATTGCTATCTCCATTCCTTCTTTATTTCATGTTGCAGATAAAAAGGGACTCGAAAGGTCCTGTCTTTTACAGGCAAGAACGAATCGGAAGGCATGGGAGGCCTTTCAAGATTTTGAAATTCAGGACCATGTACCTGGGGTCTGAAAATGGTACTCCAAAGCTGAGCAGCTCAAATGACGACCGGATAACTCAGGTAGGGCGGACGCTCCGGAAATACAGGATTGATGAAATCCCACAGTTTTGGAACATCCTGAAGGGGGATATGAGCCTGGTAGGTCCACGGCCTGAAAGGCGTTACTACATCAACCGGATTATTGAAGATGCACCCTATTATTGCCTGCTCTATAAAATCAGGCCGGGGTTAACTTCCTGGGGACCTATCAAAATCGGCTATTCCGATACCCTTGAAAAAATGATTGAGCGGCTGAATTATGATATTATTTATATGGAGAACATGTCACTTCTGACAGATGTAAAAATCCTTGTGTACACCATAGAGATAATTTTTAAGGGGAAAGGAGTTTAATAATACCGTAATTTCTATATCTTTGTGAAAAGTTTTTTTATAAAAGTATGGAAAATAGAGGTTGGTATTTGAAAATGTTAGCCTGGCGTGAGCAGCATATTAAGCAACGCCAGTTTATTCTTATACTTAGTTTGGTTGTAGGTGTTTTTGCTGCAATTGCTGCCTTTATATTAAAGTCAGCCATCCATTTAATTCAATCCACACTTACCGAAAGTTTTAGCAGATACCATGTGAATTTCTGGTATCTTGTTTTTCCTGCTATTGGGATTCTCATTTCCTATTTGTTCGTACGCTATCTTGTCAAGGATGATATCAGCCACGGAGTGACGCGGATCCTGTATGCCATTTCGCAACGCAAAAGTATTCTGAAGCTTCATAATGTATGGACATCGATAGTCGGTAGTTCTATAACGATAGGCTTTGGAGGATCGGTGGGAGCGGAAGCGCCTATTGTATTAACAGGCTCTGCCATTGGTTCCAACCTGGGGAATTTCTTCAAAATGGATCAGAAAACGTTGATGCTGCTGGTAGGGTGTGGAGCATCGGGGGCAATCGGTGGTATCTTTAAAGCACCTATTGCAGGCCTTGTTTTTACACTTGAGGTGTTAATGCTTGATATGACGCTTACCGCTATTGTCCCATTGCTCATTTCTTCGGTAACAGCCACCGCATTATCCTACTTCTTCTCAGGAAGTGATTTTACATTTCAGTTCAGCAAATACGAGCCATTTGCCATAAACCGGATTCCATATTTAATCCTTCTGGGAGTCATATGCGGGTTGGTATCCCTTTATTTTACCCGTGGAATGAATTGGATTGAAGGCCTCTTCCGCAAAATGAAGAATCCATATACCAAATTAGTCATTGGGGGGGTGATCCTAAGTTCATTGATTTTTATTTTTCCTCCTCTTTACGGGGAAGGGTATGATACGATTGTTGCACTCCTGAATGGTCACTCGGCTTCCGTATTGAATCAAAGTTTCTTTTTAGGGTTAGGACATAACCCGTGGGTTTTAATTGTCTATTTGGGCTTAATTGTGATTTTTAAAATATTTGCCTCTGCTTCTACCACTGCAGCAGGCGGAGTAGGAGGTATCTTTGCTCCGACATTGTTTATTGGTTGCCTGACAGGTTTTATTGTGGCCAGGATATTAATATACTTCGGATTCATGATTCCGGAGGCTAATTTTGCCCTTGCCGGAATGTCCGGATTGATGTCAGGGGTTATGCATGCGCCTCTGACGGGAATATTTCTGATTGCTGAACTGACAGGTGGTTATAACTTGTTTATGACCCTGATGATCGTATCAACTGTATCCTATCTGACTATTATTTTATTTGAACCGCATAGCTTGTATGCCATGCGGTTAGCCCAGAAAGGTGAATTGCTTACCCATCATAAAGATAAAGCCATCCTTACGATGCTGAAGATGGAAAACTTTATTGAAACGGATTTTGCCAAATTATATCCGGAAATGGATTTAGGGGAATTGGTGAAGATTATCTCTAAATCAAAAAGGAATCTTTTCCCGGTTGTAAATCATGCTACGCATGTCCTGGTGGGGATTGTGTTGGTTGATGAGGTGCGAAATATTATGTTTCGTCCGGATTTATATACACGTTTTAAAGTGAGAAAACTTATGACTTCGCCACCAGCCTTGCTGAATGCAACAATGCCAATGGAAAAAGTGATGGATGTTTTTGAGGATACGGGTTCCTGGTATCTGCCGGTTGTGGATGAAAATAAAGTATATTTAGGTTTTGTCTCTAAGTCAAAAATATTTAATTCGTATCGGAATGTATTGGTACATTTCTCGGATGAATAGGCGCATTTGCACGTAGATCAATTTCTATTGAAATTTTTAAAGTAAAATAGACCGTGATTCATGTACAATGTACTTTTAGAGTTCATAACCTGTTAACAACAAACATTTAACCTATGTCAAAAATAAAACTGACTTATACCGAGGCTGTCACACAGCTTGAGACGATACTGGCTGAACTGGAAAACAATTCGGAAGTGAATATGGATGTGATTGCTGAAAAAGTAAAGCGGGCAGCTGTGTTGATGGAATTATGCAAGAAGCAATTGCATGACTTGGATGAGGAATTGGAAAAAATGATGGAAAACCTGGATAATTAATCTAAGGTATCCGGATAATATCTTGTTTTTGTAGAAAAGCAAAGTCTGTTAGTAATCGAATGGTGTGCCGGATTGCATCTTCCAACCCCTCTTTCCCGCTGTATCCGTTTATTATCAGTAAGAGTTTTGTTGTATTATCTGTTATTTTGGTGCGTTCATTATCACTGGTAGGCGTGCCGATACCTCCAATCTGGTCACGATATAGTGGCAACCCTTCAACGTTCAATATTCCCCGTCCAATCGCTTCAAAAACATCCTGATCAGTCCCGACTCCCAGCTCAATGTCCCCCTTTATTTTGTCAATGTCAAAACCACCTATTGAGAACCCGCTGCGTATTGAAACCAGGTTGATGATGTCGACCAACGTGCTGACCTTGTAAATCGGGATGCCACGTACAATTCTCCTGCATAAAGCTTCGGCTGACGGACGATACCTGTTCGGATCTTTTCCCAGTACTTTGTAGGCTTTACGTGTGGCTTCAATCTCAGGACGTTTATTGATTTGTTCTATTGTAAAGGTAGAAGCGATCCTCACTGATTCTGCTTCCATTTCACTCCATAATTCAGCGGTTGTTGGCGTATTCCTGATCTCGCAACTGATAACCGCCAGTGCGAGCCCAGGGAAAGCTTCCCGGATTGGTTGTGAGATGGTTATGTTCATAGTGGAAATGATCTGAATTCTTTGTTATTTGTCTTTAAGCATAATTCCTGTGGCTATTCTCCCTGATTTGATTCCCAGGCGTCGTGCAGAGAAGAACCGGTCGTGTTCGGTATAGGTGCATATGCCCGATATTTCTATATGATCGTTTGAAATACCGGCACTATGTAATGATTGTTTATTGGCTTCCCAGAGGTCCAGGTAAAATGATTGATTCCGGACATTAACAATCCGTGAAATATCAAACCCTGCATCCCTGAAATTGTCGACGACTTCTTCCCCAACCTCATACACACTGGCAGAAATGGATGGGCCTATCACTATACGGATATCAGCCGGATTACAATCAAAGGTATCGATGAGACATGTTGCAGTCTTTTCTGCAATCCTTGAGCACGTTCCACGCCAACCTGCATGCGCAACAGCAATCACCTGTTTCTTTGGATCAAAGAATATGATTGGTACGCAATCGGCAGTTGTAATGACAATACAAACATTTGTAAGATGCGTAAAAAGCGCATCGACACCATATAAGGCCTGAGTCTTTTCATCCGATGAAAGCTGAAAAAACGAATCTTCAATCCGAACGATCTTAGTGCCATGAGTCTGGTAGGGTATGATTAATCTATCGCTGTCAATAGCAAACTGCTTGCATATGATCTTTTTATTTTTCCTGACATTCTCCGGATTATCTCCGGAATACGGACTAATATTAAAAGATGCATAATTGCCCATGCTTGCACCACCTTTCCGGTCAGTGCAAAAATGGGCAATTTCTTTATATTTATTTAGTGAATTGTATGTTATCATACTGTCAGCTAATTACCAATGACGAGCTCTTTTAGAGTTCATCCCAACCTATGCCTTTGTATTTACTCAGGTCATCTTCTTCTTCATCCTCTTCCTCTTCTTCAATTTCCTCTTCCACTTCGTGGAAAGTCACTTCCATTGGCCGGTGTGTGATTTCAACTACCTTGTTGGATTCTTTGTTGATTTCAGTCCAGATAAGATCCTTTAATTCAGGAATTCCCAAACCACTGATGGATGAAATGAATACGGTTTGAATATCAGCAGGAGTAGTTTTCTTTACTTCAGCCATCAACTCATCATCCAACATATCACACTTTGTGATAGCTAATATGCGTTGTTTGTCAACAAGTTCAGGATTATACTGTTTTAATTCATTCAGCAGGATGTTGTATTCAGCGACGATGTCATCACAATCTGCCGGTATCATAAACAGCAAGATGGAGTTTCGTTCAATATGACGTAAGAAGCGTAGTCCAAGTCCTCGTCCTTCAGCAGCTCCTTCAATGATTCCCGGTATATCCGCCATGACAAACGATTTGTTGTCACGGTAAGTTACGATTCCCAGGTTTGGAACCAGCGTTGTAAACGGATAATCGGCAATTTCAGGTTTTGCAGCAGATACAACAGATAACAGCGTGGATTTACCTGCATTCGGGAACCCTACCAAGCCAACATCTGCAAGAACCTTAAGTTGCAGGATAACTGTCTTCTCAATGGAAGCTTCACCCGGTTGTGCAAATCGTGGAGTCTGATTGGTTGATGAACGGAAATGCCAGTTTCCCTGACCACCGCGACCCCCATTGACCAATATCACTTCTTCACCATCTTCTTTAATATCGCATAGAAACTCACCGGTTTCTGCGTCATACACCACGGTGCCACAAGGAACTTCTATCGTTTTATCTTCGCCTTCTTTTCCAAAACTGCGGCTAAGTCCTCCACTTTCACCATCACCTGCATGGATATGCCGTGCATATTTCAGGTGGATAAGAGTCCAGTGGTTTTTACTGCCACGTAAAATGATATGACCTCCACGTCCACCATCACCACCATCAGGACCACCTTTCATGGTTAGTTTGTCGCGGTATAAATGCTTTGATCCCGGACCTCCTTTACCTGAACGACAAAAGATTTTTACGTAATCAACAAAATTTGAACTAGCCATGATATCTATTTAATTTAGGAGATAACAAATCACACTGGGTTTAGTTCCAATGGTTGTTAAAAGAGAAGAAATTATTTGTTTTGTTTTATCGTTTAGAATCGATGACGGAGGAAATGCGTCCGAATATTTCGTCGATGGTACCCATGCCATTAATGGCAGCATATTTATTTATCTTTTTGTAGAAGTCACTTACGGGAGCTGTCTTGCTTTCGTAAACTTCCAACCTCTTTTTAATCGTTTCAAGGTTGTCATCACAACGTCCTGATGTTTCCCCACGTTTAAGCAGCCTGTTAATCAATTCCTGGTTGTCCACCTGTAAATCCAACAGAATGGTAGTTTCCTTGTTAAGCTTGGCCATGAGTGCTTCCAATGCCTCTGCCTGTGCGACATTCCTTGGAAATCCATCCAGGATAATCCCTTTGCTGTTTTTTGTTTGTTCCTCAATAGCTTTTGACAATATGCTAAAAATCATCGTGTCGGGAACCAGATTCCCTTTTGAGATATAACTCTCAGCTTCAATGCCTAAATCGCTCTTCTTAGCAATCTCCTCACGCAATAAATCACCAGTTGAAAGATGTTTCAACGTATACTTCTCAACAATTAAATCACTTTGTGTTCCTTTGCCACAACCTGGGGCACCACAAATAATAATATTCAACATTCTTTTTCTTTTTTATATTAACTAAAATCAACCGAAGAGTTACCTATTCTTTTCGGTCGATGGAAAATTCTATTCTGCAACCAATGTGTATATATCCTTCAAATTCCGGCCATACCCATCATAATCCAATCCGTATCCAACAATAAAGTCATTCGGGATCTTCATGGCTATGTAGTCAATTTGGATATCTCGTTGCAATGCATCCGGCTTCTGCAAAAAAGTAGCAACCCTGATTTCATTGGCGCCTTTAGCACGCAGGGAGCTCAAAATACGTTCCATTGTAATTCCGGTATCTACAATGTCTTCAACTACCACAACATTCCTGCCAACAACACTTTCATTTAATCCTATGATTTCTTTTACAGCACCTGTGGTGTATAGCCCATCATACGATGAGAGTTTGATAAATGTTATTTCACAAGGGATATTTACATTCTTCATTAAATCGCTGGCAAACATAAATGCTCCGTTCAGCACACAAATGAAAAGAGGATTTTTATCTGCAATGTCATGATTAATGGCATCTGCTACTTTTCGAACAGCTGCTAAGATCTCTGTTTCGGGAATGGTTAAGCTGAATTTTTTATCTTTAATTTGAATTGTGTTCATGAATGATATTGATAAAGAAATAAATTGAGGATTAAATAAATTAATTAAATACTTTTGGAATAAGATCCGTAGAGATTGAACCTTTTCAAAAATATTTAGGCAAAATCGATAAAAACTTTTGCAAAAGTACAAAAAAAAGATCCATATCCGAAATGCTGGGTTTATAAAGCAAAAAAAAGTCGCAATAAAGTAACTTATTGCGACTTTAATTTAGATCCAATCGATTTACAATGCCTTGATTTCTTTCAATACATCATTCGTTGCACGAACAGCAGCAGCGCTTTTTGCAAACAGTGCTTTTTCTTCGGCATTCAATTTGTAATCAATAATTTCTTCAACACCGTTTTTGCCAATAACTACCGGCACACCGATACAAATATCATTCTGTTCGTATTCGCCTTCCAGGAATACACAACATGGGATAATTTTCTTTTGGTCGTGGATGATAGATTCAACCAGGTAAGCTGCAGCAGCACCCGGAGCATACCATGCAGAAGTACCAAGCAATGAAGTTAAGGTAGCACCACCCACCATAGTGTCGGCAACCACTTTGTCTAATGTAGCTTTGTCAAGGATATCAGCAACAGGACGTCCTTTATATCCTGCAAAGCGGGTTAATGGAATCATAGTTGTGTCACCATGTCCACCAATCACCATACCTTCAACTTCTGTTGGATTTGCATTCAATGCTTTGCTCAAATAGCATTTGAAACGTGAACTGTCAAGTGTTCCACCCATACCAATGATTTTATTCTTTGGAAGACCTGTTGCTTTCAACGCAAGGTAAGTCATCGTGTCCATTGGGTTGCTGACAACAACAATGATGGCATTCGGAGAAAATTTCAGGATGTTTTCTGCAACGCTTTTTACAATCCCTGCATTCACGCCAATCAACTCTTCACGTGTCATTCCCGGTTTACGTGGGATTCCTGAAGTGATAACAACAACGTCAGAATTTGCTGTTTGAGCATAATCATTGGTACAACCAACAATTTTAGAATCAAAACCCAATAAGGCAGCAGTTTGGAGAATATCCAATGCTTTTCCTTCAGAAACACCTTCTTTTACATCGAGCATCACTACCTGATCAGCTACTTCTTTGAATGCAAGGACATTTGCACATGTGGCACCAACATTTCCGGCACCCACTACGGTTACTTTTGACATGATAATTTTATTTTTAATTGTTCAATTTTAATTATTCATTTTAGATGACAAAGATACAATTATAAATTCATTAAAGAAAAATTTCTTTAATTTTTTTCTAAATAAAAAATGGTGTTTTAAATCAAAATTGCCATGGTGCCATATGCTTAAAATTATAAGATTATTTGTATCTTTGTAGGCGAATAACTATAGGTAAAGATAAAAATTATTATCATTCATTCAAATAAATAACAATATGCAAACTATTGACAAATTTAATTTTGCAGGAAAGAAAGCATTCGTGCGTGTAGATTTCAATGTGCCTTTGAACGAAAAATTTGAAATTACCGATGACACTCGTATTCGGGCTGCTTTGCCTACCCTGAAGAAAATTCTTGCTGACGGAGGAAGTGTAATTATCGCTTCTCACATGGGTCGTCCAAAGAAAAACCCTGACTTGAAGTATTCATTGAAAGCTATTTTACCTCATGTTTCTGAACTGTTGGGTGTTGATGTGAAATTCGCACCGGATTGTGCGAATGAAGAAGCCGCTAAAATGGCTGCTGCCTTAAAACCGGGTGAAGCATTGATGCTCGAAAATCTTCGCTTTTATGAAGAAGAAGAAGGTAAACCTCGTTTAGCAGACACAGCAACCGACGAAGAAAAAGCAGCTGCAAAGAAGGTGACAAAAGAAAACCAAAAGAAATTTACCGCCACCCTGGCATCATATGCCGACTGTTATGTGAATGATGCATTCGGAACAGCTCACCGCGCTCATGCCTCAACGGCACTGATTGCAAAATACTTCGATGAAAACAATAAAATGTTCGGTTACTTGATGGAAAAAGAAGTTCTTGCCGTGCAAAAAATCATGACAGATACTGCTCATCCTTTCACTGCGATCATGGGAGGCTCAAAAGTTTCATCGAAAATTGAAATCATTGAAAATTTACTCACGAAGGTAGATAATTTAATTATTGCCGGTGGAATGACTTATACTTTCACAAAAGCATTAGGTGGTAAGATCGGAAGCTCACTCTGCGAAGATGATAAACTTGATCTTGCATTGGAATTACTTGAAAAAGCAAAAGCAAATAATGTCAAGATGATCTTAGCTGTTGATGCCAAAATTGCCGATGCTTTTAGCAATGATGCCAATACCAAATTTGTCCCTGTAGATGAAATCCCTGATGGGTGGTTGGGATTGGATAATGGCCCTGAAACTGAAAAAATATTTGCCGATGTTATCAAGGCATCAAAAACAATCCTTTGGAATGGACCTACAGGTGTATTTGAATTTGAAAATTTCTCACACGGCTCTTTAGCTGTTGGTGAAGCTATAGCTGAAGCTACTAAACATGGTGCATTCTCCCTTGTTGGTGGGGGTGATTCTGTTGCTTGTGTGAATAAATTTGGTCTTGCCGATCAGGTTTCTTATGTTTCAACCGGTGGAGGTGCTTTGTTGGAAGCAATTGAAGGACGTGTTCTCCCTGGGATTGAAGCTATTCGCGGATATTAATTTGGATTTATTCAGCAAGATGCTGGATTAGATATAAAAAATGCCATTTGAAAATTATTTCAAATGGCATTTCTCGGTTTTTACCAGAAACAAAAAGGGCTGCAGAATATGCAGCCCCTTTGTTTTTGAAGATAATTTAATTTTGTCCGAATGAACCGCCAATGATATCCAGTAACTCGTTCGTAATAGCTTGTTGACGTGATTTGTTGTATTGAAGCGATAACTCCTGCAGCAAATCGGAAGCATTGTCTGTAGCTGTTTGCATAGCCATGGTGCGTGCTGCATGTTCCGATGCATTCGAATCAAGGAGTGCTGTATAAATTTTTAAACGCAGGACCTTCGGTATTAATTCTGCCATAATGGTTTCACGATCCGGCTCAACAATATAGTCAAGTGCAACTGTCCCTTTTTCTGCCGGTTTGAGTTGTATCGGTAAAAAAGTCTCTTCCGTGATCACCTGGGTGCTTTTACTCTTGAAATGGTGATAGATCAGTTCCACACGATCAATATCCTTGTTCTTAAATAACCGCATAATGTCGTCAGCTAAAGTTACTGCTGCTATGTAACTTGGTTTGTCAGCCATTGAGTCGAAATTACTCTGCGGCTCAAAGCCTGTTTTACGGCTTGCCTTCGCTACTTTCTTGCCAACGGGATAAATCATTATGTTTTCTACCCCCAACGTCTTGTATTTATCAATGGTCTGGTTGAATCGTTTTGATACATTCGTGTTGAAACTTCCGCACAAACTGGAATTGGATGAGAAGACAATAATCGCTACCCGTTTTAATTCACGTGTTTCTGCGTAAACCGATACATTATCTTCTTCAGCGCTTAAAAAGTTATTCAGCAGGCCATTTAATCGTTGCTCATACGGGAAAAGATTCTCGATGGTCTTTTGTGCTTTACGCAGCTTTGCTGAAGATACCATCTTCATTGCCGATGTGATCTTCTGAGTCGATTTGACTGACTGAATGCGCGATTTTATTTCCTTTAATGAAGCCATAATTCAATTTGCAATTTACAATCTAAAATTTTCAATTTACAATTGAAAATGATAAATTTGTAAAAACTAATAACTCTTGACTGATATCTGTTAACTACCTACTTCTTATTCACAACTACAATACAGCAATTCTTTTAGCTACTTCACCGGCAACTTTCTCAATCGTAGCAGTTACTTCGTCAGACAAGGTTCCCTTTTTAATAGTGTCAAGTACGTCAGCCTGATGCGATAGTTCGAGTACCATTAAAAATTCTTTCTGGAATTCCTGAACCTTATTCAATGGGACATTCGACAATAATCCGTGTGTTCCACAATAGAGAACGGCAATTTGCTTTTCAACGGACATTGGCGTGTGTAAAGCCTGTACCAATAAACGGGTGTTTTTCTGTCCTTTATCAATGGTCATGGCAGTTACAGGGTCCATATCACCACCAAATTTGGTAAATGCTTCCAATTCACGAAACTGAGCCTGATCCATTTTTAATGTCCCGGCTACTTTTTTCATGGCTTTGATTTGTGCGTTACCACCCACACGTGATACGGAAATACCTACGTTAATTGCCGGACGATTTCCCTGGTTGAACAAGTCGGTATCCAGGAATATCTGACCGTCAGTAATCGAAATTACGTTGGTGGGAATATAAGCAGACACATCACCTGCCTGGGTTTCAATAATAGGTAACGCGGTCAATGAACCACCCCCTTTTACTTTTCCTTTCAGGCTTTCGGGTAAGTCGTTCATTTGTTCGGCTACTTCCTGTTGGGATATAACACGGGCAGCTCTTTCCAGCAAGCGGGAGTGCAAATAGAAAATATCACCCGGATAAGCTTCACGACCGGAAGGACGACGAAGGATTAAGGATACTTCACGATAAGCCACAGCTTGTTTTGATAAATCATCATAAACAACCAACGCATGACGACCGGTGTCACGGAAGAATTCCCCAATGGTTGCACCGGCAAAAGGTGCGTAATATTGTAAGGCAGCAGGGTCGGAAGCGTTGGCAGCTACAATGATGGTGTATTCCATAGCCCCGCGTTCCTGCAGTGTATTTAATATAGAAGCCACGGTTGATCCTTTCTGACCAATGGCAACGTAAATACAATAGACAGGATCGCCTGCATCAAAATTCGATTTTTGATTAATAATGGCATCGATAGCCACACTTGTTTTTCCTGTCTGACGGTCACCGATAATCAATTCGCGTTGTCCACGTCCAATCGGAATCATGGCATCGATAGCTTTCAGACCTGTTTGCAAAGGTTGATTTACCGGTTGCCTGTAGATAACTCCCGGAGCTTTGCGTTCAAGGGGTAATTCAATCATCTCACCGGTTAATTTGCCTTTTCCATCCATTGGTTCCCCAAGTGGATTGATAACACGTCCGAGCATTCCTTCGCCAACCTGTATGGATGCAACACGTTTGGTACGTTTTACTGTAAATCCTTCTTTAATCTCGTTGGTTGGTCCAAGAAGAACTGCTCCAACATTATCTTCTTCCAGATTCATGACGATGGCTTTGATCCCGTTCTCAAATTCCAACAATTCATTGGCTTCAGCATTGCGCAGCCCATAAATTCGAACTACTCCATCGCTGACCTGCAGCACGGTACCCACTTCGTCAAACTGAACGCTGGTATCAATTCCTTCGAGTTGCATCCGAAGAATTTCAGATACTTCGCTAACCTTTATATTATCAGACATCTTTTAATTATTTACTATTTAATTATTTACCATTTACTGTTGCTTAATGCTGCAAATGGAGTAGATATAAATTTATCGTATTCAGACCTTATACTTAACCTGTTTTTTGATGGGTAATAATGGTAAATCTGAAAAGGATAAATATTTAGACGATTTTATTGTTTTTCTCAATATACTCTTTCTTAATCCTGCGAAGCTGACCTGAAATGCTGGCATCCCAACGTACGAAATCAACTTCAAACAAGAAACCTCCCAGAATTTCAGGATCGATGATTTTTTCCATTTCAATGGTTCCACCGGTTGTATTCTCTACCATGGCCATCAATTTCTTTTCGGTGGCAGCATTGATGGATGAAGCAGTTGTCAGTTTCCCGTAATGGATATTCTTCTGTTTGCGGAATAAATCGATGTACTTCAATGCAATTGAAAGCAGATGTTTTTCCCGGTTGTTTTCAAGCAACAAGTCAATAAACTTTTCAAAGGGTTTGCATACATCTCCTCCGGCAGCCAGAATAATAATCTTTCGCTTTTCAACTTTCGCTAATACCGGATTGTCTAGTACAGTCCTCAATTCGCTGAATTGGAAATAGCTTTTTGTAACGGCTTTTGCTTCGGTGTACACACGATCCTGCAAATCGCTGATACTGGCAAAATCCAATAGAGCGGTAGCATATCGAGCCGGTATAAGTCCTGTATTCATGCAGAATTATGATTTAGAAATATTAATTTCGTCGAGTAACCGGTTAATCATATCCAATTGCTCATCTTTCTTTTCCAACTGTCCACGAAGCACTTTTTCCGCAATATCCACCGATAATTCAGCAACCTGACGGCGAATATCACGAATCGCATCTTCTTTTTCAACAAGAATTTGCTTTCTTGCTTCAGCGACCAACTTTGCTGCTTCAAGGCTTGCCTTTTCTTTTGCATCCTTGATCAGTAAGTCGCGGGTCTGGGTAGCTTCATTCATGATCTTTGCCTGTTCACGACGGGCATTATCCACAATAGCTTCTCCTTCAGACTTCACGCTAGCTAATTCTTCGTGCGCTTGTTTGGCAATGCTCAACGAATTATCGATGTATGCTTTACGATCCTCCACCATTTTTACAATAACAGGGAATCCAAATTTTGCAAGGATAAATGCAACAATCCCGAATGAAAGAAACATCCAGAATAACAGACCGGAATCAGGCAGTAATAATGACATAATAATTCACAATTAAAAATTCAAAATTCATAATTGACAATTTGTAATTGACAATCAGCAATCAAAATTAGCAAAGACTTTTAACTTGGGATCTGGATAGATGCCTAAGATTAAAGGATAAAACCGCAAACTACAATAGCAAATAAGGCAGCACCTTCAACAAGAGCAGCAGCGATAATCATGGATAAACGGATATCCGATCCGGCTTCCGGTTGACGGGCAATACCATCCATGGCTGATCCACCAATTCGTCCAATACCAAGACCTGCACCAATAACTGCGAGACCTGCTCCAAGTCCTGCTCCTAATTTAGCTAAACCTGCTCCAGCGGCAGCTTGTAATAAAATTGTCAGTA
>Ga0302271_10001333_pt1 | contig 23883 bp, 14 predicted proteins | sample III_Bog_N1_1_FD_198767 | JGI IMG/M metagenome (GOLD analysis project Ga0302271, IMG submission 198767) | Peat permafrost microbial communities from Stordalen Mire near Abisko, Sweden - III_Bog_N1_1 | ecosystem: Environmental > Terrestrial > Soil > Wetlands > Peat | place: Sweden: Abisko... | reverse complement strand
TAACAGCAGTGGAACAGTTGTAGAAAAAAGTCATTATTATCCCAGTGGCACACGCTTCTTTACTGAAAGCACCAGTAATACATTAAAACCTTTGCCTTACCGCTACAACGGCAAAGAGATGGAAGCCATGAATGGGCTGAACCAAATGGATTATGGGGCTAGAAGAAGATTTAGCTGGGGACCTATATGGACGGGGGGAGACCCCTTATGTGAAATGAAACCATGGCAAACGCCTTATATGTATCGTAGTGGTAATCCTGTGAATAGAACAGACCCAACAGGTTTATTCGATTTATCAGGAGTTACTGTAACGGCACCTAATCTTTCAAAGAATAACGATAATTCTCCAACTGTGTGTACCTGATGAAGTTAATAAGAATGTACCTCAGATTCCAAAATTAACAACACCAACGCCTTCATTTAATTTACCAAAAATAAATTCGAATTACGTAGTAAAAAATCATAAAGATTCAAAAAAAGATAATGGTACACTGCAAAATATAAGCGATGCGCTAACTGCTTCGGGCATTGCAGCCGATGGTTGTAGTGTAGTAGTAAAGAACGAAGCTGGTGTAGAGATTTTTTATGTAACCTTGAAAGGTACTCTAGTTGCAGTTCAAAGTGCAAAAGTTCTTTCGGTATTAAAAGGCATCGGAATTTCAACAATTGTTTTGGGAGTCGCACTTGATGTTACTAGATCTGCACTAGACGATCCAAATCAAACCTAGGCCAAACAGGGGTTAATACAAGCCTTGCAATTGTAGTAGCTGTAATAGGTGGAGGTTTAGGTTTAACCGTAGGCGCAACTTATTACGTTGTTGATAACACTATTGGTTGGGACAGGGTTTGAAAAACAGGGGGTACAGAAGAGTGGAAATCTTGGCATCAAAGCCATGGTAGTGGTAGATATTAAAGTTAATATTGATTATTACTCTTCTACAATAACAAATCAAATTTACTAAATAATAAACAATTAAAATTAGAGGAAAGATGATAAAAGAAATTTATTATTGGATGGTATTTTACTTAAGAAAAATGCCAACAAATGATATGCCTGAATTTAACTCATTCTTGTTAGTATCTTTAATGGCCTTTTTCAATATTGCAACAATATTTATTATTACTAAATATCTATTCAATATTTCAGTCAAATTAACTTCTAGTGAAACCACTCTAATTGCGCTGAGTTTTGGATTATTTGTTGGTTTTATTTGTTATTTATTTACATATCGGCAAAAAAAAGAGATTCAGGAAAAATACGACAATCTTCCTAAAATGAGAAGAGTCAAAGGGATTGCTATATTTTGGATCTACGTTATACTATCTTTTTCGTTATTGTTTATTGCGGGCGTAAATTTAGCACCAACGGTTGGAAGTTAGGAGGTAATGTATCAGATTTGGCGTCACATATATAATAGTCTATAAATCAACAATTTTTTGCAACACTAAATAATGAATAGTGGGTATTTACTGGTAATGTATCAGATGTGGCGATAGTCCATTATCATTTTGATCATCAATAGTGATAAATAGAAATTAATCGAAGAATGGTGGGTGTAATGCTCGCCATTCTTTATTTTTTAGTAGTTTAAAACGAATGGAAGAGAAGTGTAGGAACAAAAAACGAGCATTTGTTTTTATCTATTTAGTCTCTTTGAATATTTAATAAAATGACGTGTTTGAGGTTGTATAGAATTCAACAGCAAGATGTGTTTTAACCCGTAGTTAAACGTTTTTGCCTGATTAAAATCAGGACTTAGAGTCCTCGCAACTTGGGTTCAATTTTTATCAAGGATGGTATAACTATTTAAGCAAAGAGGCCTGCAATTTAAGGTTGCAGAGCTCTTTGTTGTACAGACAACTCGAAAGAGTTATCAAAATGGCGAAAAATAATTTTATAAGTTCACTTTACCATCCAGTAAATCCTTCATGCGTTTTTAGTAAGTATTGAATTAATGATTTTAATCAGGGCGTTTTTCTCGTTATCGTCAAGCATATTAATAAACATTAGTTGCTCGGTGAGTTCATGGTTTTGGAGTTTTATCCCGTCCTTCCGTATAAGCTCGTCATTATTTAAAAAATGGATTTGTTTGTGGCTTGGATCTTTTATCACAGCCTTCTGTATTACAATGATTTGCAATCCGACAAAAACAAATAATAAAAAAACAGATACTATATTTTTAAAGTTAATATTTAAGAATATAATGGATTTAAGGTTTCCACAGTAAAATTCATGTTGGATCTATCAGGAAAACGTTTAAAGGTACATTGTTCGCTTTAAGATTTTACTACATGCCGGAAACTTCCGCAAAAACAAAAAAAGCAACGATATAAGATCAGTATTTTCTTCGTTAAGGAAACATCTATTGTATTTTATTTGTTTATCAGTTTAAAATTTTTCATGCTTAAAAAGGCATGTTTTTTACGACTTTTTAAATACGAAAAAAGTGTGTCCTAAATATTTATCGAATGTATTTTATATCAATCTGATTTACTGTAAGTTGAAAAAATACATGTCCTAAAAATAAACAGGGGAAAATTTGGCAACTAAACAAGTTGTCATTAACTTTACTTGCAAACAAACAACATTTACTGCATGAAACTATAATATATCCATTTAAACATCAAATTAATGTTCATTTAATAAATACGATTTTATGAAACATTTACTAAAAACTACCCCTTCGTTGTCGGGTATTTTCTTGTTTAAACAATTTAATAATGCTGCCTGTCATTGGAATGTAATATTCCAATGACAGGCAGCATTATTTGATTTCGTTATGAATGGAATATGCAATTGAGACACTACATTGCACGAACGCTCCCACTCCTGAATATGGGGCTTGAAATCATGCCTGCATAGCATTCCGGTAAAATCAACCGAACCGGTAAGTACCCGGCATGTGACAAACGAGGCTACCGGTAGCTCAAAAGATCCGATATTCAGTAGCGTTCTATCCAAAAAAGGATGTTGCATTTAAGTTTCCGGAAATAGAATGTGCCTGTTCTATCAAAAAAAAAAAACATATCAATCCTCACAACTTTCACTCCCACTCTGCCTGGAGAAGGTTGCGGTGAGGTCGGAAAGAAAAGATTTCAGGAAAAACAGAACAAGATATTCCTGATTTCAAACTACTAAAGCAATAAATGAAAAGGAAACACTAAGTCATTCGTAAATACTTAAAAATGCAATCTGAAGTAGAACTATTAATCCATAAAAAATCACATTATGAAAAATAGAATTTACATGTACTGCTTACTGGCACTGACCTCCCTGTTCGTTATTCCGAGCAGTTTCAGCCAGACCAATCCGGGTACCACAACAGACAAAAACATGGCTTTGGGCAATCCGAGTAAAGCAAAGCCCGACACGACTGAGTCCGACAATTATTTGATCGTCAAGTCACAATACACTCTTTCGTACAATAACCTGAACCACATACCCAACTGGGTAAGCTGGCATGTCGATTCCACCAATTTAGGAACTGTGGATCGCAAGAATGATTTCAGGTCAGACACCACCCTTCCGGCAAGCTGGTATCAGGTAACTCCTGCGGACTATAAAAATACGGGGTTTGACAAAGGGCACCAATGTCCCTCCGGAGACAGAACGAGCAGCATAACCGATAATTCCGCGACCTTCCTGATGACCAATATGATCCCCCAGGCACCCAAAAACAACGAAGTAACCTGGAAAAACCTGGAAGAGTATAGCCGCGGTCTGGTAGTTCAGGGTAATGAACTGTACATTATCTGCGGAGTATACGGGCATGTAGGCACAGGAAAAAAAGGAGCTGCCTCCAGCATTGGACATGGTGTGGAAGTTCCTGAAAAGACATGGAAAATCATTGTGGTGGTGCCTGCTCACTCCGGTATAACTGCCACTACAAGGGTCATTGCAGTGCTAATGCCCAACACACAGAATTGTTCCAAGCAACCCTGGAGCAGTTACAGGGTATCAGTTAATTCCCTGGAGAAACTTACCGGATATGATTTTTTGACTAATGTACCTGAAAACATTCAAAAGATAATAGAAGCAAAAGTAGATAACGTACCGATTAAGAATGGAAAATAAAAACAGCCGGTTTAAGAATCGGGCTGACCACCCAATAAAACAAACAGTGGAGTCCAGAAACCACTCAAATAAACGGGGCGTTAACCGAAAAGCCATATGAGTAGGAAGGATCTAAATATTAAAAAAATTATGTCTCAATTAATTCCAACAGGAACAATTATGCCTTATGCAGGCAGTTTCACTACTGAGAATATCGCAAACCTACTGGCCCTGGGTTGGATTCCTTGCGATGGAGCTTCCTATACAAAAAGAGATTACATTGATCTGTATCTCTCTATTTCGAACAATTTTGGTGGTACAGGTGGTTCAAACGGGACTTTTAACGTTCCGGATTTACGAGGAAGATTTGTTCGTGGTGTAACCTACACGAGTAAAAATGATCCCGATGCATCAGCAAGGATAGTATCAAATGTCGGTGGTAAACAGGGAAATAGTGTCGGTTCATTACAAGGAAATGCGACGGGGAAACCCAACAATGCCTTTTCGACAAGTAATGATGGCCTACATGTTCATAATGTCCCTCATGCTCCGGTAAACAATAATGCGTATGCAATAGCTGGGAGCCACTATGGAATCTGGAATAGCGGCGGTGTAACCATTGATGCATCAGGAGAACATACTCACACTCTGGTTTCAGGTTTTGATAGTGAAAGTCGTCCGATAAATAGCTATGTGAATTTCATAATTAAGTTTTCTGCCGAAGAATAACAGAAGGATAAAATTAATTTATTAAAAAAAATAATAATATGAGTATATTAATAGGAACAATTATGCCAGTTGGTTATGAAGTCGCTGGAAATATCCCTGCAGGGTTTTTACCTTGCGATGGAAGTGAAGTAGACCGTACGACCTATGCTAAACTGTATTCTGCAATTGGAGATTCGTGGGGAAGTGGGAATGGAACAACAACCTTTAACACTCCTGACTTAAGAGGCGTATTCTTGCGCGGTGTAAATGATGGAGCCGGCAAAGACCCGGATGCAGAAAAGCGTCTTGCAATAAAACCGGGAGGAGCGACGGGCGATGCTGTAGGGAGTATTCAGTATTATGCAACAGCAATTTCGCAAAGCAACACATTTACCACCTCGATTCCTGCTCAAAGTACAGAAACCGGAAGTAGTAAAATAGATTCAAATGGCAATCATGTACATGCAGTGAAACACTTGCCAGACGATAGTTCCTGGTATCAGATAGCCGGTTCACACTATGCAGAATGGAATTCAGGTGGAACAAATACTTCAAAAGATGGAGATCATAAACATACTATTTCGTCCGGTGGGGATTCAGAAACCAGACCTACAAATGTTTATGCTGATTACATTATTTATAGCGAAGTTTAAAAAACTAATTAAATATTATATATTTTCATATGAAAAATAATCTAACAAGCGTGCCAGTCGGGGATTTACCAATCGGCACAATAATTTCATTCGCAGGGAGACTTAACGATACTGTCATTGAAGAACAGGGTTGGTTATATTGCAATGGTAATAGTTTAAGCCGTGTAAATTATGCTGAACTTTTTTCGGTAATCGGAACTGATTTCGGAGAAGGAGATGGCCAGAGTTCCTTTAATTTACCGGACTTTAGAGGAACATTTTTGCGGGGAGTTTCGGCAGGTACGCCGAATGATCCTGATGCAGGAAACAGGACTTCAGCGACACATGGAGGCAATAAAGGGGATAATGTAGGATCTATTCAGAAGTATGCAACAGGTAAACCGGCTTCAGATCTAATCTCTAATTTAGCAGGTAGCCATTCCCACACAGCTTCTCACATTCCAACTGATAATTCTTCGTACGCTATTGCCGGAAGTTATCAGGCTATCTGGAATGGCGGCAGCAATTCTACCGATTCGGCAGGGAGTCACACACATACTGTAACTGATGGTGGGGATGCAGAATCGAGGCCTGTTAACGTTAATACATTTTTTCTGATAAAGTATTCTCAGGTTTAAACTTACCGGATTAAAATCGGTAGCTATTTGAGTATCCAGCTATCAGAAAATGAGATACGTGGTGCTGTACACATTGTACAACACCACACATTTCTGAATCATCAATAAATAGGACAGAGAATTTGTTGATTAAGTACAGGGATACATTATTCTTCACTTACGAATACTCATGGGACATTCAAACGCGGTGGAATGTTTCATTTGCATTCTGTTCTTTCTTAAATTAGGCTGTATATCCGACAGGAATAGAGTATAAATAATTATCCTGTTGGTTCATTTTTGATTCTTTATCCAAATATGGGTGATTTCTCCAAATACATAGCTGCGATAATCACTAGCCTCTTTGTATGCTTCATTTATATAGTCTTTAGCTTCCTGCGAGTAAAAATCAGTGGGATTGGGAGTTGTAATTTCAGTTAATTTACATTCAATAATTAACCTGGCTTCTTTGAAAGCCATATTTCCGGAAAGAGTTTGAACACTTGTCAATTCAACTTCTTTCATTTTATCATTACCCCTTCCTGATTTACTTCCCAAAAAGAGAATTTTGGCCTTAAATTCATTCGGAAAGTAAGAAATTGTATAGGTCTGCTTCTTTTGAATCATTTCAAGCGTAAACCGGTCTGACCGAAGAGTACACCAGGTAGTGGGTTTCATAAAAAGCATCCCCATGCCTCCTCCACTTCCTATCATGGAATTATAATAATCTTTTTTGCCCGCTGTTATCACAAAGAAATCTTTTCCTACCAGCGTAAAGACATTGTCGGCTATCTCTTCTGGAGAAATTTGAGTAAATAATTGATCAAAACTCATTTCATTGAGATTTAAAGGATTTGTATTATTTAATGGAATCAATTTCATCTTTTGAATATTTATTTGATACAATTTTATTGTAGTTGAATTGATCCTGCAAAATTACAGAGTATTTCAGAGACAAAATAGCTATATTTGCCATAAAAACAGTCGCATAAGACATCGTATGGAAAAAGACACACAGCAGACAGTACCACATGCACTTAAAAAACTAGCTGATCTATTAGGGACAAACATAAAAGACAGAAGATTAGATATTCCTGAAAAATATGGTAAGGGGTATTGTGCAGGATATATTTTTGATGAACATATCCGGATGTTTATCTTTAACTATGAACTAAAAGAAGATTTAGTCATTGAGAATCCGGACATCGATCTATCAATGAGCATGATCTTGTTTAAATTTCAAAACATTTTCCCGGACATTGAAAGAAGTTCCACGGGTAAGCAAGGAAAAGCAACACCTTCCGTTTTAATTGCAACCCACAGGATGAATGCCGATGTGGTGATACCCATCCATACAAATACTGCCACGATAAATATAGAAGTGGATGCAACTTATCTGAACGGGCTATTTGACGAGTCTGAAATATCACCTGTTTTGAGGGGTTTGTTGCAGAATACACAGCCCTTACTCTTCGAACAAATGATGTTCCCTTCTTTACAAAGAATTGTGGATGCAATTATAAATGACTCGGTTGATGAAACTTTTAAACTCTTTTTTCTGAGGATAAAGGCAGAAGAACTGATATGCCGGTTATTAATGGAATTGGAAAAACGTGATGAAAAACATCTGTATTCATTAAACAATCAGGATGTTCAAACCCTTTATAAAGTAAAAGAACAAATACTTGAACATCTTGAAACTCCGCCGGAAATTAAAAAATTGACAGAAAGCGCCAATATGAGTGCCTCTAAGCTCAAACGTTTATTCAATCAAATCTTCGGAAACAGCATTTTCAGTTATTATCAGGAATTCAGAATGAAAGAGGCTGCCCGTTTGCTAAAAGATGAAAAGCTCTCTGTTTCAGATGTGGGTTACAAATTGGGATTTACCAACTTAAGCCATTTTTCAAGAGTATTTAATGATCATATCGGGATGAAACCAAAACAGTACAGTCGGTCCTAAAATTAGAAAAAACTTCAAAATGAGGACGGTACCTCTGTTTGCCACATTTACCCTACCTACATAATTGTAAACAATTCACAGATGCATTCATCCTCTAAACAAAAAATATCTTTTAGATAGTCATTGTGCTATTTATTTAGCGGGTTGAACAAAAGCTAATAACAAAGTTCTCCCAACAAGGAATAAACATCTGTGTCTTGAAAAAAAAATATATTAAAATAGTTGAAGCAGTTATAAAGATTAAGTTCATCAATGAATTATTCAAATATTAAGAGATAGTTTTTTTTAATATTCTGAAAATGAACTTAAAGACTAACTAACCACTGATAGCAACAAAGCAGAAGGGAACAGGTATATGAATACCAAAATTATTCGTCAGTCAAATTAAATTAAACGATTTGTTTTTTTACTTTTAATTTTTTTAAATTTATCTAAATTCCAAACAAAACAGCAAATAAAATTGTTTTAGATTTGTTCAAAAATATAAACATTAGTTCACAAGCTGATTAAACCTTTATTTTCTAGAGTGTATTAACAGGTATTTATGTTACTTTTAAATAAAAACAGTCGATTAAATGGGGTTTTGATGATTAAATTATCCAAATTGGTATGAAAACGATTAATTTTAACATGAAATATTTCACAACAAATTATATTTTTGTTAAACACATCGTGTTAAATATCATTAAACATGCAATTAACATTTTTTTTTGATGTAAATTTGTACTGTTATGAAGCGAACGACTATTTGGATACTAATGATTTTTATGATTTTGACTTTTGTAGGACTTATTGTCATACAGGCAAGATATGTACGTGTGAATGCAGAGATGATTGAGAATCAATTCAATGATAATGTGCAGAGGAGCCTGTTCCAGACAGTTAGCCTGGTTGAAGAAAATGAAGCATTAGAATATTTGGGTCAAACACTCGAAGGAGTTGATTATTCAGCAAATAAAAATAAACTCTTGAGCATGGATGCTCAGAATTTAAAATTGAAGAATAATATTGATAGCATGGCTGAAAATCTTAAATTAACACCCGATCAACTCAACCGGCCGGGAATAAGATTATCAACCCGTCATGGAAAAGCAACAATCGAAGAAACTTCAAGATATTTACAGGATAAGTTTAAACAGAATTTCTCACGTTCAAAAACAATACTGGATCAGGCTGTATTCAGATGGATGAAGGAAATTGACGAAAAGGATATCAGCGAACGGGTCAACTTTGAAGAGCTCAATGGAATATTGGAAAAGGTATTTACAAACAATGGTGTTAAATTACCCTTTTTCTATTCAATCGTTGACAAGCAAGGAAAAATCATTTATAAATGTCATAAGGATATACCTGAGAACATCTCAAATACACAAAACAACATTTATACTCAACGGCTTTTCCCTTTAGAAGAATCGAATAAAACAGCATATTTGCAGGTTATTTTTCCAACAAAGCAAAATTACATAATGAATTCAATGAATTTGCTTTTACCTTCGATAGCACTTGTTGCACTCATTTTATCCATATTTATTGTTGCTATTATTATCATTTTCAGACAAAAGCAATTGAACAATATGAAAAACGATTTTGTTAATAATATGACTCATGAATTAAAAACTCCGATATCAACTATTTCTTTGGCTTCTCAAATGTTACAGGATCCTGGTGTGGGTAAAACCCCTGAAACGCTTAAACATATATCAAATGTTATTAAAGATGAAACAAAACGGTTGAGCCTTCAGGTGGAAAAAGTGTTACAAATGGCAATTTTTGAGAAAGATAAATCCATACTAAAATTAAACGAAATTAGTATCAATTCGCTTATTAAGGACATTATAAGCAATTTTTCTCTAAAAGTAACGAGTAAGGGAGGTCAAATCACCTCCAACCTCAAAGCAACAAATGATATGGCATTGATAGATGAAGTGCATTTTACGAATGTCATATTTAATTTAATGGACAATGCACTTAAATATTCTGATAAATCATTGTTGTTGACAATTGAAACCTGGAATGAGAAAGAAAACTTATTCATTAGTATCGAAGACAACGGCATAGGAATAAGTAAAGATGACTTGAAACGTATTTTTGAAAAATTTTATCGCGTATCGACCGGTAACCTGCACAATGTTAAAGGCTTTGGTTTAGGCTTAGCTTACGTGAAAAAAATTGTTTCAGAACACAAAGGATCCATTAAAGTGGAAAGCGAAATAAATATCGGAACTAAATTCACTATTACAATACCAACATTAAAAAATTACGAATTATGACTGACGAAAAAGTAAAAATCTTATTATGCGAAGATGATGAAAATCTTGGCATGCTTCTCAGAGAGTATTTGCAGACTAAAGGGTACGATGCAGACTTGCAACCCGATGGCGAAGCTGGTTATAAAGCATTCTCACGCAACAAATATGACTTATGTGTATTTGACGTAATGATGCCTAAAAAAGACGGTTTTGCGTTGGCAGCTGACGTACGCGCTATGAATTCTGAAGTGCCTATTATTTTTCTGACTGCAAAATCTATGAAAGAAGATATTTTGCAGGGATTCAAATTAGGTGCAGATGATTATTTGTCAAAACCATTCAGCATGGAAGAACTGTTGTATCGTATAGAATCTATTTTACGTCGCGTAAAAGGAAAACGTGCTAAAGACGTTGTTACTTATACAATAGGTGCGTTTACTTTTGATGCACAAAAACAAATGCTTACTTTTGAAGGCGAAGCTAAAAAGCTTACTACAAAAGAATCTGAACTGCTGAATTTACTTGCCGCAAATGCTAATAACATTTTGGAACGTAACTTTGCATTAAAAACTATTTGGGTTGATGATAATTATTTCAATGCCCGTAGCATGGATGTCTATATTACCAAATTACGTAAATTGCTAAAAGATGATCAAAATGTAGCTATTATCAATATCCACGGTAAAGGTTATAAATTGATTACTCCTCAGGTAAAAGAAGACTAATCTAATAATGACTATGAATAAAAAAAACCGCTCAATTGAGCGGTTTTTTTATGGGTGTATTCATGGTAGAACTATTGATAATATTTCCGAAGGTTGATCTACAATATATTTCGGCGAAAATTTCTGGATCTCGGCACGTGGTCGAAATCCCCAGGTAACTCCTAAAGCATCAATACCGCTATTGTGTGCCGTCTGCATATCCACCCCGGAATCCCCTATATAGAGTACATTCTGTTTATCCACTTTTGCTATTTGAAGAATATCCCTGACAATAGTTGGATCGGGTTTGGCAGGTACATCCTCACGCTGTCCAAATACTGCTACAAAATGAATATCAGTAAAGAAATGTTTAATAAGTTTCTCGGTACCTTTCTGGTATTTATTGGAAGCAACAGCAAGTTTTACGCCTGCGGATTGTAAACTCTTTAATAAGTCAACCATACCCGGATAAGGGGTTGTCAGATCGGCGTTATGCGTTCCGTAATATTCTAAAAAATATTGACGTACCCGTAGAACATTATCCAAAGTTTTCTCTCCTTCCGGTAATGCCCGTTCAAAGAGTTTGTTGATTCCGTTACCTACAAAAAATTTATAAGCACCGGTATCATGAGTTGGGAAGCCGCAAAGATCTAGTGCATAATTCGTACTTGCAGCCAAATCGGCAACTGTATCAAGTAAAGTTCCATCGAGATCGAAAATGAGAAGGGATTTCATCGGTAAATTAAAAGTCATTTGTAAGCAATTAGAGAATATCAATAATTAAAATAAAGATATTAAATCAGTTTTATGATAGCGATATGAAAAATTGTATTAAAAAATCATTCTTGCATTTGATGCAAGAATGATTTTAATCTGTTCTTATTTGTTTCAACTATATGAATACGTTAAAAAATAATCAGTATTTCAGATTCAGCTTTTCTGTCAACTTTTTCTTATCGGAGTTAATTCTGTCTATACTGATTAAATAAAAGGAGTCAATCAAAATCGTTTTTCAAATTCATCCTGTGTAAATATCGTCATAATCTTTTTTCCATCAGGGGTAAAATTATGATTTGCACATGCAAAGAGACGGTCGATAAGATCGGACATTTCTTCGTTCGTTAATCGTTGTCCGGATTTCAGAGAGGAAGCCTCTGCTAGAGAGAGTGAAATAGACTCATGAAGTCCTGCTGTCAAGTCAGTTGCTGTTGTTCTTGCTTTATCGAGTATCTCAAGTAGCAAGTCAATAACACTGGAAGTACCCAGTATAGATGAAACTCCTTTTACACTAAAAGAGTAGTTTTCCAAAGGCTCAAATTCAAAACCAACCTGTTGCAGGTCAGGCATTATTTGTGCGAAAAAAAGTGCTTCATCAGCATTTAATTCCAACACTTCAGGAAATAGCACCTGTTGAGATATTCCACGCGAATTCTCCATCTGACTATAGAATAAATCGAACAAAATTCGTGTATGCGCACGATGTTGGTCAATCATCAATAATCCGGATTTTATACCGGTAAAAATATATTTGTTTTTGTATTGAAAATTTCCTGACCTTGATTCTGCAGTTTCCAGTTCTTGCTGTTGCCCTGAAGGTGTCACTGTCGATTTCACAGTCAGATCATAGGTGGGTTTCCAGGTTGGTGAAGATTCAATGGTCGGATTTTCTTTTTTTTCAAAATCTCCATAGAGGTCTTCCCAGTCAAGCACAGGGCGTTTATAGCTTGTCGAACCAAATGGATTATAATTGGGGTTGAAGTTTGTCTGAGGAGGCCGTACGTTCTCAGGAGACATCCCTACAGTCATTTCAACAGAACCTTCCTGATCAAAATCGATTGATGGAACAATATTAAATTTTCCTAAAGCCTCCTTTACGGCAGCTGAAAGTATTGACCAGATAGCCTGTTCGTTTTCGAACTTTATTTCTGTTTTGGTTGGATGGATATTGATGTCAATTGTTTGCGGATCGACTTCAAGATAAATAAAATAATTTGGACTCTCCGAAGCTTGAATCATTTGGCTGTAAGCCAGCAGAACAGCCTTGTGAAAGTATGGATGACGCATGAATCGTCCATTCACAAAAAAATACTGGCTCCCCGATTTCTGAGCAAATTCAGGTTTACCCACATATCCCTTTATACTGACCAGGTTGGTTGTGGTTTCAATGGTCAGTAGTTGCTGTTGCCATCTCTTTTTAGAGTTTTTACCAAAGATATTCTCTATCCGTATTTTATTATTCGATTCAGGCAATTGAAAGATCTCTTCATCGCCATCGAAAAGAGAAAAAGCCACATTCGAATTGACCAGTGCAATTCGATAAAATTCTGTAAATATATGACTTTTCTCAACATTATCACTTTTCAAAAAGCGACGTCGGGCAGGGACATTAAAAAACAGATTTTTAACCTGAAAAGAAGTGCCCAAATCACATTGAACAGCTTCCTGTTTGAACACCCGGGTTCCGGCTATTTCTACCAATACACCTAATTCATCTTCCGATCGTCGGGTTCTTAATTCAACCTGAGCAACTGCAGCAATTGAGGCAAGGGCTTCACCACGAAAGCCCATTGTTCGTAAGGAAAACAAATCATCTGCACTTTTAATTTTCGAAGTAGCATGGCGTTCAAAAGCCATTCGTGCATCTGTCTCACTCATCCCTTTCCCGTTATCAACGACCTGGATCAATGTTCTGCCTGCATCTTTTATTACTATCTGAATAAAAGTTGCTCCGGCATCAATTGCATTTTCAACCAGTTCTTTTAAAACCGATGCAGGACGTTGGATCACTTCACCGGCTGCTATCTGATTGGCAACCGAATCTGTTAATAGATGAATAATATCGCTCATGAAGAATTACCAAAGATGAAATGTCAATGGATTGGTATAAAGTATATATTAATTTTTGTTTGAAAATATAACAGATAATATTAAACGAAATATTATCTGTTACATTTACATATCATTTTTTTCTGACTGATTAATTAGCTGTATTTACCATCAAATTTCACATTGATATCATTAACAAACTGACGAATCCGTTGTTCATTTTCACGTTTACAAATGAGTAAAACATTGTCCGATTCAGCTACTATATAGCCTTTTAAATCCTGAATAACAGCAAGTCTTTCAGAAGGAAGAACAACAATATTCTCTTCACTTTCATAAAATGCAGTTTTACATTTCAAAGCCACATTTTCATGTTCATCTTTTGGAGACATTTCATATAATGACCCCCAGGTTCCCAGATCGGTCCACCCAAAGTCAGAACATAATACATATACATCAGACGCTTTTTCCATTATTCCGTAATCGATGGAAATGTTCGGGCAGGAAGGATACATTTGATCGATAAATTCCTGTTCTTTGCTGGTATTGAAGAATTCTTTTCCTGCTTTAAATTTGGTAGAAACTTCAGGTAATAATTCATCAAAGGCTTTATCAATTGTTTGAAGATTCCAAAGAAATATTCCAGAATTCCAAAAGAATTCACCTGTTTCAAAAAAAACCTGGGCCAGTTCATGATTTGGTTTTTCTGTAAAAGTCTTCACTCTTCGAAGATTGGTTTCACCTTCGTCAATCTGAATATAGCCATAACCGGTTTCAGGACGGCTGGGTTTAATTCCAAGTGTCAACAGGCAATCATTCTTTTCAACAAAATCAAGTCCTACTTTTAAAGTATCAAGGAAATCGTTTTCCTTAAGGATTAAGTGATCCGAAGGGGCAACGATTATATTGGCTTTATCGGTCATTGCCTTGATACGATTCACCGCATAAGCTATACATGGTGCAGTATTTCTTCTGTTGGGTTCTAGCAGGATCTGATCGGGTTTAATTTCCGGAAGTTGTTCCAGAATTAAATCTTTATAAATTACATTTGAAACAATGAGAATATTCTCAGCAGGCACTACGTGCCTTATTCGATCGTAAGTAAGTTGCAAAAGTGTACGCCCGGTTCCAAAAAAATCAAGGAATTGTTTTGGCCGATCATTTCTACTAAATGGCCAAAAGCGGCTACCAACGCCACCTGCCATAATAATGCAATAATTATGTTTCATTGTTATTAATGGTTTGAGTTTAAAATCCGTTTCAATTTAAAAACGTACTAAGATACTGCCTTTTTTTGAGTGAACCAAAACTTAACGACACAAAAACGAGGTTGTCTTCGAAAAGAAACAACCTCGTTGTCAATATTTGAAAATGCAAAAACAAATTATTTATTCTTCCGATTCACGATCTTCCATATCCAGTACATTTTTGCGTGCATCAACTTTTTTGTCGTACTCATCACGTGAGTATACCACAATTTTATCAAAGTCACGTTGTCCTGTACCAGCAGGAATTAAATGTCCGCAAATTACGTTTTCTTTCAAGCCTTCCAGTTTGTCTACTTTTCCGTTGATAGCAGCGTCGTTCAATACTTTCGTTGTTTCCTGGAAAGAAGCAGCCGACATAAAGCTATTTGTTTGAAGAGCAGCACGGGTAATTCCCTGTAAAATCTGATTTGAAGTAGCAGCTATAGCATCGCGTGTTTCCACCAAACGCATGTCCCGACGTTTAAGCATACTGTTTTCATCACGTAGTTTACGTGGAGTTATAATTTGTCCCGGTTTTAATGTAACAGAATCACCGGCTTCAAGGATAACTTTTTTACCCCAGATACGATCGTTTTCTTCCATAAAATCGTTTTTATCAACAATTTGTTTTTCAAGAAAACGTGTATCACCTTGTTCCAGGATATCTACCTTGCGCATCATTTGACGAACAATCACTTCAAAGTGCTTATCATTAATTTTCACACCCTGTAAGCGATAAACGTCCTGAACTTCGTTTACAATATAATCCTGTACCGCTGTTGGTCCTTTGATCAGCAAAATATCCGAAGGTGTCGTTGCTCCATCCGAAAGTGGAGTTCCTGCACGTACAAAGTCATTTTCCTGAACTAATATTTGTTTCGACAAAGGAATCATGTATTTCTTGATTTCCCCTGTTTTCGACGTTACAGCAAGTTCACGGTTACCACGTTTGATTTTTCCAAAGGTTACTTCTCCATCAATTTCGGCAACAACTGCCGGATTTGAAGGGTTACGTGCTTCGAACAATTCAGTTACACGTGGAAGTCCACCAGTGATATCACCGGCTTTACCAACAGCACGTGGTATTTTTACCAACATTTGACCGGTTTTTATTTTATCGCCATTATCCAATACCAAGTGGGCACCCATTGGCAAGTTATATGTCCGTAAAATTGAGCCGTCTTTTGATAAAATATGAGCACTTGGTACTTTCGTTTTATCTTTAGATTCAATAATGATCTTTTCACGTAAACCTGTGGCATCATCCGTTTCTGTTTTGAAAGTAATACCTTCAATAACATCTTCGAACTCTATTTTACCTTCGGTTTCCGAAATGATTACCGCGTTAAACGGATCCCATTCGCAGACCATTTGTCCTTTTGTTCCTAAATCACCATCTTTCATGTATAATTTAGAACCGTAAGGTATATTCTGAGTAGTAAGTGCAATGCCTGTATTTTTATCAATTACACGCATTTCAGTCAAACGACTTACAACTACCTGATAAGTATCTTTCACATCATCTATAGCATCTACTGTACGAAGTTCATCAAATTCAAGACGACCATCATAACGCAAAAGTATTTTTGATTCAGCAGCAATATTTGAGGCAATACCACCAACGTGGAACGTACGCAATGTCAACTGAGTTCCCGGTTCTCCAATGGATTGTGCAGCAATAACCCCTACAGCTTCACCAATATGAACCATTTTACCGGTTGCAAGGTTACGTCCGTAGCATCTGGCACAAACTCCCTTTTTAGATTCGCAGGTCAATACTGAACGGATTTCAACACGTTCAATAGGCGAATCCTGGATCTTGCGGGCCAATGTTTCGGTAATCTGTGAACCTGATGATACGATTAATTCTCCGGTTAACGGATGATAAATATCATGTACTGAAACACGACCAAGAATTCGTTCGTATAGTGAAGAAATTACTTCTTCATTATTTTTCATTTCAGTTGCAATCAAACCACGTAAAGTACCACAATCGTCTTCATTGATGATTACATCTTGTGATACATCCACCAAACGACGTGTTAAATATCCGGCATCAGCTGTTTTCAAAGCTGTATCGGCCAAACCTTTTCGCGCACCGTGAGTTGAAATAAAATATTCCAACACCGAAAGACCTTCTTTAAAGTTAGATAGAATCGGGTTTTCAATAATCTGACCACCTTCAGCACCTGATTTTTGAGGTTTTGCCATCAATCCACGCATTCCGGATAGCTGACGAATTTGTTCTTTCGAACCACGGGCTCCTGAATCCAACATCATATATACTGAATTGAATCCCTGATTATCGGTCGAAAGTTGTTTCATCAAAATATTCGACAACTTTGAATTGACATGTGTCCAGGTATCAATAATCTGATTATAACGTTCGTTAAAGGTAATGAAACCCATATTGTAGTTATTCAGAATCTCATCAACCTCTTTATTTCCTTCTTTCACCAATTCGTCTTTTTCAGGTGGTATAATTACATCGTTCAAATTGAACGATAGTCCACCCTTAAAGGCCATATAATATCCTAAATCCTTAATATCATCAAGGAAACGGGCTGTACGGGCCACACCACAAATATCGATTACTTTTCCAATAATATCACGTAATGATTTTTTCGAAAGCAATTCATTGATATAACCTACTTCAAGAGGTACACATTTATTAAATAATATACGTCCTACCGTTGTTTCAATGATCATATCCACCAGATTGCCTTCTGAATCGATATCTTTGGTTTTTACTTTAATCCAGGAGTGCAATTCTACCATTTGTTCGTTGTAAGCTATTTCAGCTTCTTCCGGCGAGTAGAAAATCAGACCTTCACCTTTAGCACCTTTACGGGGTTTTGTAATATAATACAAACCAAGTACCATGTCCTGTGAAGGAACCGTGATAGGAGCACCATTGGCAGGATTAAGAATGTTATGTGAAGCCAGCATCAACATCTGTGCTTCCAGAATTGCTTCATTACCCAATGGAAGGTGAACCGCCATTTGGTCACCATCAAAATCGGCATTGAAAGCAGTACATGATAATGGGTGAAGTTGAATTGCTTTTCCTTCAATCATTTTTGGCTGGAAAGCTTGTATTCCCAATCTGTGCAATGTTGGAGCACGATTAAGCAATACAGGATGACCTTTCATCACATATTCCAATATATCCCAGATAACCGGGTCCTTTCGATCAACAATTTTCTTTGCCGATTTTACTGTTTTTACAATTCCGCGTTCAATTAATTTACGGATAACAAATGGTTTGTACAATTCGGCAGCCATATCTTTTGGCAATCCGCATTCGTGCATCTTTAATTCCGGACCTACAACAATTACCGAACGAGCTGAATAATCAACACGTTTTCCAAGTAAGTTCTGACGGAAACGTCCTTGTTTTCCTTTCAAACTATCTGAAAGTGATTTTAAAGGGCGGTTTGCATCTGTTTTAACTGCACTCGATTTGCGTGAATTATCAAACAATGAATCGACAGCTTCCTGAAGCATACGTTTCTCATTACGTAGAATTACTTCCGGTGCCTTTATTTCGATCAATCGTTTCAACCGGTTATTACGAATGATTACACGACGGTATAAATCATTCAAATCGGAAGTAGCAAAACGACCACCATCCAATGGAACCAACGGACGTAATTCAGGAGGTATTACCGGTACGATTTTTATAATCATCCATTCCGGTTTATTTCTCATTCTTGAAGTACGAAACGATTCTACAATCTGCAGACGTTTTAATGCTTCATTCTTTCGTTGCTGTGAAGTATCATTATTAGCCTTGTGACGCAAATCATACGACAAAACGTCCAAATCCAAACGGCTAAGCATATCATGGATAGCATCTGCACCCATTTTTGCAATAAACTTATTTGGGTCGGTGTCTTCCAGCAATTGATTTTCGCGTGGAAGAGCTTCAAGTATATCTAAATATTCATCTTCTGAGAGTAATTCACCCAACGCAATATTTTCTCCGTTTTCGATGATTCCTCCCTGAATAATAACATATTTTTCGTAATATATGATAGAATCAAGTTTTTTAGTTGGCATACCCAGTAAATAACCGATTTTGTTCGGCAATGAACGGAAATACCAAATATGAGCAACAGGAACTACCAATTGAATGTGTCCCATGCGTTCACGCCGAACTTTTTTCTCAGTCACTTCCACTCCACAACGATCGCAGACAATGCCTTTGTAACGGATACGTTTGTATTTTCCGCAATGACATTCAAAGTCCTTTGTCGGACCAAAAATGCGCTCGCAGAACAAACCATCACGTTCTGGTTTGTATGTACGATAATTAATGGTTTCGGGCTTGAGGACCTCACCACTCGATAATTTTAATATCTCTTCCGGCGATGCTAAGCCGATAGATATTTTATTAAAATTACTCTTTACCTTATTATCATTTTTAAAAGCCATATCTCTGTTTTATAAAGAGTTATAAGATTTACTATTTATGAAATCCCGATACCTATCGGGAACAATTCAGATCGAACTGACAAATAACCGTTTATATCCGGTAAGATACCGGATATAAACTGAAAGTTATCATATATTAATCTAAACTGATGCTCAGACCTAATCCTCTAAGTTCGTGCAACAATACGTTGAGCGATTCAGGGATTCCCGGTGTTGGCATTGGATCACCTTTTACAATCGCTTCGTAAGTACGAGCGCGACCCATTACATCATCCGATTTAACGGTCAGTATTTCCTGTAAAATATGAGCTGCACCGAATGCCTCGAGTGCCCAAACTTCCATTTCTCCGAAACGTTGACCACCAAATTGTGCTTTACCACCAAGGGGTTGTTGAGTAATAAGCGAATACGGTCCGATAGAACGCGCATGCATCTTATCTTCAACCATGTGCCCCAGTTTCAACATGTAAATTACACCTACTGTTGCAGTCTGATCAAATCGAACGCCGGTTCCACCATCATACAAATAGGTTTTACCATAATTTGGTACGCCGGCCTTTTCAGTCCATACGTTCAAATCATCAAGTGTTGCACCATCAAAAATAGGTGTTGCAAAACGCAAACCTAAAGTTTGTCCTGCCCATCCCAGTACAGTTTCGAAAATCTGTCCAAGGTTCATACGGGAAGGCACACCCAGTGGATTCAATACGATATCCACAGGAGTTCCATCTTCCAGGAACGGCATATCTTCCTGACGAACGATACGGGATACAATACCTTTGTTACCATGACGACCGGCCATCTTATCACCTACACGTATTTTACGTTTTTTGGCAATATAAACTTTAGCTATCTGAACAATACCATTTGGAAGTTCATCACCGATGGTAATATTGAATTTTTGACGTTTAATCTGAGCATCCAATTCCTTATGTTTTCTCAGATAGTTCATAATAAGTTTTTTTACCAACTCATTTTTGTGTGTATCTGTTGTCCATTTGCTTAATTGAATAGCTGTATAATCTATTTCACGCAGACGTTCGATGGTGAATTTGCTATTTCTGGAAATAATATCGCTGCCCAAAAAATCTTTTACTCCGGCAGAAGTTTTATCACCCAACAATACAATTAATTTTTCAACCAAGGTGTTGCGCAATATTAAAGCCTGATTTTCAAACTCTTCATCCAGTTTTGGAAGAACAGCTTTATCGGCAAGCTTTGATTTACGGTTCTTTTGAGCTTTTGAAAACAATCGTTTTCCAATTACAACACCCGATAATGATGGAGTTGCTTTCAAAGAAGCATCTTTTACATCACCTGCTTTATCTCCAAAAATGGCACGCAGCAGTTTTTCTTCCGGTGAAGGATCCGATTCTCCTTTTGGAGTGATTTTACCGATAATAATATCACCCGGTTCAATGCGGGCACCTATACGAATTATACCGTTTTCATCAAGATCTTTGGTAGCTTCTTCACTAACATTCGGAATATCAGAAGTAAATTCTTCAATTCCACGTTTAGTTTCACGAACATCCAACAATTGTTCAACGACATGGATGGATGTGAATATATCTTCACGTACCACACGTTCGTTTATTACAATAGCATCTTCAAAGTTATAACCTTTCCAGGGCATGAACGCAACTTTTAGATTTTTTCCAATAGCAAGTTCTCCATTTTGAGTAGCATATCCTTCGGTCAAAATCTGGCCAGCATATACCTGATCCCCTTTTCCAACGATAGGACGTAAGTCAATCGTCGTATTCTGGTTCGTCTTCTGGAACTTTGGTAATTTATATTCTTTTACCGCCGAATCGAAGCTTACAAATTCTTCTTCTTCTGTACGGTCATAACGAATATTAATACGGGTTGCATCCACAAATTCAACAACACCCACTCCTTCTGCCATTACCTGTGTTCTTGAATCCTGAATTAACTGGGCTTCAATACCGGTTCCGACGATTGGTGCTTCACAACGTAATAATGGTACAGCCTGGCGCATCATGTTCGATCCCATCAACGCGCGGTTTGCATCATCGTGTTCAAGGAAAGGAATTAATGCAGCTGCTATTGATGCAATCTGCGAAGGTGAAACATCCATTAAGTTCACTTCTGAGGGTGAAATTACAGGGAAGTCGGCACCTAAACGTGATTTTATCTTAGAATTAACAAATTCACCCTTGTCATTTAACGGAGCATTACCCTGTGCGATAACAAGGCTTTCTTCTTCCTCTGCTGTGAAGTATTCGATTCCTTCATCCGAAGTATCAACGATCGAATCAGTTACCCTGCGGTAAGGAGTTTCGATAAATCCAAGTTCGTTAATTTTTGCATAAATACATAAAGACGAAATCAGACCAATGTTTGGACCTTCAGGAGTTTCAATCGGACACAACCGACCGTAGTGAGTATAATGTACATCCCTTACCTCAAAACCTGCACGTTCACGTGACAGACCACCAGGCCCGAGCGCAGACATACGACGTTTGTGAGTAATCTCCGCCAACGGATTCTGTTGATCCATAAATTGCGATAACGCATTGGTACCAAAGAATGAGTTGATAACAGATGAAATACTTTTTGCATTGATCAAGTCGATTGGAGTGAATACCTCGTTATCACGAACATTCATACGTTCACGAATGGTACGAGCCATACGCGAAAGTCCCACACCGAATTGATTATATAATTGTTCGCCAACTGTACGAACACGACGGTTACTTAAGTGGTCAATATCATCAACATCCGCTTTTGAGTTTATCAACTCAATGAGGTATTTGATAATTTCAATAATATCTTCTTTAGTCAGCACTTTTGTATCCATGCTGGTGGTCAGATTCAATTTCCGGTTAATCCGGAAACGTCCCACGTCACCTAAATCGTAACGTTTTTCTGAGAAGAATAAATTATTGATTACCTCACGTGCCGTTGAATCGTCTGCCGGTACGGCATTCCTTAATTGACGGTAAATATACAATACAGCTTCTTTTTCCGAATTACTAGGGTCTTTTTGAAGGGTATTGTAAATAATAGCATAATCATTTTGATTTGCATCGGTCTTATGAAGTAAAATTGTCGGAGTTCCTGCATCCAGAATTTCGTCAATGTGACTATTTTCTAATATAGTTTCACGATCGATAATCACTTCATTTCGTTCAATAGAAACAACCTCGCCGGTATCTTCATCCACGAAATCTTCAACCCAGGTCTTCAGAACACGGGCTGCTAATTTTTGGCCAATTGCTTTTTTCAAACTGGTCTTGCTGACTTTAATTTCTTCGGCAAGATTAAAAATTTCTAATATATCTTTATCACTTTCGAAACCAATGGCACGAAGTAACGTAGTTACCGGAAGTTTTTTCTTACGGTCGATATATGCATACATCACGTTGTTGATGTCAGTTGCAAATTCGATCCAAGAGCCGCGGAAAGGAATAATCCTCGCAGAGTATAGTTTTGTTCCGTTAGCGTGAGTGCTTTGACCAAAGAATACACCGGGTGACCGGTGAAGCTGCGATACAATTACACGTTCAGCACCATTGATAACAAAAGTCCCTTTTGCTGTCATATATGGGATTGGTCCCAAATAGACATCTTGAATAACCGTATCAAAATCTTCGTGATCCGGATCGGTACAATATAGTTTTAGTTTAGCTTTTAGCGGTACACTGTATGTTAGACCGCGTTCTACACACTCATCTATCGAATAACGTGGAGGGTCAACGTAATAATCGAGAAATTCGAGGATGAAATTATTTCGGGTATCAGCAATAGGAAAGTTTTCGGAAAAGACCTTATACAAACCTTCTGATTTTCTTTTTTCAGGAGCTGTGTCCATCTGAAAAAAGTCCTGGAAAGATTTTAATTGTACTTCCAAAAAGTCAGGATATTCTAACTGATTCTTAATAGAAGCAAAATTTATTCTTTGATTTTTTGTTAATGAAGACATTTTCAAAGAGGTTATTTGGGTGCGATGAACTCAATTATTTTATAGACAGAAAAAGGTTTAGAATCCCTCCGTTCGAGGGAATCTAAACCAAAGACCTGATAATCAGGTAATATTATTTAAGTTCAACTTCTGCTCCGCCTTCTGTAAGAGTTTTTTTCAAGGCTTCTGCATCGTCTTTTGTTGCACCTTCTTTAATTACTGAAGGAGCTGCATCAACTAAATCTTTAGCTTCTTTTAAGCCTAGACCTGTTAATTCTTTCACTAATTTAACGATTGATAATTTATTTGCACCGGCTGCTTTCAAAACTACATCAAAAGATGTTTTTTCTTCTACTACTTCAGCAGCAGCTGCAGGACCTGCAGAAACTGTAGCTGCAGCAGCAGCTGGTTCAATACCGTATACTTCTTTCAAAATTTGAGCTAACTCATTTACTTCTTTAACTGTCAAGTTAACCAATTGTTCTGCAAAAGCTTTCAAATCTGCCATTTTACTTATT
>Ga0302271_10001331_pt1 | contig 23922 bp, 10 predicted proteins | sample III_Bog_N1_1_FD_198767 | JGI IMG/M metagenome (GOLD analysis project Ga0302271, IMG submission 198767) | Peat permafrost microbial communities from Stordalen Mire near Abisko, Sweden - III_Bog_N1_1 | ecosystem: Environmental > Terrestrial > Soil > Wetlands > Peat | place: Sweden: Abisko... | reverse complement strand
AGGGAATCAAATAAATTAATGAGAATTGTTTTTATTAATAGTATCTTTCTCTCATTTGAGTTATTCTAGCAAAATATCTTCGAGCTAGAGATAAGAATAAATCAGGGTGTAAATGATAAAAATAAATATCTAGAACTGGGAGAAATAAGGGAAATAATCTATAAAGTAGAGAATTCTCTGAAGAAAGCTGCAATCCGAATTCAAGAGTAAGTAATAAAATAGGCTGAATAGTAGATTGTAAAAAGTTAAGAATAATACATCCAAAAATAATCTTGACTGAGTAGCTCCTCACTTTGTTTGTTTATTTATGTTTCATCTCTTTTTTTGAATGAGAGAAAGTTATTAAAATAAAAGTTTTAATAATTACCTTTGTGTTTTTAATAAGTTGATGCAAGGTGTAAGATAAATACTTATGGAGCTTCGTCTGTATGCTTAAATTCTTACAGAGATACCTTGATGGTTTGAATATTTATCACAAAAGAATAAATGAAAGTCCAATCACAATTTTATGATAAAAACTAGTACGGTATCATGACATTTAGAATGGGGGGATTGGATATGATTTAATAGAAGAAAAATAACAAATCAAGAGCAGTAAAAATAGAAGACAAGAGGACTTAGATAAAAAGAAGATGAACGTTGATAAGAAGTTGCTACCTGCACCAAAGCAAAGCTACAATGAGGATATGTTTAGCGAAGAAGACACGGTCAAGCTTATACACATTACAACTATCAATGTCCATTAGCAGAACTTTACTAAAGGTAAAATGCAAAACAAAATACTTAAGATGCATTTCAATTTTGGAAAATTTATTTCTAATTTATTAATATGCAATGGTTACTTGCAAATGGAAAATAACAATAAATTGTTCTCTACAGCACTTAATCAAGTAAAAGAAACTTGAAAGGCTTGAAAGGATTAATGGAGGTCCCTTTAGTCATTTACAAAGATTGTATAAATCTGAAGAATACATGAAAAAAGGCATTGAAAAGAATGAAAAATAAAAACAATTTCAGAATGAATAATTTCTTATTTTCATTATTATTTGTTTTAACAGAGCAGGGGTTTCAAGAGTTGCAGATACCATTATTAGTACTACCTTTTGCAGGTCCTTAAGATTCATCTTCTCTAAATGTGATACTGTATTTCCATGGAAACGGCGAAGATGTTGGACATACACGATATCTTTTGGAAGTATTTCAGAGTGAATTAGGCATGAATGTAATTGCAATGGAATATGCTGGTTATGGCACATACAAAGGAACACCAGCATCGATAGATTAAATAAAGTTAGACTCTCTCAGAGTCTATGACTATATTGTTAAGGAATTAGGAATACCAGAAAAAAATATCATCCTATTCGGGCGTTCATTTGGAACAGGCCCTGCTTGCTTCTTAGCAAATGAACGCAAGCCTGGAGGAGTAGTACTGATGAGTGCGTTTGCCACGATAAAATTACTTCTGGAAGATCTAGGAGAGAAAGTGGAAACTAGCGAATATATTGAACACTTTAACAATGAAAAGCTTGTTGAGAAGATATAATCACCTTGCTTACTGATCCATGGCGAAAAAGATGCTAAGATTAACGTATCACAGACTTAAAAATTAGAAACTATTCTTCGACAGTTCGGAAAAAGCATCAAAGCAGTTTACCCAAAGGACATGACTAACAATCAGTTTGGAGTTGTAGAAGATATTACAAATAATGTGAAGGAATTCCTAGTTGACATGGACATTAAAGTTGAGACAATTAAATATAGTTCAAACCCACTTGCTAAGCTCAAGGGAAAACAGTGAAGTGTTGTGAAGAAATAAGTTGTAATTTTTTTCGAGGAGAAAAATACTTAATATTTTGTGATTTTTGTTTAAGTATTTTTCTATTAAACTGATGAGCTTGTTTGTACATTGCAAAAGCATGATAGTTTATAAAAACTAAAGAAAATAAATACCAAAGAAAAAAGAAATTAAAAAGAAGTTGTATCTTCAGTCAAACAAAACAAATTGAATTTTCAAAGAAAAATTGCATCTTTCTCTGCTCAAGGACTTAGTTAAGTTTCAATTTTCCTTGGAGAATTAAGAAACTCACATAAAAATAGTTACAAGAATAATACATTAACCTGGGATTTGTGTAATTTTGATTCCATTTATGAAAAGCAAATGGAATCGAGTAGACATTGATGTTTCAATAACAACAAAAAATAAGCTGAATAAGTTTTTAGCTCCCCAAAGTTGAAAAAAAAATATTTGGATCTTTCTAAAATAACAATAATAAGGGAAGTTGTATTCTTCTCAATTTGATTGATCGAGCAAACAGAGGTTATATATGAACGATATTGTGGATTGTGGTATGATTAATATGGATAATAGATCTATGGTGTGCTCTGATAGTCTTCATGCCTGTGTCTCTCTGTCTCTTCGCATCATAGAGTATTCCTGAGGATTGAGGTTGTTGATTTTCTGCTATTTGTACTAAATTAACATAACCATTTGGCGAAAAATGAGAATAATAATCTCCATATTTGTCTTGAGGAACGGAGTGTTTTTACCCTCTTAACTAGCATAAAGTACCCAAAAAATAACTCCTCCTTTTAAATAATTATTTTTATTTTTTTTGGCAGTGCCATATTGGGGAGGGGGAATTCATTGGGAAAGTAAAAAGGAAGAATGATAGCAGGAGTGACTGAATCGATGGAAATTTCGAGAATGTGTCCTTAAATTATCTGTTAAGTTCTTTGTATTTCTTTTCAAAAAAGCAATCCTAAAATCTTGTTTTTTTTGGAGTGCTATTGATCTTGATTTCTAAAAATGAAAAAGAAGATTTAATCTCTGAGAAAACATTACATTTGATCCTCCTCTTGGTCGTCATCTAATTATTTAACCATAACACTGTTAATAATCAAAAAGAGTTGATCAAATATCATACCATCTTCGTCTTCAAGAACAATAGTTTATGCAAAGTTTATGTTTTCGAGGAGTATTCTGTGGTTAAGTACTACCAAAGCACCTGTCTTAATGGCCAATTCGTTTCCAGCGTACTTGCATCTTTATTATGCAAAGAAATTGTTTTTATATTTTTGAAATCTCTGTGAAGAAAAGTAATTACTCGAGGAATTTAGAGTAATTGCACTATTTGATACTGAACTTGGGCATGTAGTTCATGTTCTTTCCGAACTACCTGAGTTTCATAACCAAACATTGATTAGAGAATGAATATCTATGATAAAGTCATGAAAGAATGTTACATTGACTGTTTGAAGAATCTAGCCGAGTTCATTTCCTTCAAAAGTATCTTCTCTTGCTTTATTTTGTTCTTTTATGAATTATTAATTTGATAGAGAGAGAAAGTCCAAATCCTTGATAATATCTCCCCTTATTTTAACTTCAATCATCAATCCAACGAAAAGATTTGATAATAATCACAGATTAAAACAATTAAAATACCTAAAATATCTCTTAAATGATTAGATCTTTCTTGAAAGTTCCTTTCTTTCTCTTCAAGAATACTTAAAATACTTCTAAATTCTCTTATTTGCTGCGATAAACAACATCTCACACAACATCTACAGCTGGTTTTTGCACTACACCCCCTATTAAGAATGAATCTGATGGAGAAATTAAGCTGAATAAGTTCAAAGATAATCCAAAACAAATTGACTAGGAAGACATCAAAAATGAAGAAAAGGAAGAGATGACCTTAGCTTACAAGCTTGCATTGCTTTCAATTGGAGCATCTGCTTTATATATTCTCTACAAGCTAAACTAGATTCAATCTTAGCTAAAGAAAATCGATGATGTTAGAGTTTCACATCGTGGATAAGCTGCAATTGGAGAGGACTGGGAACTGATTGATACAGAAGGTAACGTCATCTCCTAAAGATCCTTCTATGGATCATACTATTTGGTGTATTTTGGATTTTGCCATTGCCCTGATATTTGTCCTGCGAATCTTATTAAAATCCGTAATGCACTTGCGAGAATAAAAAATACTGAATAAGGCAAGAGCTTTGATATTAAAGTCCTTTTCATCAGTGTTGATCCAGAAAGAGACTCACCTTCTATTATTAGAGAGTTTTTGGATATGTATGATAAAACCTTTATTGGAGGAACTGGCTAGAATGAACAAAAAATGAAAGAGACTCTCTAAGGATTTAAGGTAGTTGCCAATAAAATCTTGTATGAGCCAGATGATGAAGAACTAAAAGAGCTCTAAAAGAAATATAAAGGAGACACGAGCAAGTTTTATACTATGGATCACACAACAAATACTTTTCTCATGGATCCAAATGGGAAATTTGTCAACTTTTATGATGGCAATAGGGCAGAAGAGGACTTAGCAACAAACATTCTCTCAACAATTTTGCAAAGAGAAAAATAAGCTGCATAGAATTCTATGTGATGTTTATTGTAAAATTTGTGCATATTGTGAAATTCATAAAAGTTAATTAAAAACAAAAAGGTGTTACAAGTTTAAGTTTGAAAGTAGTATTGAAAATGGAACAAAAGAAAGAATCAAAGGAGTTTTCTTTAGGATAAACGTTCTTGGGCAAAAACGGACTCTTGGATGTTTCGCCATTGAAAACAAATAAAGTAACTTGCTTATATTTCTCTGCATCATTTTGCCCTCCCTGCCAAGCCTTCACTCCATTACTCATAGATTTCTACAATGAAGTCAATTCTGAAGATAAAGTGCTAGAAATCATCTTGATTCCCTTTGACAAATCAGAAGAAGATTTTAAAAACTATTACAAGCCAATGCCCTGGCTTGCTATTGCATTAGGAGATGATCGTATTGCTAAATTCATTCAATACTTTAAAATCAACAAAATTCCAAAACTTATTGTGCTAAAATCTAATGGAGAAGTGATTTCAAGTGGCGGAAGAATGGAAGTTATATCTGATGGAGAAGAAGCTTTCACAAAATGGCGTTAATTGGTGGAGCAGTGAAAATAATAATAACTTTTTACTCAAAATTTTTCTCTAAAATTTGTATTATTTTTGTAAAGTTTTAAAAGTATGGAAATAGTACGAATAGCCATTCAAAAGATAACATATTCTCAAAATTAAATCACTTTTAAGCAGAAGCTCTTAGAGCACAAGAAGAAAGTTTGGTTGAATAAACTGGTTTTTTAGTATGCTGATTTTTTATATTCGAAACAGGAGATGGATAAAAGCACTATTTCGAATTGAGTATTGCTTTGTTGGAAGCATCAGATATTGCAGAAATTTTGTGAGAAATCTCTTTTTCGATAAGAGGCTAAAGTTTGGAGCTGATTAGTTCTTAAGCTTACCATTATCCAGTGTTTTTAAAACTAAATTCCAGTTATTCACTTGTGTTTGAAGATTTCAAAAGCTATTCTAATTTTTTATTTGAAGACTAGCTATGATCAACTTAAGCAGAAAAAATGTTATTTTTTTTAATTGCTGGCATACTTTTGCCTTCTAATATGCCTGCACCAGCTTCACTTACTCTCCTTTTGAGTCTTTGACGCTGAATTAGTTTGACTATTGGGAAATTTTTATCATCGATGAACTCATTATGAAAATATTCAATTCTGTTTATCTAAGCTTCTGAAGTCGAACATCGTTCTCTCTTTTAAACAATCCCTTTATTTAAAGGTGAGTTATTGCTTTTGGTTTAAACTTTAGAATAGTTCTAAGAGCTTTCAGTGTAATTCATAGTATCAACAGACACTGATCCTTTGGCTTATAGTTTTTTTTCACTTTTGCTTTAAAGTTTGCTACTAATTTTGGTAATTATCTAATTATTTTTTTGATTATTCCCTTTTTGATCTTAGCCATTAAAGGATGGAACAGTTTCTATTCTACTAGCTAATAAGTTCATTGCATATTTATCTTTCTATTCTTTAATACTTTTGAAGTGTTTCTATTCTCCAAGTCTTTCATCTCTTTCTGATCTTTCAGTCTGACATCTAGTTAACTAATACTAATGCATGTCTTCATTTCGTTGAAAAGATAATACATTTCTTAAAGTTTAAGCAGTACATTACCTAAATAATTAACTTTCTTAGCTATCTTTTCCTTATTTTGTAACTTGCTAAGAGAATTATTACAGACTCTCCTCATCAAACGGATAATTATTTTACTAAATATTATTCAATTATCCATGATTTAGTTACTCTTTTAGTATTTCATCTTGCTAATTGCATATCAAGTTGTATAATTAAAACTACTTTGCAGATTCGATTCGACTTAGAAAAGGATTTGATTTGGCTTCTTAGCTGTTCTCCTTTCCTAGATTTTATTACTGTGGATCCATTTTGAGTTTATCATGATAGTTCTACTCTAGAGAAGTGGTAGTATTCATATTTACATCTGATTTAGTTTACATGTGACATGATTTTCGAAGAACTGTTCCTTTCCAAGCTGCTGATTGAAAAATGCTTTTATTTTCTTTGTTTTTAGGAGAATTATTTTTATGAAAGCTTCTTTTGAGCAGAATAGTCTTAGGGAGAATTTCATTGGAGCTGCGAGGATCTGCATTTTTAACTTAAAAAGAATGCAAAGTATTCTTTGTCTGTTCTTTATTTAGAATTGTACCTTCACTAATAAATGTTGGTGTGTTTTTCTGTGATTGTTGAGCACAATAATTATCGTGTGTGGATAATTAACTTTAGAACTGTCCTTTAGCCTTACATTGAATCAGTTTATTTATTTCGCGTTTATCAATATCATTACTTTATTTGTTTATCTTGCTATTATTTGCAGCACAAGGCTCTTTCACTGGAGAATCTGCTTCACTCTTACATCTCCGATGCTAATTCATATGTTCTTTTATTTTCGAGTAATTGTTTCTTTCGGCATTGCAATTTTCAATTTACTTTCTATAACTTGGGTCCTCACCTGTGGAAGAGAGTTAGTTAGTCGAAGAGATATTTTCATGTGAGTTTATTGTGGCATTCATTTTTTGTTTCTCAATCAAGCCAGAATGAGACTCAACTTTGCCGAAATATTCTTGCGCATGCTCTTGAGCATCACTTTCAGTCTTAACAACACCAAAAAAGTCTTTAGGAAACACTCTGCTGTATTTCTTGAAATCAATCCTTGCTTTCCGTAGCCTATTTTCATCAAACTATTAGATCAAATAACCAATAGTGAAAATCTTGCCTTGATGGTTCTCCTGAAAGTTCTCTCTATTCATCTGGTTATTGTTCGTGTTCGTTAGTTTATTCTGCATGATTATGTCTCTTTATTTTAATAGCTTCTCCATTTGAGCCATTGTAATTATGAGGTCGTTTATTTTTTAGTTTGATCACAATCCTTTTGCCTTCATTTCCTTCTAAAAATGGATAGTTCTCAAAGATACTCATCCCTATCCCTCAAGAGCTAGTAGAACTGAGGATAAGGTTTGAAATTGCAAGTGCAACTTGAAGAAACAACAGAGGTAAATCGATGGTATTAAGAAACGTTGAAGATTCTGTTTTATTTTAATCTACGAATCCAGCTTTGCTTGATTTGATCTCTTTTCCTCTAGTTCCTAACAGAATTCAAGAAGCTTTTATAAAAGTGCATCAATAGCAGAACTTCTCTTATTCTTAGCTTTTTAATTAGATCAGATTGACCATTGAAAATATTACTTTTGATATTTTGTTTATTATCCATCCATTCATATTTGTTTCACTCTTTCATTTCTTTGGTTTATTTATGTCTATTGTATGGCCTTAGATCATTAAAAACATTATATTGAAATTATTAATTAGACCAGATTGCCATAAATTAGTAATATCTAGTCTATTTATATTAGGCTAATGGCTCAATTCTTTTATTATCTCCAAAATTAGTTGCCCTTTCCACTTGCAAAAATCTTTTTTAATAACGATTATTCTTCTTGATTTTGAATATATTCCCAAGCTTTTTTGAAATGCAGCAGCCATTTTTTTAAAAAAGGAAGTATTAATAAGAGAAATGCAACAGAACTAAATATACAAAGAAGTGAGAAAAGTAGTATAAACATTGAGAATGCTCATTAATGAGAATTTATTTCTTCATTTTTGAGAGAAAAGTGATGAAAAAAGAAGCAAGAGAACTAAGAGAGAAGATATTATCCTTGTTTAGCTTTTTTAAACAGATTTGTTCAGATCAGCCAACAATTACACTTTTCTTCACCAGATTCATCTTCTTCAATACTATTATACTCCTTCCAATTTTCAACAATAGTAATGTCTATTAGTTGTTCACTAAAACAGATTTTATGATCCTTGGCTATACTTAATATCTACTACCCATGCTAGTCAACTCTATCTCTTTCTTTGTATGACACAGAATTCTTGAGAATGGAATGTTAAGAATGCAAGACTAATTCACATTGAGGAGGATGTTAATCATCTAGTTTATCAGAGTTGTTATTATCAAAAGTGCTCCTTTCATTTTTATCTCTGGCAGAAGTATCAACATTTGAGTGGTCAATCATTTCAGATACTCTACCTCCTTCTGTTTCCTCTTCTTTTTAGTTCCATTGCAATTAGTCTTTCACATGTAAATTGAATCCACACTCAACTTAGACACTCATTTATTATTGTATATGTATTAAAGTATTTGAGTTTCACTGACTTGTTGATGTTAGTTAGTCTTTTCTTTCAAATGTTTGTTTTGATAATTATTATCTTAATAGTAGTGTCCCCTCTTATTTTTCTTTGACAATTTTTCCGAAATCAAACAAAAATTCACGCACTAAATATTAATCTGTGACATCTTCTTGGAAATCTTGCAACACGGTCCATGAGATATTTCTGTTGAGCGCTTTATGCTTTTTACTCAAGCGATATTACGTAATTATTGGTGGTTTTTATCATTTTAGATGCTTTCTCCTTTTAAATCTACCATTTAGTATCTAGATCTTAGATTTTGCTGTCAATACGCTCTAAGAATTCATCCCTGAAATTTACTCTTTGGAATAAATAATTATTGACCATTCTCTCTTTTTTATTTAAAATCAATAATAATTCAAAGTAGTTTATGCATTTAATTACATCATAATTTTAAACATTTAACAAAGACAAACAAATTAATAAATTTAAAAGAGATTTAAAACAGTTATGTAAATTCATTTGATCTAATTGCCTCAACAATATCTGGCTAAACAAGAGAAACACTATCACAGTATGAAAAGTTATAAAATGTCAAAATAGTTTTGAAAGACATTATTGAGGATAAGATATTTAGATTGACTAAGCATTAAGCTTAGATTATTAAAAAAAATTAACTCTCATAATTAATGCAAAAACTAAAAAGTGAGTTCAAAAAAATTATTATCCTCTAATTGACTCTCTCTCTTTGGCTAAGATTGTATTCCCTCCAATTCTCTTTGCTGGATATTTTACAAAATAGGCAAGCAAGACTTTGTTAATTTATCTTTGATCATTTTTTCAATTTGACTCTAAAATTCAAAAATAAACAAAAGAAACTAATAAATATCCCCCTTATCCTTTTACAATGAGCTAGTATGGCAGAACTGATTATTGGGAAGAAAGATACACAAGGTAAACTATTTTTATAGCTTTTCAAATTGTTTAGCTACATCATTTTGCTTCTTTTTGAAAACATAAGAGACCCAGAACCATTTGATTGGTACTAAAGATTCGCAGCAGTGAAGCAATTTATTGTCCCTTATGTTAATCCAAATTCCAGAATTCTCAACATTGGATCTGGAAATTCAAGTAAATGATTAAATCCAAGCATCTTATAACCATTAATTATGCTAGGAATGAGCGAAGAAATGTTTGAAGAGGGTTTTTAACATATTACTAACATCGATGTCTCTCAAGTAGTAACGAAGGCCATGCAAGAAAAATATAAAGACAAGGGCCCTAATTTTAAGTGTAACAATAGTTAAATATGTATAACAACTTAGTTATGTTGATTTTGTTATTTCTTAAGATTTTTGCATGGATGTTAAATAAATGGACTTCCCTGCTGGATCTTTTGATGTTGTCGTAGACAAAGGAACACTTGATTCAGTTCTTGTAAATAATATTTACCTTTGTGTACTTGTGTAATATTGACTAATGTTTAGTGCGGAGAGAATACAGCTATTAACGCATAGAAGGCGCTGACTAACATATCTTAGAGCCTCACTCCGAATGGGATTTATATTTGCGTGTCTTACGGATAGCCTGATCATAGACTTCTTTATCTTGATAAGGTAAAATATATTTTAGTTTATTACATTTGCTAACTTATTTCATTTAGCCTAAATATGGATGGACGATTTAGATCGAATAAGTTCATAAACCAACAATAAGCACATCTATTCAGTTAACAAGTGAAGATAAAGACTCTCCAAATGTTCATTTTATTTACATTTGCAAAAAGGTAAATACTTTATTTAGCAAAATAACCGTAACCTAATTATTTCTGCAGGGAGCAATCAAAAAAGCAGACGAAAAATGAAGACTAAAAGAATAATCATTTATCTCTGTTCTTCAAATATGCTTATGCTTAAACAATAGAGTTAGTTAGTATCAAAATGTATGAATTAAATATAATTCTAGCCTTGAAGTATGTTATTAGTCTTTTTCTTTTAAAAAAAAAGATCAATTTAGTTTTAACATATGAAAGAAATCAGATGTGATAAAATGTTAAAAAATAGTTAATTATGGAGAAAATATATGAGTAATTAATTAAATAACTTCATTTAAAAATGCCTGTTTTTAAAGATTCTGTTATTGTAATACTGATTTCGATGATTTAAATAATCAAAACATGGAAATAATTAGAAAGAAAGAGAATCTTTTTAAATTTTCAAATTATTAAATGAGTTCTTAGGATTATATGTGTTATTTAATCTCGTGGGGCTATTTATTTCCTTTATTACAATTAATTGCTTCAAAAGAAAGATAGCCCCGTTTTATTTTGAGATAGATTTATTTCATATCAAAAGCATTTTCAACATTACAGTTTGTCTATTTGGTGTTGATTTTGTTAGATTTGCCTTTGATTAAGCAGTATTTTGCATTCATTTTTTTATTAAAAAACTTAAAAATAGAACATGATGAAATGATTCCTAGTAATTGTATTCGCTTTATGTTACCGAAATAAAAGTAAATTATGAATTATTTTTTTTTGTAATTAATTTTGTATGGTTGTTTCTAATTGTTATTCTACCTCTTGAAGAGAGCTAATGATGTTAAAATTTCTTTATTTTATGGTTGAAATTTCTCCTCATTAGTCCTAACGAATATATAAGTAATCATGATCAATCATATTCCATTCTATTTGAGTGGAAGGAATAATCAAATTTGTAAATTAAATACAACAGAAGATTATTTTTGTTAATTAAAAACAAAGAAAAAAAGGATAACCAACTGTCTTACTGCCTACATACTTAAAATAGTAGTTCCTTTTTACTATTCAAGTTTATTGTTGCAAAATGGAATAAAATAACAGATACAATTAACAAAATAGCTACTTGAATTACAACTAGCTATCTACTTCATAACGAGCCCAAGTGACATTCAGCCCTATTAATACTGCACAAAGACTTCCAAGCAGTCAAGTAAGATAAGAAACAACACCTAGTAGATTTGTTGAGAGAGTACCTTAAATGTACTATCCTTAACAAAATAATCATTCACCATAAATTATGATTACTTAAACTCAGCAATTTAGTCAATAAATGCCGTTTCATCCTTCTCCAATAGGGACAAGAATAGCTTTAGCAGATACAAATTATTAAGATAATAATAATTTCTAAAATATTCAACCTTAAGGAGAAATTAACAGAATCTAAAGACAATAATAGAGACAAAATATAATCATGACTACTCCTACTAAAGTAATTCAAAGCCCAATTATCTTTCAGACTCCAAATCGTTCTCCAATGAGGATAGTTGAAAGTAATATGAGCAACAGCATAACTATGACTAAGGGGATTCCTTTTCAATTGCATTCTCCATTACCTTCTAATAAATAATAAAAGTAATTAGTATTTTCAGAATCCCAACAGAAATAGATAATACAGAGATCAGTTTTTTAAAATGTGATTGGTCCATAAGGTAATGTATCTTAAATATATGCAAAACCACTAAAAACATAGGATAACGATGAAAATCGTTCTCTTCTAAGTCAAAATGGTAGCACTTAATTCTTCCGATAGCACTCACTAGAAAAATCCTAAAATTAGCTGTTACCTTCAAAAAATTAATTACCGCGCTCTCTCTTCCCAGCACCACAACCTCTCTCTATAGAGTAAGTATCCACCTAGTAACTGTAAATTAACACCAACGATCTCAGCAATAGAATATGCCCTTCAGTAATTACCTCAAAATAGCAAGTGCCCACTAGGGATATTACACCAAATACTGTTCTTCCATTAGGAGATTCTAAATTAGTCAACTCTTAGATTAATAACAATAATAGAATTCCTTGCCTGTTACCATTTCCAAGCCAAAGATAACAACTAGTCAAGGCTATATCTCCAATAACTCCAATGTTGCCACCGTTCTCTTAAAATAAGATAAATTAAACTACATGTTAGATACCTAGGATTTCTTCAGCATTAAGTAATTATTGTAATAATGAAGTATCTGGAATAATCAATCCAAATCAAACTATTGTAAAACCTGAAATATATTCTTAGAGCAGGAATTAATAATTGTATCCAAAATAACCTCATGATATTTAGATAATCTAAAGCTAATAATAAAATATGATGTAACTACCACAAAACAAAAGGACACAGAGATCCAATTCTGCATTAGAACATTCATCAAAACCTATAAAAACTAATTCGAGTAATTATTCATAGCTTCCTTCTTCCCAAACTTTGGCTGCATTTCAAAGATAAACTCCTTCAGAAGCTAATAATTAACTTCATCAAGGCCCTTCAGGATAATAGATTTATCTAAAAAACTAAACTCTCCAAGAAAATGTGTCACAAATCAACAGCTCAGAAAATAAGAATGAAAGTAATTCTCAAGTTCTTTAAGCTTAAGCTCCTCTGTTATTAAATGTTTAGTAAACTACTTAAAGCGTTCATTCTAACAATAGAGAAACTTCTTCTAGAAGCTGTACGTAAGAAAAACACACCTTTTCAAAATAATCCAAGTAAAATGATGAAGAAGCTAATAAATTGATTAAGACATAACCTTAATTCAACAACTCTCAAGATATGAGTTTAGAATCTTTAGCCGCCTGCGACCAATATTAAAATGGTTTTTTATACACGAACAAACCTAACTGTGAATCGATCGATAATATTGACTCAATTTGTAATATTATCCAGTTTGAAAAAGAATAGAATCAGTTGAGTGCTGATTGTTCTGGCAAACAGGAGATTGATAGATAAAATCATTACAGAGCTTACTTAGAAGACTCAGAAATTAATACAAAAATAGATAGTAGCCATGTACTGGCAAAGGAATAAGAAATAAGAATAGAGTTTTAGAGGGAATGTTCCAAAAGCCCTTCTAAATTCTTCGCCCATGTCAAATAGTAACTAAGGTAACTTAATTTGAGGACTGATCATTCAAACACCTCCTTAGCTGATTAATCGTTCAGCTGCAAAGATACACAAATTGATCCCAAGATTAGTTCTCAATAGATAAAAAATACACTTAACTTTTAAGAGAAAGAGAGAAGTAGAAGTCAAATGACAAATCTCAGCAGAATTGACTAATCTTCTACTTTTTACTTAGAAAGATCCAGACAAAAAATACAAGTAAAGAGTAAAAAAGATTTAGGGATTATCATTTTTTGTTTTAGAACATAAAAGAGAGGATTGCATAGATCACGCAAGACCGCCCACTCGAGAATGATCCTATTGAAGAGAAAAGAGGTAAAGTCAATTATTTTTATTAATAAATTCAAAATAATATTACATTTATACAATAGGTCTTTAATCCAATCTTAAAAGAAGTAAACAAAGCCTTTTTGAAAAGAAAAGCTCACTTTAGATTTTCCTCAATCCTGAATCTTCCCTAGAATTTGATACGTAAATTTATTCTAATCAACAAAAATTAAGTATTAATTATCATTTTTAACTATTTGCAACCTTTTAGAGACTATTCTCCAATCGTTGATGGACAGAAAGTGCATCTAAATTAGCTAAAAGATTGAAGAAATAATGGAATTAAATAAAAAAAAAGATAATATCTGTAAATGCAACTTTGCAATTGATTTAACCCTTTTCAATATTGCTTGCCAAAGAGAAAAACTTACAAATATCCTTAAAGATTAATTTTGTTAGAGGGAAACAAACAAATATGAAAACTAAATAATACTTGTTAGAATTAGTTTGTCAATATTTTATGTGCTTTTTTTGCAATTCAGATTAGTTAGTTCTTTTTGTAAGAACTCAAGAAAATATTCTTATTATCAGGGAGTATCTCATGTTAGCCCGCCTAGCTCAGTTTGGTAGAGCGCAAGACTCTTAATCTTGTGGTCGTGGGTTCGAGCCCCACGGCGGGTGACTTTTTTTTATTTATTTTTCTTTTGAAAGCTCAAATTAAAAAAATGATTGTGAAATCCCAAAAGAATTTAATTAATTTTTTGCACAAAATGTTCAAAGTTGAGGAAATTAGTAAGTCTTTTCGGAGAATAGTTTCTGAAAGGAAAATCACGAAGGGTGAAGTTATTTTGACTTAGAAGCCTTTGTTTTATTCTATTCTGTCTAGTCAGCGTTAGGAGTTTTGCAACTTTTGTTTCAAACACAAAGAAGATCTAAGAAAGTGTAGCTAATGTGAAGTCATCTATTACTGCTCTAAGGAATGTTAGGTTTAAGATTGGAAACAACACAAGCTTGAATGCAAGACATATAAAAGCATTCTTTCCAAGAAGTTTAAGATCACAAGTGATTTCCATTTACTTATGAGAATATTTCTATCAAAAGAAAGCTTGCCAAATTTTATTTCCAATAAGCATGAATTTGGAGAGAATAAAATAAGATTCTTCACTGAATAAGCATTTATGATTCTTAAAAGTCTTGAGTTGGAAGTCTCAGAGTCTGACATGGACTTTTTAATAGAAACTTAGGCTAAAATTGCTACTAATGCTCTCACTATCCAAGATGCACTTTTTGAAACTAACGGCATTGGAATAGGTAATAATATTATTAATGATTGGTTAATAATTGATTAATTTTAAAGGAATTTATGAGACAGTCAACTTACTAAACCATAGCTGTTGTCCAAATGTCATCTGCGTTTTCGACAAGACTCCAGAAGTAAAAATAGTTGCTATTAGAGACATTCAAAAAGGAGAAGAAATATGTAACAGTTATACAGACATTAGGAAGCTGTATCCTGAGCGTTAGTCCTTTCTGAAGTAAAATTACTTTTTTACTTGTGAATGCAAGAGGTGCATTTCTGAAATCGAATAAGGTGTTTCATTTGTAAAATGCCCAAAATGTAAGATTGGAAAAATCAATAGTAAAAGCTTATTTTGCTCAAACTGTTCTCCTGAGAAAGAATCACTAGCATCATCTGAATATTCAAAAATTATCTCGAGGATGAATGAAATTGAGTAGTTGTGCAGCTAATCTAGTGAAAGTTAAATTAAACTACTTGTTGAAGAAGCAGAAACATGGTGCTTTATAGAAGCTCCATAGTTTTGCTAGATCTTCAACTTTTAGATCATTTCGAAACTAGGAACTGAATAGTTTTAAGAAGCCTACAAACTATTGAAACTATTTGTGAAACTTGATAAATATTGGTATTCAAACGTAATAAAAAATGAACTTGAACTGCCATTTATTGGATGGAAATATAATGAACTCTCCAAGTTATCGTTTCATTTAGATAAATGCAAAAAAGCTGAAATATTCAGCTAAAAGGCTCTAAGTATCCTCTCCAAATATTATTCACCTGAAAATTGCCCTGAACTAAATGATCTGCATCTCAGACTTAGAGATATTAAAAGTGAACTCAAAATGAAATATTCTTGAAAGTGAACTCATTTATTTTAAATTATCCTTCAAGTTTATTAGGAGAACAACTGATGAAGTAATAATAAAAGTTTTTTATTATCCTTTAAACATGAAATCACCTAGAATTATGGATAAGATAAAATATTACTCAACAATTTCTTTTTAAACCTTTGTGATTTTTTGTATCTTGTATGTTACAATCACTTAAACTATTTAAAACTCAATAAATTTAATTGTATCTACATTAAAATAAGATAATATATGGTTTTTTGATGAGAAAATGAAATATATTATTAATTTGAGCAGTATTTTTTCATTATTATTTATTGAATTATCAGCTTGTTTATTAAAAAATAATAATGAATGCTCAAGTATCGAATAATTATTCTGTTGCTGACTAAATAGAGAAAATATTAAGGACTCTCTTTCTAAATAAATGAAATTTAATCATAACTTTTTAAGTAACAACTGATTCTAATTTACATAATCATAGTTCTCATGGTTATGAAATAGTGGAAGTGATTATATGATTTCTTTAAATTTTGGAGTCAGAGTAGAAAAGAGCAAAGTTGCACACTTTTCATAGCATGGCTAAAGTAAGCTTTAAAAAATCTTTTAACAAATAAAACTCGGACTACTCAAAGGATAAAAAGACTCTGTCAGAAACAATCCAAGGAAGACAGATCACATTTCATATTTTAAAGTCAAGATTCTGAATTTTTGACAATCTTGAGATCCATATGATACAATTTAAAGAAATGAAATTCAAGAATTTTATTAGAAATTGCAGCATTTAACAAAAAAGAATAAATTAAATGGAAGCTATCAATAACTTAAAAACCTACATAATTAATAGCGTGAATATCTGTAAAATTGAGTGATTTACAAGGTTTAAATAAGATTTCTAGTTTAAACATAAATCTCGTGGTGCATAAACAAAAAGTAAATGCAAGATCCAATCAAGAAATTGAGAAGATGAATCACTAAGAAGGCTTAGTTTCAGCATCAACCTTAGCCTTTCTCTTGCCATCCCATTTTTGGTTGGTCTTTTCTTGTCTGAGGACTCTGTACACGTTTTTCTTTCTGAGTTCAGCAATGTTAGTAACGGCCTTCTCTCTAAGGACAACAGCTGGAGTGGGAACGGCAGTCTTAAGGACAAGTTGGGCAGCATTGGCAGTGTCTGCAGTGTCATTGATAAGACCCTTCTTGGGTTGACCTTGTTGTCTTTTTTTTCAAATTAAATCGTATTAGTAAAAAGTAACAAAAAATACTATTGATAGGGTTTCTCTAAAGGATTTTTATTAAATTTCTTTTATTCTCGAAATCCTTTGATGCTTATGAAAACAATTATTTTATGTATTACCTTGGGAAGAGGACAAGTTTGCTAATGAAAGCAAGAAGTCTTTGCTTGTTAAGATCAAGAGATTCTTGGCATCTGTTCTTTCTTCTGTGGTCAACCTTGACACCGACAGACTTGGCAACCTATGCGTTGATGCCAGCAGCCTTCAACTCCTAAAGAGTGAAACCTCTTCCAAGCTTGGTGGACTTGTTGTATCTTCAAAAAAAACAATGATTAGAATAATTACTCAAAACAAGAAACTGCAGATGTTTAAAAAACCATCAGTCTTATTGGGTTGATTTCCTTAACATTCTCAAAAACTATCCATAAAAAATAATCATGAAATTTTCCTTGCAATCCTTAATATATTGATTATTTGGGAGTTGCTTGACTATTTAGGTTAATTTCCCAAACTGCAAACTTGAATACAAGTTTAAATGAACGTAAAAAAACTTTTAAGCAGTTGTATTCAAAAATAATGTTGCACCTCTAGGTTTGTTTTCTGACAACTGGTTGGAGCTTTTCAGTAGGTCTAGGGAAGACAGAAGCAGCTTTTCCTCTTCTGGCGAGAAGTCTAGCCTTCTTTTAGGCAGGTTGATTGAAGAAAGTCTTAATTCTGTCCTCTTAGTGTTTTCTAAGGGTAGAAACGGGCAATTGGTTGTTGTGCTTCATCTTTCTCTTTTTGACTTTTTTATTAGTTCTTAATCCTTTTTTATCTCTATTATTCTTTATCTTTATTTAGTTTCCCTCATGCATCTTCTCTTTGCTTCTCTTCTTTTTTATCAATAAATTTCCCCACGATTTCTGCTGTTAAATCCATCCTAATTTATCTTTGACCCTTCTCTTTCACTTAAATCAAGTCATTCTTCTAATTTTTCAATATTTTTTGAACAGAACTTAGAACTTGGTTTTCTCTCAACCATAATATGGTTTTTATATGTTTTTGCTTTTAGCAATTATGTATTAGTAGTTGTAAAGGCTAATAATGATCAAAGACTAACAATGGAAATTTTTGCAAATTAATCATAAAAATAATAGCATTTTCTTGATTTAAAGAAATGGAAAAGCTAATTGAGTTTTAATAACTAAATTTCTAAGGCAAGGATAAGCAATTCTTTAAGACAATCAGTTCGATACATTAAAAGACGGTAAATTTTCAACTGAGTTAATTTCAAATTATGATTGTGAAATTCAGAGTCGAAAAAATTTAAAGTACAAACAAAACTAAGAATCAATATCACTCCAACAGAGTTACAACCAGTTTGGTGATCTTCTTTTTAACAGCAAAAATATCATTTGATAAATGAAGCCAAACTAGTTCGATATTGGATCTGACAGTTAGAGATGGAATCGTGGGCAATCTCAACCTCCCATGGGATCTTTGACCCTTCAAGAAAGCATTTAATAAAAAGAAAACTATTCGCAAGTTGGTTATTAACTTCAAAAATAATCATCTTTTATCTAAACTCAAGCTCCTCAAGTACCTCCTCAGCCCAATTTCGCATAATAGCAACATTAACTGCAATAGTAGCCACTTTCTTACAGAGTCAGCACTGAATAATCAAAATCTCCAATGAGGGAAAGTGGTGGCCTTTCTCGTAGCTAAAGTGGATAGAATTATCCTCCAGGCTAAGATTCTTACTTTTTGACTGGCTGGGGAAGCTCTAAAAATGGCTAACTCAGTGCTTCAAAACTAGTTAACAATGCAATCCAGTAAATAAATTTAGAAATGAATATGTTTCTTATTATTGAATTAATAAAGAGCATTTGGAAGCAGAGTCACAAGTGCAAGTGCAGGAGAGAATCACACCATGATAATAGATTGTAAATTATTTACCCTTAACTCAGCTTAGTATTTTTCAATAATTTAGATCGATAGGAGCTTTTTGCATGTGGAAGTAATGCATTTGGATAGTTAGGAATCGAAGGGGTCAGCTATCTCACAAAACCAACTCCTATTCCTGTAAGAAATTAGAAAATTATCGTTGAAACTAATTCAAATTTTTAACAGGCTTTCTAAGATGTGAAGATAGCTTTCGTCAGTTGTGGAGCTAATCACACATTCGCAATATCAAGTAACCCATTAACTAATCAATTACTTCTTCTAAAATGTTTATGTAATAGCTTAAGGAGAGGTATTCGGTTGGGGTTTTAATATAAAGGGTCAACTTGGCATTGGAAATTTCGAAAATCAATATTCTCCAACATTAGTTTATTCGCTTCTGCCTTCTGGTGCAAATAACAAAAAATCTAAGAGAAAAAATGCTGAAGGAGAAAACGATTAAAGCTCGAGCAAACGCTTCAAAAACTCTTTGGATATGAAGAGCTAAGGGGAAGATTCTTCTCTTGGACTGCAAGAGCGATCAAACTCTATCGAAAACATGATGGAATAGCTCAACAAAATAAGATAAAATACAGATAAATAGAGATAATCGACTAGATCGTCAGCTTCAGGAAGTGGTTAGAATTTCGGAATAAACGAATAAAACACTTAACTTTAACTAGGGAGTGATGAATTTGTTTCTAACATATCCTGTGGTGCTCTACACACAATAGTAGTTACCTGTAAATAAACAATTTGGATTGATATTTAATAAAAATTACAATAATCTTTTTTTTTTATATTCAGCAAAGAACAGACTGTTTTCAGTGGGATTCGGAGAATCATTTGCTCTTGGACATGGCGATAAGCAAACCATAAATGAGTTTAAACTAATAAAAGTCTTAGACTTTTCCTCTAGATAAGAAAAAATAGAAAAACTATCTTGTGGTTTATCTCATTCAGTTTGTGTCTTGGGTGGTAAAGCGTTCATCTGGGGAATACAAGGAAAATGTGAGTCTTTAATATACTAAAGTCCAACAGAAATGAATTTCTCTCAAGGATAAAATTCTCAAATGTCCTCTTATCCGATTATTGATGCTAAGGCAGGAGATCTGTTCACCATATTTCTCAATAACAAGGGAGAAATCTATGGGCTTGGAGAAAATGATCAGGGTTCTCTTTGTTCAGATAGTACCTAACCATTCGAATACCCAAAGAAGATCCAAACTGTCCCCATAGCAAATTAGGTAGTTAATTTGAGTTATTATCTGTTCTAACTTTTTGTTTTAAGATATCAGTAGGCCATAATTACTGCTTAGTAATTTCCAAAGATATGAGATTCATCTATGGATGGGGCTCTAACTTATTTGGTCAAGTTACAGGAAGACTAACGAATAATAAAGTCTTACCTTCAGCAGTAAAAGTTATGTAAATTAGTGGTGATCTAAAGGAAATTAAACTTATTTGTGGTTCAAACCATACGATTATGCTTAGTAATAAAGCATTAAATGGCAGTGAATTTATTATGAGAGAAGATGAATAGCCGATTCAGAATAAAGATCAAAAAATTGATGGAAATTAAACTTAAAACATTGAGCTTGAAAAAGTTAAAAAGCAAAGCTAAGCTGATAATGACAGATATCTTAGACTGGTTGAAGAGAAACAAAATGAAATAGAGGCACTCAAGAAAGGCAATGTAAACTTAATTAAAGGCCAAGAAAAAACTGCCAAAGAAATCAAAGAATTCAAATAAAGAGAATAAGATCTCTAAAAGTAAATCAGAGATGCCAAGATCAAAGGAGAATAAGCAGCACTTGCTTTAGCAGAAGCGAATTAGGCAGTGCAACCTTAATAAAATGACCAGCAAAAATTCCAGATTAAAGGAGTAGAAAAATTCAAGAATGTGAATTTCAGAGTATTTAACTCAAGTCTTGACATCAATTTTAACGAGATTATCCTGGAAGCTAAGATAAGTGAAGGAGGCTATGGTATCATTCATAGAGCTAAATGGAGAGAAACTATTGTTGCTGTCAAAAAGTTCAAAATGGTAAACGATGAAAATTCTGTCAGAGATTTTCTCTCGGAATGCCATGCTATGGAGGCTCTTCGCCATCCAAATATTGTCATGTTCTTAGGAGCGTGCACTAAGGCTCCTGATTTCTCTATTATCTTAGAATTTTGCTAGAATGGAAGCTTATGGAGTTACCTGCAAAGTGGAAATAAACTTACATGGGAAGATAGAAAAAGATTAGCTTTGGACACTGCAAGAGGAGTCCATTATCTTCATGCTTCAAACCCTCCAATTCTTCACAGAGATCTCAAAAGGTAATTGTTTTATTATTTTATCGGATTAAGATAGTTAAATGAGTTGTTTATTTTAATAAGCTTGAACATTCTCCTCGATGATAACTTTAGATGCAAGTTAGCTGATTTTGGATGGACCAGAGTCATTTCTCAAGATAATTACATGACTACAAAGATAGGTATTATTACGAACTATTATGATAATATGTCTCTTATTTTATTAAATCAATTTCAGGTACATACCAGTGGATGGCTCCAGAAGTTATCAGTTCTAATTACTATTCTGAAAAGGCTGATGTTTTTAGTTTTGGTATAATTCTGTGGGAAATAGCTTCGAGAGAACCACCCTACAGAAGTAAAACATAATTCTAGATAATTGAAATATTAATAATATTATTTTTAAAATCAAGACAAAAGTGGGACTGCTGTATCAATCGAAGTAGTCTAAAATAACCTTAGACCTACTATTCCTAAGACATGTCCTCCAATTTTTGCAGATCTCATGCAGAGATGCTGGGTAATATTCTTTTAATAATCAAAACTTACTGTAAATGTTATTGCTTTTTCATAGGAAACTGACCCAAATCTGAGACCATCCTTCAAAGAAATCATTAAAGAGCTGGAAAAAATGAATTTTTCGAAATCATAGCAATGATGTTGTTCAACCAACTCTTCATCCGAGAAGTTAATCAGATTTATTCATAATTAATAAAAAATGCAGCAATCAAAATCTGTTAAATAGCTTAGTGGACTTTTACTTTTTTGACATAAAACAATTTGTAAACAACTAAAAAAACATATTTTTTTGAAAAAATAAATATCTAATCCATTCATTATTAAGGGTTTGAATGAATAATGACTTGGAAAACAGTTGTTTGATTCAAAAAAGGAAAAGATTAATCCAATATTACATAAAAATCTTCATATTACTAGCTCCTTAATAATAATGTGAATTTTAAAAGGGGAGTTGCAATAATATATATATCCCTGAATCATGTCTTTCTTAATAATTAACATTGAAAAAATAGAGGTTTGAAAGAAAATAATACATTAAGGAGTATTAATTGAAGAAATAACAAAAATTAGAAGCAATATGAGCATGACATATGTCCTTCATGACCAAGTCAGGGATAAGACCATGGTCAACTACATCTCAAATGCAGACAGGTATAATAAAATGGGATAAAGTGAAAATGCATCATTTTTGATGAATTCTTGATTGTTTCAGGCCATTGTATTTCAAGAGACCACTTGTCCCTCAAATGACAGATATACCATTGCATATATCACATCCTCCAATAGATCAATAAATTGACTACCAGACACTCTAGATGCAACAAAATGCTGCTATTGTGGAAGCTCCTACAAAGGATGCCTTTGTACAAACTGATTACAGAGAAAATGAGACTTAGACTGATCCATACACACCGAAGTGTATTATTCGAGATGGAGATCGTCCTGAAGTCATGGAATTAAAAGATTATAAGTGGGGAAAAGGGCTCCCAGCCTCAATCGAAGAACTCGAATAAATCGAGTTGAATAGAGAGAAAGTCTGGTTTGACAATTCTCTTCCTCCTATCTCCGATGAAGCTTCTTTTAATTTACGTCGCAAGCTCATGGAAGAATAAGAGCTGAGAGAGTGGAGCAAAAAAGAAAACGAGATTAAGAAGTAATTTATTTAACTAACCAAAAGGAAGGAGATATTTTGTTGATTTGGTTTTTGGTTTTTATGTTGATAAACTGACATGCTCTTTGTCTGATAGGTTTTAAAATGAAAAATTATATCTCCTTCAGCAGACTATCATAGAACGAGAGAAAGAAGTAGAAGATAAGGATCAAGAAAGGATCGAAGAGATCAGATAAATGAAGACTGAACATAAAAACAGACAGATTGCAAAGATCCAAAGGAAAAAAATAAAGATTGATAGAAAAATGACCAAAGGAAGGAAAATGTAAGGTGTAGACACTCGTAAACGAGATATTATCGAAGACTATGCTAATTTTGCTTCTCGAGTGTACGCTGGAATTACTCATGAAGGTTTATCTTTGGATAAAATTGCAAATAAATATGAGGTTCAACCACTCGCTCTTGGGAATTATCAGATGCTTCAGGCTCTTCATGAGGGCATTAGGCCGAAAGAGTTCGAAACTAGAGTCAACTTGAAAAAGGAAACCAGAGAAATTGAGAAGAAATACACACGTCTTGTAATCATTGAAAATGCATTTGTAGATTTCGCTTATATTTTAAATTGTATTAGGAAACCTACCATCGAGGTGAACTCAAAAAGGCTCAAGACGAAATTAATGGGGTCCTGCTCTAAAGCAAAGCACAACAATAAGAAGGAAATAACTTCTCTTATCGTAACTTCAAAAACAAAATCAGACCTTCTACTCCAACATGGAAATACGAGTAAAAATCTATTTTTCAAAAACTCTTTTTGAACTAATCGTTATTTTCTTTCCTTAGTGCTGACTACAATATCAGTCCATCACCTCTCCCAGAAATCTAGGACTACCGTGGTCCTAGTGGTGTTATCCTCATGTAATCTGCAGATAGACGAGAAGAAGCAGTCTTA
>Ga0302271_10001330_pt1 | contig 23924 bp, 7 predicted proteins | sample III_Bog_N1_1_FD_198767 | JGI IMG/M metagenome (GOLD analysis project Ga0302271, IMG submission 198767) | Peat permafrost microbial communities from Stordalen Mire near Abisko, Sweden - III_Bog_N1_1 | ecosystem: Environmental > Terrestrial > Soil > Wetlands > Peat | place: Sweden: Abisko... | reverse complement strand
CCCCAACCCCAACCCCAACCCCAACCCCAACCCCAACCCCAACCCCAACCCCAACCCCAACCCCAACCCCAACCCCAACCCCAACCCCTATTTTTAACAATATTTGCATTGAACATGTTAAATTTAAAAGTTACATCAGATGTTTCATTATATTTTTAATTGGATGTTTTTGCTTTAGGTTCCGAAAAAAAAATAAATACCTCCAAATTTGAAGAAAGATATTAAAGAAACAAAAGGGTTAATTTAATATTGAAGGAGGGTCTTAATATAAAAGGAGGAAATTGCTGTAAAAAAAAAGAAATCAAATAACTAGTAGAAGAAGTTAAAAAATTAAGGAAAAGCAACAGCACAAATGGGTGACAAAATTAGGCTCTAAATGGAGGCAATGCTGCCTGAAATGCTCGTCTTTGTGAAGAGATAGATTTTCAGTAAGAATGAGATAAACTTTATCATGAAGGAAAGAGAAGCAAATGAATATCTCCTTGAAAGAAAGAATGCATCAGTCAAGGATTACTTGAAGGTTATCGAGTATGAGTATGGCTTGGAGAAGCAGAGACGTAAGAGGTTTAAGGCACTTAAGATCAAGAAAGAGTCACCTAAAGATTTCGCAAGTAAAAAACTAAATTTAGGGAATATATTGATGTTATAATTCAGCTATTTTTTGATTGAAAAAAGTTATAAAAAGAATCCTCCAACTTTGGGACAAGATCACTTACAGAAATAGATATCGAGTTGATATTTGGAAATAGTATCTGTCGTTCTGCTACTTCATTGAATCAAAGAAAGCATACTTTAAAGCTGTGTCAGCTGCTTTGCGATTCAATCCTTACAGTCTTGATTTGTGGCTTCTTGCTGCGTATTATGAGAGTGAAGTGAATGCAAACCCTTTCAAAGGACGCAAGATATTCTATAAAGCACTAAAACTTAACCAAAAGACTGTGGTAAATAAAAACTAGATTAATTCCATTTTTTAATAATGTTTGGATGTTAGAGTAGGTTAAACAATGTATTATTTTTTTGTGTGTTAAACAGGCATTTTGGATTGAGTATTTCAAGTATGAGGTCAAGTTCATTGAGAAAGTGTTGACAAGATAAATACTTATCACAAGAGATGTCGATGCGATCAAAGAAAAAGTAATTTCAAATATTTTTCTTGATTAGTGTGAGTCTTTGAATGATTTATGAATATTTCGTTTAGGATCTCGAAGCGACAGATGAATTCATGAGTTTTGAAGGCACTGACAAGACTCAGGATACTATTTTAGAAATCGATAACATGAACAGTTCTGACACTGAGTAGAGTAAAACTTAGCTTTTTTTGGAGTTTCTTTTTAATTTATTGATTTGTTGGGTTAGTGTTGCTAGTTCTTCAAGAAGTTTACAGGCTTGCATTGGAGTAATTCTCCGTCACTGAGTTTGGGTTTGAGTTCCTTAGCATGCTTCTTGGAGAAATCAAAGGAAAATGGTTAAACACATTGAAAGACTCAGTTATATTGGATATTCAGAAAGCCATACAAGCTGAAACAGATATTTAAAAACAACATGATCTATGGGGGAAATTGAATGTGACTATTTAAAACTTCTCTGAAGACATCCTTGGAAGATAAGACTTAGTGGCTATTCTAGAGAAAGCAACGGAAGCTATTCAAGAGATTGAAGATGTTTCTTAGCAACAATTCACCTTCTCATATATCGCTTAGTTATTAGTTTCTAAGAAAAATCTGATTAACTAGGATGTTGTCAAGTAGGTTAAATAATCTACAACATTCATATCTAAACTGTTAAGCTTAGAGTTAAAAGGCGAGAACTTAATTCGTGTGAGCTCTTTTGTTATTACATTTGGAGTCGACAGTGATGCAAGTATCTTAAAGAATCTAGTTAATGCATTGCAAGAACTCGATGAAGAAAATGAAAATTTCTTCTTCAAAAGAATGGAGATTCTTGTATTACTTAAAGAACAAGAAACTGCGATTAAATACATTAGACTGAAGCTCTAAAAATCACGTAGTTCAACAACTTAAAGAAGATTTGATCTATTGAAAAAATACTTAGAAATCAAAAAGACTACGCCTGCGTAATTTAAAGAAATCAATTAAGAGGCATTTTTCACTCTTTGTCATGAAAATTTACTTCTAAGCAAACCATTATTTGAGGAAATCATTACTAGTCTCTTCTAATATCTCAAAGAAACCAACTAAATTGATTAAATCCAATCGCTTACTAAGAAACTATTCTCCTTTAAACAATAATGTCCTCTCTCAATTTACCTCTCTTACATTCAAAAAAATTAACAAGTAAAAAATTATTTAAACAAAAAAATGAAAATTATAATATTAAAAAGCACAGCTTTGCTTATTAATGAGGATTGATTCATTGATTCTATGAAAAATAACAAATAATATTCCATTTTTATTTTATTGTAAAATACATTGCAAATTGTTAATAAAAAGGATTCTAAAAAAACCATCGAGATAAAGCAGCTATGGTCAAATCTCAGTTAATGGTTCTAATCAGATCTTTCCATGTGGGAAGCATATTTTACTTGGTAAAGGGATTTCGGTGGAGCCTAGGAATGCCCTCGTTTGCTTGAAAAGTAAGCTATCAGATTAAAAAAGAAATAATTAATTTTTTATTTTTCTCACATATTTATTTTTAAGCCATTTTTTTATTAAATTATCTTTTTTTCTTCTTTATTTTAGAGCATCCAAAGCTAGTGGTATAATATATGGAACTCTCTTCTAAGCTTACAATAGCATTATGAACGCAGAAGGAGAAGAAAAAGATTGAGGAGGTCAAATTTAAAAAAAAAAATGTTTTGGGATACATAAATTCTTAAAATTACATGTTATTTTTTGTTAGAATGTCAAAAATAATACCTAAAAAAATTGTGGCAACAAGTTAGATTTGAGAAGTTGTATTACAATTTTGTGTAAACATGTGAAGTAAGTCAGATGAGATAAAAATAAAATAGAGTTTTATAAGATTCTATCTATATGTATTTCTATGGTAGAAAAAACCCTTTACTTTGACTCTTTTGAAAATAAATACAAAAAAGGTTGAAAAAATAAAAAACACATTTATCTTAATTTATAAATACGCTTGAGAAACTCAATTCTCTTAAGAATTTGACGCATAATACTGATTCATGTGTGAAGAACAGAGAAGGACGAATGGCAACCAGGAAATTAGTGGAAATAGAACGAAGGAGCTTGGAAAAATAAAACTAAATAAGCCAAACGGAGAAATTAAGTTGCAAGGGAAATTTAAATAAATAGCCCAGTTGGAAAAGAGGAACCTCATTTCAAAGAAAACTGTAGGAGAATTGGATTCAATTTCCATCTCTTTAATTACAATACTATAACAAACAAAACAAAAAAACGATAAAAGAAGTAAAACAATAACAAAATTATACATCCATAGCTAGTTAAGCAAGATCATTTGAGATTTCTTTTCCATTCTCTGCCTTCTTCAACATCCTCTCTTCATCGCCTGACCAGTAATATTCTGAAAATAAATTAACTTTTCTGCCTCATTTTTTGGTTAGAAAAACCACTCTGAAAAAATAACATCTAAATATCATTTTTAAAAGATGTTTTTGAGAACTATGACCAACATGAATCCTGAACCTGATAGTAGTGTCTTCCATTCCAAGTCAATCATGTTGTAGTCTCATCCACAAATTTTTCTTTAGGGAGAGCTTCCTTAGAAAAAAATTCAACTCAACGAGTAGCTCTCTTATAGGCCAATTATTCCTTCCGTTTTAGACTAACAACCTGCTTAAACACCTACTCCTTCATAAGACATAATCTTGAAGAAAGAGGAAGAAGATCAAAATGAGGCAACTTCTCCAAGAAGATGTAAAACTAGGCCTGTTTCTAAACATTGCTTTTCACTGTACAACGATATTGCAACTTTCTTGAATGATAATGCCAATTACTTGAATAACTGCAATGAAAGTGCTGCCTACTTACTTATGGAATCCTATGTGCCTAAAAGCTAAAATCCATAAAGAACTATCAAAAACTTAGAATAGATCATCTAAGTTAAGGTTAAATCTTAAAATTAATAACAAAATTTAATCCTTAGAAAGGCTCTTAAAAACATCTTTTACTTATACTTGAATGGGGATTATCGAGGAATCAGTGAGAATATCAGTATTCTGTAAAATTAATGCCCTGAGTTAACAGGGTAAGAAGTAGGATTGAATCGGTTTGTGAGTTACAAGTACAAATCCAAACATGTAAACTTTGATTGCAGCAAAATCGATGATAGTTTATTGGAGGATACTGAAGAGGCTGGTAGAACTGAAGAAGAAAGAGGTAATGCTGCTGGAATGGTAAATGAAAATAATTAAAAGAAGTAAATGATCTACAACAAATCAAAATATGTCATGCAATTGCTACTGAAATTCTTGGATTCAGAACATTTAGCTTAATTAGAAATATATCCTGAAGGCTTAATAAATCGAATTCAACAAATTCAAGCTAATATCCGTGAAAGCAGCAGAAAAAAACGATTGAGTCAAAGTGAATTTTTCAATCATTTGCATTTCAGCTGCTTATTTATGATTCTCACTCCTGAAAATATTGAGTAAGTAATTTCGAATCAATAGCTCATGAGCATGCATGCCTTTGTTTTTGGAGTGGAGCCTGGAGAAATATTGCATAATCCGTTTACAATGTTTTCCCTTAATCTCCTGAAACTGCTGCTTTCGTCTATTATCCTAACTTAGCTTTAAATCCTCAACACCTATGTGATTCCATAGTTGCCTATTCACACATTATCTTTCAAGTCAACTTCTAAGCTGAGATATTTCCAGCGCATCTGCTAGTCTATCCCCAAATTAAACAAGGGAAAAGTCATCTCTAAATTCTGATTTCTCCCCTTAGAAATTCAATTGATTTTTGTATTTATGTTAGCACTTACAAAAAAGACCTTTTTTAGTATTAATTATTCAAGAATGAAGCAATAATATTGTACTTTTAAATAAGTGCTAATTGTTCTGCAAAAAAGAGCTTTTTTGATTTCCTTTCACTTTACTTTTGATTTCTCATACTTTTTAATTAGTTATTTCCTTGGCTTCCCCACATTATCGAAGGATGAGTTAATTAATCCCCCAAAAAATCTATCACTTCCAAAATATTCTTATTTGTATTTTGATTTCTTGTTCCTTTGCGAATCTTCTTTTGAATTCGATGAGAATGCAACTCTGTGGAATAACATTTTTTGAAGAAAAAAATGTAAATAAAAGGCTTTATTTTTGCAAAATAGAAAATGCTCTTTGAGTTAATTAGTCCTTTATTGATTAATTTCAATTATTGAAATTATTTATCTCCTCTTTACCTTCCATTTGGTGATATTATCACCCATTTAGTTTAGAAAAAATAGCAACTAAGATTTTTGATTGTATGACTGTTATTTCATTTTCTGACATAGTCTGTGTATTATTGTAAAATAACTGATTTTTTGTGAATTTCTTCTATTTCATTGGATTTTAGAAAAGATAAACGTTCAATTCTTGAGATATAATCAAGCTATTCGTATTTAGGAGTTATATCTTTTGTTCTTCAATCAAAATGAATAAAATTCAAAGCGTCGCAATAACTAACTCACTTATTTTTAGAGTACATAAGATTTCTAAATCAAAGATAACTTCTTCAAAACATCGAAAATGACGAATTGTATTAATCTTTGAATAACATATTTTATATTATAACAATATCAAAAAACTAGTTAAAATGATATCATTTTCAATTTGTTGCCTGCAATAAAGGGAGACAAATGAATTGAGTCATCCATCTTATCCTTAGTTAACTCCTTCCTGTCATGGAACAGAATTAAAAGTGTAATTTTTCTGGATGTCAAATGGCTGGCTGAAATTTCAAAACCCCAAGAGAATCAATTAAAAGTATTCAGAACTGACAAAAAACTCTGAGAATTTCGAGAAGCTAAGGTGGCAAAGAAAAATTATTTATCAGATGTAAGCCCCACTCGTAATTATCAGAGACAGAGAGAGTTTATCTTAGCAAAAAATAGAGCTTATGTTTTCAAAGGCTTCTTGCACTTTAATCTGGAAACTGTAATTTTTTATTAACTCCAAGAAGCTCAGATGAGACGAGTGGAATGACATTAGATGAAAATTGGGAAGTAAGTTATTTTTAATAAAGGTTTAATTATGTAAAAGGCAAAATAATGAGAAGGTTTTAAGTGAAGGACAGGATTTGAGAGAAAAATTCGAGAGAAAGAGTGGGAAGGAGGGGAGAGTTAGAACGATGACGGGATGGTAGTTTTAAGACAGTAGTGAAATTTTTTATTGTCTCAACTTAAATAAAAATCAGAGGGCATTGGCCATCCCACTATTTATCCAAAGTATAATTACTCTAAAACAAACCAGTTCTTAAAAATATCCTTCTAAAAATGAGCCAACAACCCGCTGGGTTCTTTTAGAGCTAAAACTTTAGCATTGAGTCTGGCTAATATTTCCAGAGCACCGTCTTGGCCAAGTATCTCAAACGTAAGAAATACACCGCATATTTATTTAAAAATACACATTCAAAAATATTTTGTTCATGGTTATAGAACCCTCTCAGATGCATAGAAGTCATCTACTGTTAAGTGCTTCCTTCAAAGAAACTTCTTACTTGTAACTCCAAAACTCAAATGATCATCTTGACGGTTATTTGAGGACTTTCAAGCCTTTGAAAGTGACTAATTTTAGAGAGATTTCAAACTCGGAAAGATAATGTCTTAAAACCTTTCCATCACTTAAACAAGGATGCCCTTGGTTTAGTGAAATATCTCCGAAACTTGTTAAGAACCCACAGATTAGTCTTGATTCCATCGATCATTTTGATATGAAAACTCTCTTTGAAGTAAATCTAGTTGCACCATAGAAAAAATAAACTGAAAACAATAAATCCAAGGATAAAATTTTAAAACTATGGCATTAAAAACCAGACATGCATCTGGAAATGCTGAAACACTTTGAGATATCAATGGTTCTGAAAAACAACACAATCAATTCTTGTGTTGGAGAATTGATAAATAAAAAATTTATCCTTTTTCTTAAGGGAAACTATAAGCAACTCAAATTTTTCGATGAACAAGAATTCTCTCAGATGAGCTAAGATGTATTAGGGAATACCCTTTCTTTGATCTAAACCCAAACTAGCATTCCTTTTCAACAGTGTGAGAAGATCTCAATTCGTAAGCCTTGCCTTTCCACAGCATCTTCTCTGTCTATTAGTGAAGTCACCTAAGCAATAAATCAGAATTCAAAACTTCAAATAAATAATTTCTTAACATCAGAGTCTGATTTTAGACTAAAAAATACATACAATGAAAATTTGAATTCAATCTAAGAATAAAAATTAACAAACTCAAGCAGGAAACAAAGCGGAAAAGAGAAAAGAAAGCAAATATTTCATAATCTATCAAAATATTTGATGCACTTGATTTTAGAAATGCTTAGTTCAGATCATCTTGCATCGTTCTAAATTACACCTGGATATGAAACAATTATCAAATAAGTTGTCAAGAGATTAAGAGAAACTGGCAAAAGAAACAAATTAAGTTAGACTTTCTATTTCAACCATAGCCATTACAACTGCTTTTTTCTTACAATTACTGAAGAAAATAAACCAAAGCTGAAAGCGCTGCCTGAATTTTTAAAAATCTAACAAGAAGTCTTTGGGGAAGTTGATTTTAATCACGATCGATCTGTTCTTAACCTCAATATTGTTAAAATGACTATTGGCCGCATTGTCAAGATGCAAATAGCCCACATATTAGAGTAAATTGATTCTCATTTCCACGAAGATTTCTTTGATCTTTCAAACATTAAAAGCGATTGTCAAGCAAAGATTTACTATTTACGATGTGTTTACAGAGGGATAGACAAACTTCTCCAAGGAAATTACTTAATTAGATTCTGATAGACTCCAAAATTGTGAATTGTATATCAACATTTCCAAGCCATTAAGGAAAAAATGAAGGGTTTAAGACTATTTTGAAACTCATTTTTTCACTTTTCAATTATTTAATTAGTTAATTCTGTGAAAGGACAAAGCTTTCTATAAGCTCTTAAGATGAAATAGCTAATATTTAAAATGTAACTAACACCTGTACTTTACGTTTAATTTAATCAGCCCCCTCCTCCCCTTTTCCCTTCAATATTAAATTTAAATCAACAAAAAGTAGAAGAAAATAAAATCTGCAAATCTCTTTATTAAAGCAATTTAACTAACTTTTTTAACATATTTATCACTGCTTAAAAACTAGATTTCAATTCTATTATTGAATTGTTTTAACTTAAAAATGATGTTAGTCGTGTAACAAACTAAAAACCAAAAGTGAAACATCTTCTAATTTAAATTATCATCCTCTTTTGCATTAACTTCAACTAACTTACTAGAAATTTTTTGAAGTAAAAGTAGTTTGTCCGCTGGGTTAGTATTGAAAAATACAAAAATCATAGTTCTTTCTATCTTACAGTTCAAAATGAAATCTTTATGGTCACACTAAGAATATTTCAGGGCTAAAACACCCCCATGAATTTATCTGAGCTTGATAAGCCGTTAAAATAATTTATTCACCACCACTGTAATACCAAAGATTTTTTTTAGTGATATTAATCTAATTGAGTCACCCAAAGATAAACTAAATACCCACAACTTAATAATAATGCTTCGAAAATATCTAATTATAATGTAGTTAGATTGTTTTATCATAATCCTTCCAGAATAAACTTTTTTTGAAGAAATATGAAGAAGGTTTCTAAGCATCATAAGCAATACGATTCTTTGAGAAAAAATGAAAAATTATGTCGGCTTTATGATTTTTTAATGGGTGGGGTTGAGGGGAAGTAGCTTGGAATAGTTTTTGCGCTGCGCGCTGTGTAATAATTAAAAAATGCTGGAGGAAAAGGAAGTGTTTATTATCATATGATAAACAGAAACAAAATTATTTGAGAGAGTCTGATTTGTACACTGAAAAAAATAAGAATTTTTTCCTAATATTTCCCATTCAAATGCACAAACTAATTTCATTTTATTTTTGAAATTGTTTATTGTAATATTCTTTATTCACTTGCTTTTTCAACCTTGTGGTTAATGTAGTTGCTTTAAGAGAATAGAGTAAACAAATCCAAATTCGATAAGTTGTTCTTGATTATTTATCTAGGGCAAGATAAAAATAATCTTTGAGATAATAGCCCAGCTGAGCTGGAATGTATTTATTGATCTCAACTGTTTTGATAATTTAATAGTAATTGAAAATCAACCCTCATAAATGAATTCTTGAGAATCTGACAATCCTTACAATTAAAAAAGTTTTGTGAGTCCTCACTGAATTAACAGATCTGGGAATAAAAGAACATTAGTGTTAATTATTTTAAATTGAGTTAGTTTATCTTTTTTTCTTCCAGAAAGCCTAATTAACCTTCTAAACTTTGGCGTCATTAGTATTCTCATCCAGAAAATACATTTAGATACTAAAGAAAGAGATATTTTTTAATTATAAAAATAAATAAATGCTCAAAAAGTATGCTTAAAATATCCAAAATTATTTACAAAAAAAGTAAATCCCAAAGAAGTTTTCACATTTCTAAAATAATATTTCTTTTGCATTCCTCTGATAGGATTTTTCATATAAAACACAAAGAAAAAGAAGAAAATAATAGTTTAATTGCTAAAGTAATGCCTTAAGTCAATTATTTTGAGTTAAGCAGTCTAAAATAAAAGGAAGAGATGATTTTTGCATGCAAGTACAAAATAATCTTTCCTTAAAAACTAATTACTTTAATTTTATGAGTTAATGAGACTCTATTAATTGATTACAGATTTATCAAAAAACAATAAGCCAGCTCGTTAGTAACTCAACAACCAATAAACAACAGATGAAAATAAATATAAAAATTAATTTTCTATTTAAACTTAATCGCCTCTAAATAGCAATTGAAGCGCAAGAATAGAAAGTAATTTGAATGTCCAATTCGGGTTTTTTTAAATCATAAATAAAACATAGTAAACAATTACAGTCACAAATAAGGTTAGTAAAAAGATAATTTTCTCATGCATTTTCTTCAATGAACAGCCAGATTTTAAGAAAATTAGAAAGATTTTATTGCGTGGAATGTATTTTTAAAGGATTTTTCTGAGCGGGGGATTGGTCGCCTAACTTTGAGCTGAGAAAACGAAATACCAATGGATGTATTCTAAATTAAAAAGGAAAAATGATAAATAAATCCAATGAAGATGAGTCAGCTTTAAAAACAGAGGTAATCTTATCTCCAAAGGAAATAAATCCGATTTAACTTAACAAAGAAGCCAGCTACTCCATATTGAGGAAGACTCCTAGCATAGAGTACACTTGTGTATCCAGCTATATCAGGGAATTTCCTGATTATTAGTGCCTACAATACTGCAGTACTCCAACAGCTTTAGTGAAACCTTAAAGATTAATATATTAGAGTCACTATTACTGTCAGCTGATCGCTCTCTTCGAAACCCCTCATTTCTAGCCATCGATTATGCAAACCGAACATCATTAGCAGCTTTCCTCTCCGATGTTGCGAGAAATTTTACAAAGGAACATGACTTACAAAATGGTACGAAACATCTCGTTACCTCGTCATGTTTTTCTTTCGACTTCAACAGTTTACACTACAATGGTTCGATTTTGTTTCTTTTTAAGAGGAGATTATCGCTCACTTAAGCTAACCACTTTGGTAGATCAAGACAAAGAAAATTATGATTGTGTTTTGAGGTACACAACAAAGGAAAAAGCTGATATTTCTGGTTAGAAACAATCAGAAAATTCCATACAAATTCTTGAGGAAGATGGCTAAAAAATCGTCCTCGACTTATTTAAACTTCTGGAGGAGTAGAAAGAAAGAGAGAGATCAAGTGAAGAAGACAGAAAAGTTAAAAATTAGAGCTTATTCAACTTATCAAAGTACATAATGTACTTGATATTAGCATGTTTAGGAAATGAAGAGCTGGAAGAAATGGGAATTGAAAAGTCCATGCAAGGAAAAATATGCAGAATAATTCAAAGAATTAAAACAAAAGGTTAACGAAGCTTCAATAGTGAGACATACTACTTTAACCACAGTCACTATGACTGTTTGTTCCTTTTTTTAAACGAGTAATCGATCCGACATATTTCTCTTTCTCAAGATCTGTAACAACTCCATGCGTTTGTCTATGAAACATAGGACTTTAAGGATCCGCTGACTCTTGTCTAAATCAACATTCTCAAAGCTGCCATTTCAAAAATAATTGTGAAGCAATTTAAATCTATCATTAAAGCTGTGAACAAGTAAATAAATGCACACCCTGGCAAGTATCGAAATTATTCAAATTATATCGTCACAAAACTGCAGTACTTCGAAAGAGTTTTCAAAGGAATTCAGACACTCAAATAAGGGGCATTTGTGAATAGATTCTGAAGAAAACCCCCTGTCTATTTTTTAAAATTGTTAATTTCTTCTTCTACTTTTGTCTGTCTCTTTCTCTTCGAAAATGAAATCGTTTACAGAAAAGAGAAAAAAACCCTTTTTTAAAGAATACCTGACTTTTTAATTGAATCAAACACTTTGGACCTTACTTTTGCTGTTTTTAGAGTCCAGAAAAATTAATTACCTTACTCCCTTCATAGCATTAATATGATTAATTAAAAGAATAGCTAAAATTTTCGATAATTGGATTCATAATTATTTTCTGGTAAATTTGACAGGGGTAAACAGATTTCTCGTTATTTCAAGCCACAAATGCTTCTTCTTCCTACTCTTAAATCTCCACATGATTATTTTTTCGTCTAGATCGTCATTTCATTTCAATATTATTATTATTATTATTATCTTAAATTTTTTTGCCAGCAATACTTCCTTAATTTACCTTGTTTCATAATACTCTTTCTATCATTTTTATGATTATCTTACTTAAGCAATAGGTATTTTTTTATTGTTTTTGCTGCTGTTGCAAAAGAATATTCATATTGTTCAAAACATACTTAACAGCTTGAATGTTAATTTTCATAAGCAAGCAAGAAAACTTTATCAATCCTCAAACAGCCTCTTGATATTAATCTTTAGCTTTATGCTAAAAGCCAATGTAACCCAATTGATATATTAAATTCTCAAACTCTAATATTTGTGTTTTCTTCCCTTTTGTCTTTCGTTCAATTACTTTAAGGCATAAATCCCCCCGATGTCTTTGGCACTTATCCGATTTTATTTTAATTATTGAGCAATACTTTAACTTTTTTTCTTGATCTTAGAGTAACCACAAGTATAAGCTCAATCATACAGCATTAGAGTTGCAATTCTGGTGGATTTAGGAGGTACATTGAGAAAAATGGAATCTGGATATTTTTTTAAGGTAGAATATTTAAAGAAAAGTACAACAATTATTAGCGGTAAATTAATAGATTCGTCTGCAATTTCTATTTTGTTTTAGATAATAGAAGATTCTTCGTTCTAATCAAGATTTAGGTTTTGTTCACCTTGTTTTTAGTCAGTATTTCTTTCTTTTATTAATACTCCTAGACAATTAAGTTCTATTTGATTAAAACATCTAACAACTCTTAGAAACAAGGTAAGTATTCCTAAAGGGGTTATTTTTGTAAATGGACATAAATAAACAAAGGAAAATCTCAAATAAGTTTCCATTTTGGTAACTCCTCCCTAACAAAAATAGCTTCAAGAAATGAAGAAACTTAGGAATAAATGATATTTCCGTTTTTATTGGCTTTTTATCTTTGATAAAAATATCAATTTTCTTATTGATAACTTGTAAAATAATTGGAAAAAAAAGGGGAAGAAAAGTCTTGAACAATAAGAAATTTACTAAATTTATTAAATAAAAGATAATGCAGGCTAAAAAAAGCTTTTTAGAAAATAATCAGTTAGCAATCTTAATAGTGGGAGAGGAATAGTTTTAGTAATTTATTAAAATATAAAAGTATTTAACACATCTTCGCAAAAATCGAATAGAACACATTGACAAAATCATATTTTTAGAATAGAAAAGAATAAGAAAATCTAAGAGAAATTCTATTTACAGCTCATTATTAAGGCTGAAAATTATCTGAAAAGTGAAGGAAAATGGGAAACATGAGAAATTAAAAGTATTCGGGATTTATTATTGTTTCAACAAGCCTTTTTAAACGATTATTGTTTTTTCTTTAATTAGCTATTACTCTGGGTGGCCAATAAGTACATCGATTTGTTCAAAGAAGCAAAACTAAATTAGAAGGGATAATTATTATGTTTTCTTAAATAATAAAATGAAAAAATTATTGTCTATTCAATAAATCATTTCCTTTAGAATGTAAATGCATTCATTAGTACTCATCAGAGAAAAGTCAATGGTGCGCTAAAATCCAAGAGAAATAAATTACCAAAGACTCCAAAACTTATGAGTTAAGAGTCAAGGATAACTTTCTTTGTTTATTAATTATAAATAAAGAGATAAATCAACATCAGCTAGCTCTAATCCCCCCCATGTCTGGTGTTTAATTTTCTAATTTTCAGCAAGAAATTAGATTATTAGAAAGAGTTCGAAGTATATGGAGAGAAACAGTTTTGAGGAAGTGCTCGTCCCTTAAGAAGCACGTAAGTTACTTTAACAAATGATAGGATCGAAATAAACGATCATGAGCTGTGCCTTAGCAAGAATATTCACAGCAAGATCTGAGAGCGAATGGATCTACTCTAATTTACAAGGAATCCTTTGTCTCATTTGGGACAGAGAAATGTAAAATACGCCATTTTTGAGACTTTTCGATGTGGAAAGTTTTGATTTACTCTTAGAAATGGAAATGTACATTGATTTCTAAAAATCATATGCAACATTGACACCATTCTTCTCGTTCTTCTAGTTCCAAAGTGCCTTCATAGGAATTCGATTTGCTAGCTCCTTAGAAGCAAGAGAGTTCGGGATAAAAATCATGAATCAGTCACTGAAAAGCGCTGATATCGAAGAATAAATACATCATGAGGATTAGAAAAAGAAATAAAAAAGTGGAGGATTATTTGGAATCAGATCTGGTGCTAAGAAACTGTTCGGTTTCTTGACAAGAAATAACAACGATAATCTCCAAGATGTAGAGATCTCAAAGCCTATACAAGTTAAACATGATATGTCTTTGCAGTTTGATATAAAGACAAACTAAGTTGATTTATCTAATCTGCCTGAAGAATGGCTTACAATCTTTGAGCGAGCAGGTATTTCTAGAAAAGATTTATCAGATGAAGAACTCGCCCCTGATATTTTTGAATGTGTCTGTCGTTTCTAATCGAAAATGCTATAGTAGTCATCTAACTCAACTAGTAGCCACTAATAATCTTCTATTCCATAAGCCCCTCCTTTATTTATTCCTAATGCACCCCCTTTGAGCATACCAAATGCTCCTCCTCTTGGTATCCCAATTGCTCCTCCGCTTAATATCCCAACAGCTCCACCTCTTAATATCCCTCTTGCACCAAGTTTAGATATGAATTCAAATGCTAATTCTAAACCCCCAGTAGTCGCAAACCAGACAAAAACCTAGGTTAACGTAAAAAAAAAACCTAATTCAATTAATATTTTCATTTTTTTTCAATTTTTTTGGTTCATTTACAGCCAAGAGAATCAGTAACAAGAGTTAACATGCTAGATCAAATCAAACAGGGTTAATTCCATCTGCGAAAAGTTGAAGTTAACTCCTAATAGAATAAAGCAAACTTGGAAATATCCTCGATGGATGGAAAGGCATAAGAAGATCTTTCTCTTTATTTGTCTCGTTGCATCGCAGAAAGAAGAAAGCAACTGAGAAAGAATCATCATTCTTCTTCAGAAGAAAGTTCAAGTGATGATAATGATGATGATTGAAATAATTCAACAAATCTCTTTCTCTCTTTATGGTTGTGTGAATGATAAATAATAATATATCTCTTATCAAATAATTAAAACACTCATCTAATTTGATGGAAATGATTTCTATTTTTGAAGCTTATCTTGTAAAACTACAAAGATAGAAGAAAACAACACAAAATCCTTTTGTTGGGGAAACTAAGAATGATAATAAAACAAGAAATTGTCTGTTTTCCTTTGGAGAGATGTGTTCATGCAGCTGTTTTGTTTTATCCCTTTTTTGTGTTTGAAACAAATAAAATGTCAGAAAATTAATTATTTGAGAAATGTACTATAAAAAAGATTTAAAATATGTTTACTTGGATGGGAAGGAAGAGCTTGAACTCAGGGGGCAATTCTTCCTCGGAGTAGAGTCTGTCAGAGAAGTAGATTCTTCTAATCCTGCAGTTAGCGTGGATCTACACTCGTAAGGTTTCAATATAATTCGTTGCATAAGCTCTTCTTGTGAAATCGGAAAGATTAAACTGAATTTGATTCCAACCCTCATCTAATCTCATTGGCCTAATAGATAAGCAAGCAATTAATGTTATGAAAGGGTCGCCCTAGAGTGTTTCAATGAAATATTTTTGTTACATTGTGCAGATGAACGGCTTGACTCTCGTTGTGGACTGATAATTCGATGCTCTGAATCTTCTTCGCACATTCTTGTCATCTAAGACTTATACTTCGAAAGTGTAGTACTTCTTAAGCTGTATGTGTGTGTGGGTGTTTTCAAAAATTTAGAGATTAGTTCAAGGAAATAAATATAACTGCCAGAATAATCTTTATACATTCTTGATGATCATGACTAAGAAAGGCAGTTTGATTCCAAGTGTTTCCTTGGGATCAGCAGGGGCGGTGATGTAATTAGTTGAGACATTTGTGCCCATAATCTCCAAAACGCTGGATAGAATATCCTAGTCGGTAATTCTCTTGATGTGGCCATTTCGAACTGTTTTTAAAAACATATTGAAATTGTTAGAAGCAGCTTTTTAGCTTTATAAATGGGTAGATCATCTTAGAAAGATTGTCATTTCATTTTATATTGATAAACCAAGTTAATTTCATTACTGCTCTTGTCCCAGATCTAGAGTGGCTTTGAACTGTTGATAAAATAAGAGTTATTATTAGAAAATAAAATCGAAGTTGTTTCATATTTTTATTATTATTTTGAAAAAAGTCGTAAAGAAAAACAGGACTTCTGCATTTCAAATAAGATAAAGAAAGCTTTGCTATACCCGATAGAGTAGAGGATGGAAAGGAAACCAGATTAGAAGGTATTCTTGAACATGGTTGGAAAAACAACAAAATTGTACTTGCTCTTTTGTATTTTGTCTCCTTCTCTTTATGAGAGTCTGTTTCTCTTCTTTTGTTTTGATTAATATTTTATTTGAAAGAGGATGAACGAGAAGATCTCTTCTATTTTCAGAAGCACTCAACTATCATATACAACTGCTCCCCACTACTGCAAATTATAATCTAATTTTCTTGTGATTATTTCTTTTTCAAATCAGCTTGCTTTTTTTCATTTAAAAATCAACTAATAAACATACAATTGCCATATATTTTTGTTTATCTTGAACAACTTCCTCAATAAACACTCATTTTAGTTACCTTCATTTCAAATTGATTTCACTTTAAGAAAGGAACTGTTGTTTTTATAATACAAAAGTGTTTTCTTGAGGAATGAAAAAGTATTTATTTATTCTTTTTGAGTTAAGTTCATCATTAGAGTTGTTTTTCTCTAAACGTGATAAATTATTCAAATTATTGTTTCTGAAGCAAAGAGGTCTTGTGATTCAGATAAGTTAATAATTTTCTTTAATAAGCAGCTCTAAAAACTACACTATTGTTTAGAATTTTAAGCTGGATATTATTACAAGAAGATGCAGTCTAAAGAAGATAGCTACGAAGATGGAGTTTAGAGAAGATTGAATGAGTTGTAAGTCATTTAGGGACAGAAAATACGTGATTTAGAGTTCAAAGTACAGGAGAGAGAGCAGCGTGCTCTTAATGGAGAAGAAAAGTTAAAAAGAATGGAAGAAGGATTTGAATATAATTTGCATTTAATCTAATAGCGCGATGCAGATATTTCTGAGTTAACTGCTAAATTAGTCGAAGTAAAAGGAGTATTGGAGAATAAGTTAAGGTAATTTGGGGCATTGGAGAATGAATTACAGTAGCAGCGACGTGAAACTGAAGATGCTAAAAATAGAGAAAGAAATTATCAAGATAAACTCGAAGAATGCAAATAAGAAGTTAAATTCTACAAGACTGCTTAGCAAGAAGAATAACTCAGAGCTAGGGAAATGGAAATGAAAGTAGCATCTGCTTAAACTAGTTTAAAAGAAGAATAACAAAAATAAGCAGAAAGATTAGAATAAATGAGAGAAATCATGGCTACTGAAAGAACACGATTAGAAAAAGAATTAGAAAGAGAAATTGCACGGAAAAGTGATTAAAGTGGATAATTAACAGAAATGATGAAGAAAATCAGTAGATAAAATGAAGAATTGACGAGAGAATGCTAATAATTAAAAGATAGGATGAGTGAAATGGAGAGGATAAGTAGAATGGAAATAAATGAAAGAGTATTATAACTTTCGGAAGCATAATCATTACTTTAATAAGCTGAGACAGAATTAGCTAGTTTTAAAGCTGAGAATGGAAGAATTGAGAGGATTTTTAAAGATAAATAAGAAGGTATTTATCATGAAAAATAAGATTTAGAAGATAAGATCAGAGAAATAAAAGCAAAAAATAAAATAAAAATGAAGGAAATGAAAGAAGAAACAGAGAAAAGATTAGAGAGTATTCTTAAGGATATTTCAAATAAAGAAAGGAGATATTAAGATGAGATCAGGGAGATTTAGAGAAAATTTGATTATGCTGTACTTTCAGAGAATAGTTTAAAAGAAAGACTTTAATCGTAATAGCGAGAATGGAAGAGAGAATAAGAATAATCGGAATAACGAATGAATGCTTTGTTAGGAAGTCTCGAAGAAGATAAGAAATCATTGCATAGTGAATTGTAACTTCGAGAATTTAAAATACAATAAATGTAATCAGATTTGGAATCGCAAATGAGATAGGTTAAGTAGTCGAATTAAGAAGTCGAATAGGTTAAGGTTTAACTGCATAAGATAGAATAAGAAAATGTACTCCTCATACAAGAACTCGTTTTGTTCAGAAAGAATTAGAGTAAAATTACATTTTTCAAGAATATTTCTATTATTAATAATAATGTTGGAAGAGAAATGTGATAAAATTGGTTAATTGATTTGTTTTGACAATATTTTAAAGAACAAGGAGAGATTTAAGCAGATGACGAAGAGGGCGATTCATTTGAAAAATTGTTTAGTGAAGATATGGGCTTTGTTAAGATGTCTGCCTTGACTAATATTTCAAAATAGATTTAGAAACAGAATTAAAATTAATAAGTTTCTTCAACTAAACCACCTGTGACGACGAATATTCAATCGTTATAAAGGCTAAAAGAACTGGAAGTTGAGATAGCAACGTACAAAGAATTGATAGAGAGCATGACAAGGGAGATGGAGAATGCTAAACAAAAGGTAAAAAGGAAAAGAAAGTTCAAATGAAAAAGCAATTTGTTTAAAGTTAATTTGTTGTTTAAACAAATGTTGTTTCTTTTCTAGATCGATTACATGAATGGAGAGTTGAGATTATCTCGTGAAGAATGTGTGGAGCTTCGAAATCGTGTAAGCGAATAAAAACTAGATATTGTAAATTACAGAGAAAGATTATAAAGATTAGAGGAAAACTAACTAGAAATGAATAGAGAATTATCTAAAAATAAAGGATTAGAAAGTTTAAAGGAGATACTAGCAGCAAGAGAAGAATAACTAGCTGCTGTGAAATAGAAATCGGAGAGATAAGGAAGGGAAATATTGAATCTAAAAAGGGAAAGAGATTCTCTTGGAGATATTAGCAGTGGATTGAAATCTAAGTGCATCGAATTAGAGGAGAGATTGGAGATTTTTGAAAGAGACCATGATTAAGGAGTTGATCCAGCAGGAATGAGGGCATAAAATGAAGTTATGTTCGAGAAACTTAGAAAGATGGAGTAGTAATTGTTAAGAGGAGAGGAGGAACTTAGAAAATGGAGATAATTTGATAATGATAAAGAGAAAGTTATTGAAGAACTCAAGTAGGAACTTATTTAGCATAATAGACTTCTTAAAAATAATTCTGTTCCTGCTTTATCTGTATTATCACATTACAATCACATGAAGAGATAAGAAGCGTAAAGGAAAAATAACCATAGTAACGATTAGAAGAAGAAACAGCTTCCTAAATATAGTGAAATCTAAAGCATTGAAGAAGGGGAAGATGATGAGATTATGAAACCAACTGCTGATGGAAGAAAACCATCACCTGGAAAACAGAAATCTGGAAATAATTCTATTGCTGAGGATATTTTTAAGAGAAATTGATTGTATGTAGAGGATAATGTATTGAAAAGTCAAAATAATGATTTCTTTTGTTTCTCATAGTATTCTTTAGCTATTCATTCAATTTGTAATATCCAAAATGTATCAAATGTGTCTCCTTTAAGTTAGAGATTACTCATAGAATTGTTCTCTTTTTTCTCTCAAATAATCCTGAACTTTTTTTTGTTTTTTTTCAAATCTCATGTTGAATATTTTAATTCAATCTCATTTTTTTTATTGATTGAGAAAGATAAAAAAATAGATAAATATTTTTGAATATTGCTTTGTAGTCTCACACGTAACCCAAAATAGAAGGAGACATCAAACATTTAGAAGATTCAAAGAAAGTAAATCATTATTAATATTAAGAATTTGGAAAAAGAATTTGATAGTCACTTTAATAAACAAATCAAATACCCAATGAATTAGACTCAAAATTTACATAAAGCTTAACTTAGACTAATCAAATAATAATTTTCTGGCCAGAATATCCAAGAAAAATACATTATTAAATAGCTGTGTTTTTCTTGGAGTGAAAAAATAAATAAATCCAAAACAAAATAAAAACAATAATCTGCAATTCAATCATACTTCTAATCTCCTTCACTTTTAGATTTAATCGCAACACCTACAGCAACAACATTTGTTCAAGGAACTCATCAAAAAACAATGGAATTATCAGTGAAATAGTATCTATTCAAATGCAAAATAAATCATCCAATTATTGAAGTTCATAAGAACATCACAGAGTTTCCTGTCATGCTGGTCTTCGATGAAGAAGTAGAGACCACAGTCGCTGGAATACATCATATAAGAGAGTTTGTAAAAGGTGCTAAGAGTTACAGCTTGGATGTTGACAACTTTGAGCTGATCGACTTGATATCTGAGTTAATTTCTATCAATAGAAATATCCATAAACTCAGAGTAACAGCATATTTCCTTAATAAACTAATCATTTCAAGACTTTATTCTTCAATTCTATCCCTCGTTGAAGTACTTGAAATCAAGGAATCAATTTCAGCTCTTGTGAGTAATGTTAAACTTGAACCATTCAAACTCAAATCCCTTCTGCTTGAAATCTTCGATCCGCAAGGTTCCAAAGAAGAATATTCTACAATCGAGCAGCTCATCGAATTTTCTTAAAGATTCAATGTCACTAACTTCACCTACAAAGCCCTTGCAGTCCTTCAAGAATTAAACATAAATGCTGGTGAAAAGTTTCCTTCAACAATTTCCTTGAGACAACTTAAATCAAAGACAATTTTCGATAATAAAACTGCTATTAATTGTTTCAAATACCTAAACACCCTCCCAAATGTCAAGAAAGTTGAGTTTGAATATCTATTCGCTCCAAAAACTGCATCAGTGCATACATTTCTCCCAGATCTCAAAAAAGAAATTAATCTGATTTTGCGCTGTGAGGAAGATACCAACGTTAAAGTGTTTGCTTCTGTGCTGAGAAATAAACCAAATATCACCGAAGTTACATTAGAAACTGAGAAATTCAAGGAGTTTAGCGCTAAGGGAGTTCAATTTTTTGATGAAACTTCTGCATCTCTTGTTTCCTTGAGTGTTGATTCCCCTGATTAGGATTTTATTGAGCTTGTGCTTTAGAAAGCTGTGCAAATTAAAGGAACTCTCAAGAAATTCAAAATAGGATTTTAGAATTCGAAATCTATTAAATTCTTAGAGCCATTCCTTAAGCAGAATGCAAGCCTAACCCACCTCAGTCTGAGCTTTAACTTTCAATCTTCAAAGTTAGTAAACTTTATTCAACTAATAGTACCTCTCCTTGCAGCTTTACCGAATTTACAAGAACTTTCTTTGAATTTCTAAGAAATCAAAAACAAGGGGTAATCAGCAGAGAAAGAATGCCCTAACACACAGTAAATTGTGTGTTTCGCTGCAACGTAAATGCCTAAGTTGAGTTCACTTATTCTGAGAAACATCACTAACTTCGATATGTTATCTGAACCAGTTATGAAGGCACTTGAATCTAACACATCGCTCGTAAATCTTGAAGTGTCTTTCGCGAAATTCCCGTCAACATCCTTTTCATAGCAAGGAACGCTGATTAAAAACTTGCAAATGGGAAAAGGAGGGATTAAATAACTGAAATTGCCATAGTATAAGTTTGAATGTTCTGATTTGCTACCGGCATTTCTCTTCGGATATTCCTTGAATTAGCACGTTCTTAACTTCGCTTCGTTTAAAAAGGTCCTTGCACCCGAAATGACATTCTCTCCTAATTAGATTTCACTTGATTTATTTATCGATTGAGCAGAGAAGTTGGTTATGGTTATATTCTCTAGTATTGTGTGAGTGTTTTTGTAAATAATATGTTGTTGAAATTGTAAAAATTGTATTAGATTATTGAAAAATAAGAAATTTTTTGGAAATGATTCAATAGTTAATGAAAATGAACTAATTGCAATTAATATTGAGTTAAGGATAATAACAATAAAGTAGAAGGAAAGAATAAAGCAACTGATTTGCTTTTCCTTTGGTAAAAATAGGCTGATTATTAAAAATAATTATAATTAAAAGACAAAGGAAGAAGAAGATAGATTGAGATTTAAGAGAGTTGGGTTCGAAGGGAGAGTAAATAGATCCGCAGTAAGGACATATTTCAACTCATTAGCTCTTATTTTGAGTGCGTTAAAAATGCTGAATTGAATTTAAACACAGGACTTAATAGCTGCTGGAGAGCAACAAACGAGAACTTCTTGATAGCTTCTTTACAATCAAAAAATTACAAGAAAGGGTTCATAGATTGTAAGATTTTCTTTGAAAGTCTGCAAGATTCAAAAAAAAAATAATTTTATTTTCAACAGAGAAGGTGAAAGTGATGGTCTAAAGGATGAGAGAGACGAGATAAAGAATCACTTTGATGAGAAAAAAAGCAAATATGTATGAGAAAAAGAAATTATAATTTGTATTTAGATGGTTTTTGATTATGAAACAAAATGAATGAACAAATGATTTTTTAACAGGAAGATATGATAGATCTTCAGCGGACAGAGATAGATCAGCTCAAAAATGATAAGCAGAAGGCAGAATATGAAAATGAGAAATCAAAGAAGGATTTGGAGGAACTCAAGGAAGATTTCGGTGAGTTTTTGTTGATTTATGACTTGAAAATAATTGTGGGAAACAAACAAATATTTTTAAATGAAAAAAACGATATTTAATACATGAAATTAGAGAGTTTTGTTGATAAATTTGTATAGAGAAACAGTTGGAGGAACAGAGGATAGCCTCGGATAAGGAGAAATCTGATTTATTAGATAAGAATTTAAAACTGGAGGCAAGATTAGATACAGTTGATACGTTTATTAAGAACAAGGCTGATTTAGAAAATGAACGTAAAACATTGAAGGAAACACTTGAGAGTGAAAGAAAAGAAAAGTTAAGAGACTTGGCTGATAAGGATAGGGAAAAAGTTTAAGCAACTGATAAGTTGAAGAAAGATATGTTGCATAAGATCTAAGAGACAAAGACGAGTTTGTTGGCACTCAAAAAAGAATAACTGTAAACAACTACGAGACTTACTGTGTTGTAGAATCACCAGTTAACGACGGAATTGGAATATTAATCAAAATAAACAGAGAAACTTTTGTTTAAAAATTCAAAGCTGTAAGAGTAAATTGCAGCGTTGAAAAGAGATGTTGAAATACATAAATAAGTGGAATAAGAATTAGCTAAGAGATCGCATTTCTGCTAGAAACTCATTAAGAAGCTCAGCTAAAGGATTAAAGAGCTTGAAGAAGAAGCGGAAGCACTTAAGAGCAATAAACAAGAAGAGCTTTAACCAGAGTAAGTCAAAACTCATGAACTTGAAGACAGGAAAAAAGATGAAATTGTAAAAGAATATTTAAATGATTTCTTCAGGAATTGACTTAATATTTTTGTTTAAATTAGATAAATTCCCTTGAAAGACACTTGAAAACTGTCGAGAAGAAGTTGGCTAAGATTCAAAACGTAAAGGAGATTGTATTTTAATTAATAAATAACGAGTTTGTTGCATTCTTTTAGGATTGTGACATTTTGAAAAACGAGAACTACTACTTGTAGACACGGATTGAAACAAGTGATCAAAAATATGGCAACTTAGCAGCGATTGTGACTGCAAATCTTGAAAATCTCAAGAATAATTAGCAGAGTATTTATGAAGACATTGTTGAAAATGAACATGAATTAAACATTACCTTGGATTTAAATGAAATGTAAGTTAGGCAGGATATCTTGACTTGTTTTGAAAATTAATGTCTATTTTTTAACCATTTTTGCAAAGTCGAAATAAGCAAGTGCATGAGTGGACAATCAGGGAAAAAGAAGGTGTGCTAAACCTTCTCCTTGCACAAATTAGGCCACTTATGTCTGTAAAAAAGCATTTATTCTTTTCAGAATAAAAATCACAAATTGATTATTTTCTTTTCAATAAATTCTCAGAAAAAGAATCTAATGCAGTCAATCAATACTTCTGTTGGAAACCAATCGATTAACGTGAACATAATCGATGAACAACGAGAATCGGGCAATCATATTTCACTTCCTAGTAAAATTTTGTGGATAA
>Ga0302271_10001329_pt1 | contig 23940 bp, 15 predicted proteins | sample III_Bog_N1_1_FD_198767 | JGI IMG/M metagenome (GOLD analysis project Ga0302271, IMG submission 198767) | Peat permafrost microbial communities from Stordalen Mire near Abisko, Sweden - III_Bog_N1_1 | ecosystem: Environmental > Terrestrial > Soil > Wetlands > Peat | place: Sweden: Abisko... | reverse complement strand
GCGGCGGGGCCGGCCGGGGCCCCCAGCAAGGGGAGCACTTAAGATTAAAACAAGGAAAACAAATAAACTTAGTGGTAGTCACCCAGGATTATTAGAACTTAAAAATAGCTCTAAGGTTATTTTTTAAACTCATTGCAAAGAAACCTTGTTACCCAAAGAGGAAAAACAAGGTTTAAAAGAACAATACCTGTAGTGGTTTAGAAGCTACTTGGTAGTGCGTGTGGCTTAATTAATTCCAAAGAGGAAACTGTACAGAAGAAATCAAAAAGTTTGGTTTTCCTTCTTTGATAGCGTTATTCTTAGGAAATCAGAGAAAAGGAGATGAAACCTAGCCATGCTCCTGAGGATTCTCCTAGCAATGTTGGGATTGGTTCTCTGATTGGATATAAGTTTCGTTTAGAGGAGAAGTTAGGCTAAGGTTCGTTTGGGATGATATTCAAATGCTTGAATTTGGAAAGCTAGGAAACTTACGCAATGAAGATGGAAAAACGCAATGCTAGACATTAAAGTATGCTCGTTCGTGAAATCAAAGTCATGATAGAGTTGAAGAATGAATTTGGTTATGCTCGGATGGTCTCCTATGGTAAAGACGATGATTATAATTATGTAGTTATGACGAGTCTAGGGAAGAATTTGGATAACATTCTCAAGAAATGTGGATAACGATTCTCCCTTTCGACTTGCATGAACATTGCTGAGTAGATGATCACAAGGCTTGAAGTATTGCACAATCATAATCTAATTCACAGAGATATAAAGCCAGAGAATTTTGTCATAGGACCTGATCGATATTTTCATATGGTCTACCTCATCGATTTCGGTCTTGCGAAATACTACAAGTAGGAATAAGAAATAGATTAATCTGTTTTTTTTAGTAAGAAACTGTAGGGTGTCTAAAGATGTGGATTGCTGACAAATTGTAGAATTCTTTTCAAAAAGATTGACTTCAAAAATTTGATTGCTTATTTTTGATTTCTGGGTGTTTTAACAGGGACAGTGAAGGCAACCATATCCCAGAAGTTGAGAAAAAGGGAATGATAGGTACTGCAAGATACGCCTCCGTAAATGCGCATATTGGTCTTGAATAATCCAGAAGAGACGATTTAGAAGCACTTGGGTATGTAATTATGTATTTTATTCGAGGAAAACTCCCTTGGCAGTAGATCTACGCTGACACAAAGGAAGAAAAATATGAGAAAATCAAGAACATGAAAATGAACAGTCCTTTAGAATAAATGTGTGAAGGATGCCCAGCGGAACTAGTTTAATATCTTAAAATGGTGAAAAAACTAGAATTCAAGGAATAACCAAATTATACAGCCTTAAAATAACTTTTTAAGAAAGTTATTGTAGAAAGAAGACTTGAAGGACTAGCTTAACAAGTAGACTGGGAAACGCTGCCTGATTACAGATATCGGAAAAAGTTCATATCCACTCCTGCTGTGGATTTATCTCCAATCCCAAGTTAAAAGGATATTGCCTTGAAATAATAATAGTTGGAGAAACAGCAAAGATCATCTTAACTGTAAACACCTTTACCTTAAATTAATGGGGATAACAGTCGTATAACAACTTATAAGACCGACTCAGCAAAACGAATTAGCATTATCAACAACACCTTGCAATTATTAGACGCTCCTAATCAACTTTCAACTACACCACCTGTTAAAAGCGAAAACATCCCTACGACTCCTATCCCAACACAAGGAAATAAAAATGAAAATTTTCCATCAGGCAATAAGATTTCTTCAGCGAAGCTCATCTAGGATAATAAGAAATTGACTCTAGATGCTTCATTACCTGTTAAACTTAAGTAAAATGCAAAAACTGATATCGAAACTCAATAGAAATCGTTGTAGTAATTGTAATTGCCTTCAGATTAGCATTTAAAGTAGCTGCCTTAGGAAAAATAACAATAATAATAAACTAAAGAAACAACTCCCGTTGCCCGTAAGCCCTTTGAAGGTTCTCCTTTGAAAATACCTGCTAATTCTCCTAAAGGTTCGCCGTATAGAAATGCGATAAATTCACAAAAACTCCCAACTGGCTTATCCCCTCAGAAAGTTACTTCTCCTGATAAAGCTTCCATGGAAAGTAAGACTTTCTAAGATTACGGGAAGCAGCTGAACAGCAGCAAAGCTAGCATGAGTGTATCTAACTAGAACAACAATCTCGCTATCAGCACCTCCAACAACCCATACAACATAGGAGGCAGCAATGTTCCGATTAGTTTGCTTCATCTCGGGTTCTAGCATGGCTTGCAATCAGGATAAATGCACAATCTTCTGAATATACCAAACTAGAATTCAATCTCCTAGGCTTCGCTCAACACTACAAGCAAAGTCAATCATTTCTCAGCGTCTGACAGTGATACAATACTCGATGAGGGAGGCATTTAGCTTTAAACGGGGATGATGATTATTGACAAAAATGCTTGCCCGTTGACAACAACAGAGATCAGAAACGACATCAGAACAAAAAGTTTAATTTTCAGGCAGAGTCATCTAGAGCTAATTGATCTGCATGATCACTAGAAATATGCATTTTCATTGAATAACCTGCATGGAGCTTCGATTCTAAAGATGGAATCCAAACATGCTGTTGAGGGTGATATTCCTCAACAGCACATATAAAATGAAGGTCAACACGAACCTGCAGGATTAAGTCCGGTACCGCAAAGTCTTAGTACATAAACTTCTAGCTCGAAGATACCTCCAAAAGTGCCCACACCATCTTAGACATCATCATCTAAGAAGGTCAGCGTAACGAATTATATTCGACCAAGATCCTCGACATCGTCACCAGCGTATGAGGAAATCAAAGAACATCAAGATGAAGAAAGTTATAAAAAAAGTAATAAATAACAATATAAATCTTAGATCACTCCGATAACAGAAGTTAAAGAGTCTACAAATAGATCACTAAAGACGCGACCATCCTTACCATCGTTTGTTGGGGAGAACGTGACTGAGTCAATCTATGATAGGCCAATTTTCATTAATACAATGTCTGTTAAACAGGCTTTCAGAAAAAGCTGATTCAATCAATTTCAGAAACCATCGCCTACTTTCAAATAATCTTACTCAATCAGAAAAACAATTCACACCTAAGAAAAAGAAATGCTTTGTAGCCTTGTCATTTCCGATAAAGATGGTTCATCCTCATTTTCTCTTATTCTCTTCTGATGCTAAACGACTCATTTGCAATAACGTTGGTGTTCGTTTGCTTACAGATGTGAAAGAAGAAAAGTTACATTTTTAATGTCTATTGTACATAATTTTAAATTACTTTTTTCAATTTAAGTATTTGTTTTGGGAAAGAAATGATTTCCCACAGATATTATTCAGAAATCTTTAAAACAATTACTCGGTAAAACTTATGATTCTTACATGCAGCGTAGAATTTAAATAGTTTACATCAAAATAATTCCTCGTTATGAACTGCTTGAAATCCTCAATTCAAATAGTCTACTTCCAGCTCATTCATATGTGAAAATGGAATCAACGACACTTAGGGATTCACTCTGAGGAGAAGGTTAAATGGGATCCAGTGATAGAGTTCTAAATTTTCAGATTTTAGTTATTCTATTTTATCAGGATTTCTTATGGCTGCTCTGAAGAGATTGTTATGGGAATCCACAAACAGCACATAAGCAGCATTACCAACAAACTCAGCACTTTGTATGAAGCAGTTCAGAAGCACGAGTCTTATATTTTGCTAGAAATAAGGCAGCTGCTCAACACTGCTAATAAAACAATGCGGAATCATTTGCTACAGTTTTTGAATCGTATCTGGGTCGATAAAATAAGGGTCCTTAATAATATCAGAGAATCCAATACTTCTCAATTCGACAGTTCCAGTCTTTCCAGGCCGATCTATCTTAAAATTCGATAAAAATATGATATCTCTAAGTTAAAAAGTTGAAAATTTCTTGGCTGATCCCCACACATGGACTTCAAACTCTTAAAGGTGTTGATCCATCAAAATCAAAAAGGCTTCTGAGTTCTACTGTTCGTTCAAGTAGTTAGGTAGGACTCTGACTTCAATGTGTTTGAGTATCCCAAGCATGCTGTAAGTCTTGTGGTTGATGAAATTCATTGAATCGTTGGCAATTTAGTTCGTTGAATCCAGATGAATTTTGGCCCAAAGAGGAAATTCAGGATCACTGGTATTATGATGAAGATGAGCCATCTTCGGGACTAACGTAATCATGGGTTCGTTTGTGAAATGCCTACACATTAATTGATTGATTTAAAAATAACAAATTTTAATGTTTTTTACAGAATTTGGTGAGAAAGTTAAGCATATTGCGAAAGAAGGAGAATAAAGTACCTCTGTGAGAAAGGTGTGTCAGAGATGCTAAAATTCCCAGTGAAAGCGTAGAGAGAATAAGGAACAAGTGCATCCTTGAGTCCTTTCATGAATTCTGCTCCCTTTTCATATTTTGAGGATTTCTTGATGTAAAGTAGCCTAAGTTTACCGTCTCGATCGAGGTTTAAAGTTTTCATTATGCTATACTGCTCTTCAGCGACTTTAAACTCAATTAGTTGTAAAAATCTTAGAATCATCACTTGCGTTGATTCTCCTTCATCAAGTTAGAATCTTCCTGTTTGCTTAACGTCAGTAGAAACAAACACTACATCTTCGGAATCGATTAAATCCAAAGATATTCCTGCTTAGAGATTTAATTCCTATTCAGCACATGCTGTGCAGTTTTCGATAGCTGCCTTATCCTTCTGATTCTCGATTAAGGTACTGGTCATTTACTAGGATAATTGTTTATTTGCTGATAATCCTGTAGCAGGTTCTTTTAGTTTAGAAATATTGTCAGATGGATGTTGGTTGAAGTTGTTTTCGCTTTGGAGTCTGTTTATTTCACAATTTATTACTAATATCTGCAGAAATAGTATGATTTTATGATTTATTTTGCGAGAAACGATAAACTATAGATGAAATAATTAATTTAAACTGAGAAAAGCTGCAGAAATTATTTGAAATCAAGTTTAAAATATCCCACTTCGGCGCATATTATTGATCAGAAATGGACATTATTATTGTGGGTTTTTAAATAAAGTGTTGCTTCTCCAGCTTGCACATCTAATAGATTTAACAAGAGTTGCCATGGAACTGTATTGGAAGGATTTTACTTAGTTTAGCATTCTAGAATTGCAATATTTTCATTATTTGATATGAATTCTAGAACCGTTTCTACTTTTGGAACACTTCAATTCACTCAAAGATAACTTTTCTACGAGCTAGGTTTCGATGCCTAGTGCAGTAGAGATTTTAGAAAAAACAAAATATTAAAAGTCCAATTAGCTTCTTGTAATACTCGCTGATCTGGTGTTAGGAGCATTTTACAAATCTAGAGTTGAGAGAGAAAGCGCCTTGAGAGAGTATGAATCAATTAACAAAATGAATCATTTTGATCCCCATAGTTTAATGGTATAAAAAAATACCTCTATTTTCAATTGTTAAATATTAAATCTAAACTAAATATTACCAAGATTTGATAATTTATTATGCATAAGTATTTGGATAATTAATTAAACAATTGATTTTTTGATAAACTAGTTGATTTTGAGACAGAATTAAGAAATGAGATAAGGAGGAATAATCTAAAATTAGATTTCTTTTTTGGTTGTTCAATGTTTTAGTCTGGAAGTGTAAAGAGTTACAGGATCTAATCGAAGTTATTAATGTTTAAGATTCTTTGAAAATCTAGGAAAATGTGTAATTACTATTCCTCTAAAAAGGCCATCTGATCAAGCTTAGGTTAAAAACAGAGGAAAATAAAAAAATTTTGATACCTACAACCAAAAATCATAAACATAAATGGTAATAATACTCAAATCATTAAATATGGAGAGATGAAATTGATTTTTGATTAGCTCCGAATTCCGTTTGAAGATTATCTATTTTGGATTGGTGATTTTTCGAAGAAAGAAAGAAATATTTCGACAATTCATCAGATTTCTGATTTACCTTTCCCCCTCCAATTATTTTATCATCAGTCTAGTAGTTTTTTGGAACACCTTCAAACCCTTAGAACAGTTGAAAAGTGTTATTTCATAATTATTATTTTGATTAAAAGTAGTGGGAGAATCTTTTGAAGGTTAAAGAATTTGAGGGCAACACTTTCTTAATGAGGGAGTACCATCATTTAAAATAACTTAAAGTCTCAACTGCTTTTGTAGATTTAACTAGAAATTGATCCTATAAAATAGTTGATTTTTTGTGTTATTCATGCATTTATTCACAAAATATTTATGAAGATTTGCAAGTTAAAAAAAGAAAATTATTTTCAAAGAGATCTAATAATCAGCCCCTATTCATCCATTTACTCTTTAAGTGTGTTGTAAGAATATGGCAATAACAATAATAAAAAAATGATTTTTGGATCTTTAATTTCTCTTCTAACAACAACAAAAAAACAAGTTCTCTTTTTACGATAGTGTACGACAAAGAATTCTTTCATTTTTTAGAAGACGAATTTGTGTCATTAAGAGCAAAGTAATTTGAGATGGATTTGTTGACTTGAACTCCAATTTCCGATTTCGTTTCGTTCTTGAGCATTCTACGATAACATAGTGTCACTGTCACGATAAAGCATAATATTCCTAAGACTATCAGCAGGTAGAAGCTCCAAGCTGAGCTTTCTTCAGCCGGATGTATCTTAGCTAAGGTATGATCAAAAATATCATTCAAAAATGGATTTAATATCTAATAAAATCAACTTTTAATTGTTGTATTCTTTTGTATTTTTTGAGAGAGAAAAAGCCTACAATTCTTGAAGTTAATCCAAGCTTTGTAAGAATTAAAGCAACTTTCAGGCCGTTAGTCGAAAGGAGAGCAGATGAACTCATAAATCGCAGAATCAGAAGTCACATCTCCCTAATTAGTGGTGAGTAAAATAAAAAACGTTAAATCTTATAATCCACTCAACATTTTTCAACGAACAATAGATTTCTAAACTCCAAGCAACTCAAATTAGCAATATTTTGCTTCATAATCTTACTTTGAAATATTCTCCATTGAAAATAAGTGTTGGAAGAATGCTCACTGATTACGTGTACTACTTCTATTTTTCTATCGCCATGATTGTGTTTCCTTATGTAGCAGGATTCACATTTTATTCAGACTTCTCCTTGATAAACGAATTGTTGTATGTAGTTTCAATTTTTTTAATCGCATTTTCAGAGAAACCAGCTTTCTATTATGTCCTCAGTGAACATAAACCAATATCTCTAGTTCTTCCTTTCACACATTCTTCAAAGAAAAGTGCACTATAGTTCCACCAAAGAACGGGATCCAAACTGAAAATGATCAGCTGTCTCAAATCTTCTAACATTACATCCATGCTGTACAACTCGTTTCCTCCGATTTCTGTTAGTTAAAATAACATAATGGGTTTAAAAGACAAAAAAAATAAAATATTTGAATTTCTGTCTTCCCTAAAATTTAAAATTGCTTTTTACTGTATTCTGGTGAGCAATATGAGCCTTTTGAGATACAGTGTTCTGCTTATCTCGTTTCGTTTCTTTCCGCTTGAGTGATAAAATGAAGTGAAAAATCAATTTGAATCTTATCGAGAAGTAGATCTTAGTAATGAACTTTGAAGTTATTTAGGAATTCATATGAACGCTCATCCATCGAGCTCATCCAGAATTTAATTTTATTCTTCTCTTTTCCTTCAGGCTTCAAAGGAAATCACAACAACAAAAAAAGAGAAATATAATAAAAAAGAAACAAATTTTTTGAAGACAGTTCTAATCTTTGTTTGTTTACTCTTTTGAATTAGATCTTCAAGACTATTTGTTCTTCTGGGTTTTCCTCAAGGTATTCACGCAGGATATCAGCTGTGGATTTCTAAATGAATATTGTAGATATCATTAGTCCCTTTCCACTGTGATCACTTTAGTCCATGAGAATAATATCGTCAACACCTCCTTGCTGGTCATTGTAGACAATCATAACTTTGCCATTAGCTTCTTCAGCATTTCTACTTTTTGCCACGAAGGAACAGTCACCTCTTTCCACTGCATAAATAGGGGAGCTATATGAACTTCCCATAGTTTCATTTGCATTAACATCCTCAGTTGCTTTTGGTTTATTATCATTCTCATTGGAAGTATCAGTCTCATCGGTAGTATCATCAGTTTCATCTTCCTATGAGAAAAAAAGGGAAAAAATATGAACTTTTGTAAAAATAAAAAAAGATAAATTTGCCAGCCCAAATGTCATAGACTTACAAAGCTTTTCTCTTTGATTGCTGAGCAACCGTTCTTTGGTTCTGTGAACACCACTGTCCCATAGAATGTCTGACCATAAGGAGTATTACCATAGTTAGCCAAGGAATAGTTTATAGATCCTAAAAATTATCAAAAAAACAAACAAAATATTATCAAATAATTTCTATGACATACTCTTGCTTTTTATATTAATGGAGTAATTTTTACTTAGACGCTGCGAGAGATTCTTTGGTCTTACAATGGTAAGGGTACTAGAGCATAACGCGAGCACTAAAGCCACGCAGATAAGTTGTTTTATGAATGCCATTTAGAAATTGAAAATTAATCAAAGAACAAACTCAACTAAATTAAATTATTACTTTTTTTTTATTATTACTCACATCCTTTGAAAAAACAAAATCTGGTTTTCTTTTCTATTTGAGGCAGTAATTAATTCTTTCTCTTGGTTTTTTCTTGTAGAACACAAAAACAAGTAAAATACTCTTATTTTATGTTACATTCTAAATCTAATCTGCTTCATCCACAAAAAATACAAACTTAAAGAATTGGCTTTTATTTTGAAAAGGAGTATTTCAAAATCAACTGTAATTGTAAGGCATTATGATTATTATCGAATTTTATTGAAATCGCAAACAATTAATTTTCCCTTTCTAGTTTTTTTGTGCTTATTATTCAATTTTTCTGAAGAGATAATCACAAAATAATAAACACAAAAACAGATATTTTTCCACCTAAAATTTGCTTTTTCAAATTAGCTTACAATTCATGAATTATTAAGGGGAAAATTATTGAATAAATAGTAACAGTATTAGGTAAAATTGTTTTGTTGTTCAAGAAGAAAAAAAAATATTTTATTTATTTTCATTGATAACTGGTGGTTTAGCTTGATTTATGCTAACATATTCGCATTGCCTTAGCTACTTGCGCTTCGCATAGTTCGGTCCATATATGTTATTGTAATAAAGTTCTAAAAATTATTGTGAATCCTAGGAGTATTTTAAATCAGATTCAACATCTTCATTATCATCAACTCCATTTCGAGGAGGCCTTCTAGCTCTGGCAATTTTAATAGCATTATCTGTATGTCGATCAGTTATTATCGTTAATAGCAGCATAGTTTCCGAAGCAGAACAAGAAAATGAGTGTTTTTCATCAAAATAATATGATAAATAATAAGTGTCAACTTTGAGTTCAGCACTAAAGCAAATCCCATCAAAAGTTAAACAATCTATCGGATGCGAGATACTAGTCATAGGTTACGTCCTATTCCAAGGTATTCTACTAAAAAACCCTAGCATAGCTCTAACCTTCTAGCAATAATTAAGATTCTCGAAAAACCCAGATCTAACAATCCGCTGTTTGTAGTCTGCAATAGACAACCCCATGAGTTCACAATAACCTTTTAGAAAACCATAACCAACTAACTTAAGTGATCCTCCATTTTCCCAATCAACTTCATATGATTTATAAAAGCTTGGATTTCGAGGATCTAATCTTTGTAGAATCTCAAGTTTTTATGCTCTTCCTGCAGCTCGACGTTTTTCTAAAAATGACTCTTCTTTCATGCAAATTTACTCAGCAATCTGTAAAGGAAGTGTTTTCGCTTATTCCTGTAATTAATCAACTAGTTTACTCAACTCAAAGAGCTTTTGACTTCCCTTACTTTTCAGAATCTAACTCAAATAACTAAAATCTCTTGACGCTTGGTAATTACTTGATAACTTCCCTTCAATGATCGAACCATGACAGATACTTTCGACAAATTCTACTTTTTTGACAGAATTGTACACGCAAGATCGCACATGAACTGCAGTGTCCGTTCCACATCCTGCATCTCTCAGAAAATGTTCTAAATGCACAGGTACATCGCAGAATAAGTCAAATACAAGGTTTTTGTCTGATTGAACTCGAGGTACAATGAGAAAGTTGAGCTATTTTATGTTTTATAAATCAGCATCGCTACTAAATTCTTCATCTTTACTGCTTTCTATCTTAGCGATTGTAGTTTTTTCCTTTGCTGTGTCATCCAATTAGTTAAACACTTGATTATCTTCTTCCACTTCCATGGAACCTCCTTACGTGATCCCTGTTGTATCTAGACTCTATGATACTTTTAAATTGATTCCAGAGAGATTAGAAGCGAGATTCTATTATCTTTGACTAGATACATGAGCTGCTTCGTGCTACTCAATCACTTCCTCTTCAGTCTTTGTCAAGTGATCTTCTTCTTTCAAGATTTCGTTCATATTTACAGAAACGTTAAATCTTTCAACTAACTCTTTGTCAATGTAGCACTCTCTCTTAAATCCTTATTAGTTGAGATAGTTTAACCAAAACACTTATCTTTTAGAATTCAGATCTCTCTTCTTATATTAAAAACCACAATCTCTTTGTTTCTCTTTTGTCTTGTAATTTCTTTCACTTTAGAGCTCGAAGCTACATTTTTCCCACTACCTCATGGATTCCTTTGAATGTAAGCTAATGAAATATGATACTCGCTTTTAAAAATTGATTTTGTTTATCTTATTTTAATCTTCTTTTTCTGCCCACAAACAATTATCAATTTATTTTATATCTGTGTTTCATTAACAATTTGATGATTTATTTCACCTGAATTCTTTGGAAAGTTACTCGAAAATGAACTTAAAATTCACAAAACCAGTTTATTAGCAATCTTTAGACAACAATTCTAGCTCTTTAGCAACCAAGAAAAGATGTGCATTTATGTACACAGGAAATGTAGTAGGTGCGTTTGGAATCTCATTATTTACTTTGAGTTGCTAGCGGCTACAACTAAAGGATTTAGAGCTTATTAAGATATGGGCGAGTGGGTTACTCATTGAGTGTAAACAGTGTTTAATGCAAGTTGCTCTGAAGGAACCACAGTGTGTTTCTAACTTTCATTCAACTGGAGAGAATCTAATTAATTTTGAAGTTAGGTACATATTTATTTGTTTCGTAGAAGGCTCGTTCACTCCGCTAGCCTGTTTTCAAGTTAGTTGGCTAAATCATTCTACCCTAGCAGATTCAAAGAGACAACTACGCTTTTTTGATGTTTCCCTTCTGATATGGTGTTGATTCTTAATTCCGCTGGAGATTGACTAACTCTCTGAATACTTTCTCACCTCTAGCGATGAGATTTAAATATTTTGGTTACTTATTAAACATTTCCAGCATTGTTACTCGAACTTCCTTAGCAACTGTTCCATTCTTCTTCTTCTTCTTTCAGCTGCTGGGAGAGAGTTTAAAGATGTATTTGCTTTCCTTAGGTCTGAATGGCATTTTCTCTAATTTTTTCTACAACTGTTTTTAGTTTTTAAAAGTTTTGCTGATTGATTACTTTATTTTAATTAATAGATTCAAAAATCTGCATTTGACTCTGTATTCAATGTTGATTACATTTATCAAAATGCTTTCTGAATATTCCTCTCACTTTCTTTATTTTTTCAAATTTACTGTTATTTCATTTATTCCCAAGAGATTAATTAATAAGAAACAGCTTCTAAAATATGTAAAATTTTCATATTAATTGATGTTAAAGCATCTTCAATTGCGCTCTTAACTTCCAATTGTTGGATATTAATAATAATATTTTTAAAACAAAACAACAATTTTAAGCACTTTTAAGTCAACAATTCAGACTTTAGTTTGTAATTAAGATAGAAGTGTTGCAATTACACTACCAATCGCTACAGCTGCACTCTGAAGTACTAAGAAAGTAACTTTTATACCAAATAATGTAAATGGATTATGTTTCTTATCGAAGAGTAACTCATCTATGTGGAAGCTATAATGCTTCAGCAGCTCCTCGATATAATTAGCTGTATCCCCATGATTGAATTCTCCTATTTTCTCAAGAGCTTTCGTGTAGATGTAACTTTAAGAAATATAAGATTACTTTTAAATATCTGTTGCAACAAGACCAAGATCAGATATTATTGTTTTATTTGAGTTTAAGATACTCTCTTGAAGATCGAAAACATCGTTGATTTAAGCTCCCGTAACGAGCAGTGAGAAGATTAATAATAATGTTATTGAACAATCTGTATATGATTGATATTCGAATGCTGGTGGAAGGTTAATCTTTTTGAAGTAGAACAGAATCAGCAAGACAAACTAAAATAGAATCCATAACCCTATGCAACTGAAGATACCTTGAACTCTTAGACTGTATCCTTTGCCATATTCCATGCATACTTTTCGAATTAACGTCCAGCCTTTGATGGAATCGCTAGAGAATATGTTAATCGTTGGGAGTGTCTTCACCATATCTAAATTCTTCAGCTTCCGAGGGGCGATCATAAAGGACATCTGCCGTTGCATAAATAACTAGCCGAGCAAAAATTCATTATGTAAGGAAGGCAATTAACAATATTTGAGATTTTATGTATCTTTATTTTAGTAATTCCTCCATAAAAATACCTTTCTCTAGATATCATGAAACCCATAAGAAGCTTCTGCTGAAAATATAATGTATGTAAATGCCACTTGAATTGCACTGAGAATCCCTATGAAATATTCATGCGGCTCAGAGTATGGAGATATTCCATTAGGCACAATCCTACAGATAATTGGAATCATAGCTCGGAATAAGCAGACTCCAACAACGATGAGTGCGAAAATCTTTCGTGATGTTTTAGTTTGTTCTTGGAATGTATCGATGAGATCTTTGAGAATCGCATAGCCAAAATAGAACCTTTATCCTCTCTTTTCTTTTCCGATAGGGAGTGGTTTCATCTCACACTGCATCTCGTTCGATCTAACTTTCATCAAGATCTTATCATGGTTCATTAATCTCTCGTGAGTTTTGTCCTCAGGGTCGACCATGAATTGAACAAAGAACAAACTAGGATCGATATCGAAAGCACGCTGACATTAATAAACCTGATTATGAATTATCTGTAGAGAAATGAAGAAAAGAGTAAATTTGTTAATGATACTGCGTTCTACTCACAAAAGCATTCTTATAATTTTGGCATTAATTCCAATTAAGCTGCATTATTTGTATTTTAAATCAATTTTATGTTGGCTTACTTGTGGTTTTTAAGTAATCCAATCACTCAGAAATAGCTATTTGCTCTTTTATTATTCAGTCAGGACAGTTGTGCGTAGGACAAGAATATTCAGTGGGTCATAAGTTGCATATTTAGACGCAATCATGAGACATCTTGTGAAAGTTACCAAGATAAGATTTCCGATTTCAACTTCAAAGTGGATTGAAGGTGAGTCTTTGAAGACATAGAGAAAGATCGAAGCTAAGTTGAGAAGGTAGAAACCAAATTAATTGAACGCAGCTTTGCTCATTCCGTAGAAGGAGAGATTTCTACCTAACGCTTTGCCTCTCAGATTGATCAATGGGATTGATAGTGGTCCAAGCACGATGAAGTACAGCGCATGGATCAAGAAGAATTCGATAAAATAATAGAAGTTAAATTATTCAAAATAATGCTTGATAGATGAACCGTTTTCAACTTCATCTTTGAGTTATTTCTCTCGCTCGCCTTTGAGATCTTCGCGGAAATAATTGCGATCAAACTCACTCGCAGCAAGCTTCTTGTAATAGGCGCAGTATTTATGCCGTTGAATTGAATTTTTTAAGAAATCTTCTTGATCTTCTTGAGAAGGTTGCTCGTTTAGACTTCGTTGCTACTAATCATCATTATCGTCCTTTTAATCTTTCCCAACATTCTAGGTGCTGGTAGTTATTGTTAAGCCATTCTACATGAACACTCGTTTTTCTGCAATGACTTTTAAAAAGAGAGAGATTGTTGAAGTTAGAAGGGGAAATAAAGTTAGAAATATTATTCATCTCTCATTCCTTGTTAAGTAAATCCACCGCAATCCAACTCTAAAATGAGTTACAAAAATGGTTCGAAATATTAGGAGTTACTTTGAGGATCTCTAGAAAGATAATCAGTGATTGACTAAACAGAGAGCAGTGTCTATTTGGGAGAGCCTATGGAGACACCCTCCATATTTACTTCCTTTATCTCTGACTCTTACTTCGTTTTCGTTCAATAATTTTTGAGGAGTTTACTAATATTTAATTAAATTTACTCTTGATGTCAGTAGGAATATTAATAGCTCAAGAATAACATTTTCTATTAACACACAACCTTTAATTAAACTCTATGTACATATAATTATATAATTAATTGATTTGTTTTACACTTAAATCATTCCCTTTTTCATAAGAAACATTTTTTTATATTACAGTAAGTATCCCTATTTATTCTAAATTGTTCTTTTCTTAGCTAATTGGTGTAAATATTAGAAAAAGGGACTGTGTTTTAGATTAAAACTTAAAAAGATGTACTCACACAGATTATTAAAAGCATATTGAGCTTGTATTTTCTTTTAGAGATAATCTCACAAATCGAACTTGACACCCTGTGCAAGAGGAAGATCTTTACCAAAGTTAATTGTGCAAGTTGATCTTCTCATGTATTACTTCCAAGAATCGGAACCACTTTCACGGCCACCACCAGTTTCTTTTTCACCTCCAAATGCTCCTCCGATTTCTGCTCCAGAAGGACCAATATTGACATTCACGATACCAGTGTCTGCACCAAGAGGACCAGTCCACTAAAAAATGAAAGAAACATGATTAATATTAATTATTTCAATTCTTCAAACTCATTTAGAATCATTTTTAGTTATTGTATTATCTCTGTTACCTTGAAGAGATTTTAGAGATTATTGGTGAATAGTGATGCTGAGAGTCCCTAAGGTACTGAGTTATTAATCTAAATTGCTTCATCCAGAGTCTCAAATTTCATTATGAAAAGAATAGGCACAAAATATTCATGTTATAAGCAAGGTGCCATTGGATTTGTCATTTCAATAAGGGTTGGCTGGACGAAATTTCCAGTGCCTTCGAGGATCTTTCCACCTACAAGAACTTTTCCACCTTATTCTTGTGAGATTTTGAGTGCATGCTCGTAGATTTAAATCTAAGCCTTCGAGTGTAATGGCCCGCAAAGAGTAGAGGCATTGAGTTGATCACCTGGGACGATTGATTCATAAGCCTTGACTAATTTGGCCTTCATGCTCTCGAACTTCGATGAGTGCACAAGCTTTTGGAGAGAAAAAAAATGAGATTGCCATTTTTTTGTATCATAAATAATTTTTTTCTTACAAGTCTTCTGAGACTGGTGCATCTTTGTCCAGCAGTACCAACAGCTGAAAAGAGACTGCCTTTAAGTGCAAGTTCTTCATTTGCATCATCACACACGATCAAGCAGTTATTTCCACCAAGTTCAAGGATGGTTTTACCAAATCTCTTGCTGACTTTCTCAGAAACAATTCTACCAACTCCAGTTGATCCAGTGAAGGAGATCAAAGGATATCTCTTGTCTTCAACTAGCAAAGAGCCGATATCAGCTTCACCAATGCAAAGAGTTAAAGCTGCCTTAGAGACATTATTTTTCTCCAAGATATCTACAATAATTTTTGTAGTGGCAACACCGCAAAGAGGAGTAGTCGGTGAGTCTTTCCACATAGTCATATTTCCACAGACTGCAGCGAGAGTGAAGTTCCATCCGAAGACAGCAGTTGGGAAGTTGAAAGCTGTGATGACTCCAATAAGTCCTGTTTAGTAAATTTATCTATGTTATCTATGTAAAAATACAATCTAAATATTTAGTACCTAGAGGATTCCATTGTTCCATCATAAAATGGTCTTTTCTCTCAGATGGGATGATCTATCCATTGAGACTTCTTGATAATCCGCAAGCCATGTCACAAATATCGATGATCTCTTGAACTTCACCTTCACCTTCAGCGACGATTTTACCAACTTCAAGAGAGACTAATCTGCCCAATGCAGCCTTGTGTACTCTAAGAGATTCTCCGATCTGACGGATGATCTCACCTCTCTTGGGGATTGGAAGCTGAATTTAAAAAGATAATCATTATGATTTTGTGTAAGATTAAAAACAATATCTTTACCTTCATCCATTCTTCTTTGCCTTTGATCATATTTTAAGTTGCGACTTCGTAATCCTCCACTGAAGCACCCTTGACTTCAGCTATGACTTCATTAGTGGATGGGTTGATGGATTTAAACACCTTTCCGTTGCCTGTCCATTTCTCACCATCCCAGCATCCAAAGTTGGATTCAGTTAGTCCTAACTCCTTCAAGAAGGGATATTTCTCAAATGTAAAAGTTGCCATTTTTGCCTGAAGTAGTTTTTGATTATTTTTTGTTTTTTTTAATTAATAAAATATTCCAGTCTGCTGAACAATTTTCCGGATTTCAACTCTTGAAACAAGTCTTCTTTTAGAAATATCTAATTTTATATGATCTTCACCTTGATACTTCTTTCTCTTCTCTTCTCGTTCCTTTATTCTTCTTTCTTCTTATTTATTCTTTTGATCCTTTTTTGTTCCAGAGACTAAGTTTGCTAATTACGTCACTATTATCTCTCTCTAGACACTCTTATCGCTAATACTACTTCCAGTTTCTTTCTTTCTTATTAACTCTAAATGTAACCTGATTTTTTCTTATAATTTCTGTTCCTTTATTCTTATTTAAAAAGAGATTGAATGTTGTATTTATAAAGAAATCAAGTGTCTTTATGCATCAAAAATGCAGGATAAATAGATATTTCTTTAGGTCATTTTTTTAGTTTTTTGTTTTCGACATTTAACATTTACCTTTTCCCTTTGGAAGAAAAAAGACAAATCTAACTCTTCTGTATTAAAACTACCAAAAATATCACATTTCCTTGAAGATTTTATTGTCGAATAGCCTAACAATTTGAATAAATAAACCTTGGCTTTGCATGCAAAAATGCACATACTTTTATACTGATATTTTCATGATTACAAGATAAATCAATAAAAAATAGTCTTTTTTAAGCTCTGCAAATTCGAGATAAAATACCATACTAAGTAAATCAAATAGCACCAGATCTGAAGAAAAAGTTGTCTTTTTCTTTATTCCCTAATATAAGTTCAAAGAAGTCAAGTTCAAAATAATGAAGGTCAAATCCAATCAGATTCTTTTGTATTATTGCCCAAATTAATTAAATAAAGATTCTAATTTTTTTCCCAAAATGAAAAATAAAAAGAACTGCGGGTTATTAGGGTATTCCTTATTTTTGAAAATTCTGTGACAACACGAAAATAAAAATTGTTTTGTGGGATATAAAAATTCAATTCACAAAATATCTCTTTAGAACCCACTAAGGGCGCATCATGATTTGCATTGATTTCTATGCATGCCTTAGGAAGTTAAATTATATTTAAAATTCAAAATCAAACTCATTCATAAATTGAATTTTAGAGATTCCGGCAAGAATCCAGATCAGGCGGTAAATTCTAGATTTATTTTTACTATTAAAAAAAAATGATAAAAGAAGCTGAAAGCTCATTGAAGATCCCAGTTACTTTCTGCTCAGTGCATTAAGAGCGCGCTGTGTTGTCAGTTTGTCTCGATGAGTCATGTCCATCTCGAGGAATGTTCTGCTATTAATGCATTAAATTCCATTACGCTCATCTTGATCGCACATTTGAAATAAAAGAGTTTCTGAACTCCGTAAGCGACCACATCAATGAGTTATCATTCGATATGTTACCAACGGAAGCTTCTCCGTCAATCAAAGAGGTTTACCGCTCTAGGTATGAGTAAGTTGTGCAAAATAAAGAAAGCTTATTGAAGGAAAAAGAGCTCATCATTGAAGCCATTGGAAAATTTGTGTAACTTACCATGGAATCTGCTGAAAAGAAGCTCGAAGACATCGATACTAAAAACCCAGCTAGCCAAAAGACTCAAACCATGCAAGAACTCACTAGCTATCAAGAGAAATTCTTCGATCTTGCAAATTTGCAGCCAGAAGAGCTCTACGATATGCTTGTGTTTTTCTCGCGCTTCATAACAAAAACATCAGATGATAAAATAGAGATTATCAAGGGAGCACCAGGGAAAAACCCTTTAGCTAGTTTCCTACCGAAGCAAGTTGCGTTGGCCGTAGAAGGAGACCTTGACAGCACCTGTTAGACTCTCAAGAACTCTCAACTTATCCTCTAGAAGCTTGCTGGAATTCTAGAGCGTCTCCCTCCTGATGACAAAGCTCATCCAAAGTTAAACAACCTCAAAGCTTAGCCGTAGCAGCATCCACAATAACAACAGCAATTAGCATAATAATAATATGCAAAGAAGAGATAAATCCAACCTCAGCCTTCTCCTTACCACAACTAAGAACGGACATTCACTCACAAGAGTGTTAATCTGAATGGTCACTATCATCAACAGCAGCAGCAGCAACAACAGCAACAGCAGCGATCTTAAATTCATGGATTCGAGAATAACAATAATCTCTTTGAATAGATGAATCCAAGCAATGGAAATAGTGTCATCGTCAGTGGAGGCAATAATCATCCTAATCACCCTAGAAGACCCTTCAATTAGGCTTCAGTGTTAGCAGGTTTGCCTTAATTTGAGAAATCCTCTGTTTCTTACAAAAATAATTCTAGAGACACTTCAACTGCACCTACTCAAACAGCTCCTGCACCTAGTTTTCTCTAGCAATTCTAACAGAAAATTAATGAAAATAACATGAACAAATAAGCACAGAACAACGCTATTAACGCAATGTCAACAAATTCATAAAACAATAATCCACTTAGAACTAGCAACGCTAACAATAAACCCATAGAAGGAGGAGGTGAACTCCTAGGGTCTTTTAACTCAAGTGAAGAGACCACAAAGGGGTAAAAAAGACAAGAAGATAATTAAGAAAAGTTAGCTTTCTAGAAAGATCTTGAAAAGAGAAGAAATGCATAGAAAATCGAAGTTACAAGCAGCCAGCGTCTGAGCCTTCGAAGCATTGAGCATTTCTGTGATGCACTCGAAGTGAACTACAACGACGCTTGGTGTGTTTCCTTCAAAGTCAATGAAGAATGCAATCTCAGTGGGATCTATCATTTCCCGATATTCGTGTACGAGTCAAGTGTGGGTGATTCTCTGCCAACTTGCGAATTAGAACTTAGTATCTTTGAAGGTAACAATGGTAGTTTTAAGAATGCCATCTTCCAGTAAACTGTTTTTTTAACCAAAAACAACGGTAATTTGTCTTCTTCGACGACTTCTTGCTTGGATGAACTCTCAGATTCCAAGGAAACTCTTCTTAAAGTTCTTGAGAAAATAACTCTTAATGCTTCACTTGCATTGTCACCCAATCAGGCATACACGATTGTATTCCGAAACAGAACAAGAGAATAGCAAGATATGTCGAAATAACTTTACATTCTCTTTGGAGATGATTTTTCACAGGGGAAGTAAGATAAAACAAACGGGAACAAGTTTGTTTCGTTCTAATAAACAGAAACGTAGTCATTCCAGTCAGCTTTTAGTAACTCAAAGTTGATAGTTAGTAACAACGACTCCCTCGAAGACCCTTAGCTTACTGATTATTTCGTGCCCTTCCTTGCGTTAACTCATCAGTCAAACATGACTCCACTGAAGAATATCAGTAAGTGAAAATTAAAAGATAAAAAGGAAAAATTAGAGGATTTTTATTCATTTTTCTTGTTATCAATTTGCTAATTTTTTAAAATTATTTTTGGGATTCTTCAGATGGTGAAATGAACAAACAGAGCCAATTGATATCTAGACAGTCTACAGTTTCTTCAGCCAAAAAGCAAAAGACTCCTAACAATATCTTAGAATAGCAGCCACTCTTCTAAGCATCACAAATATAGCCCCAAGGTAATTAATTAACACTCGTTACAGCAGATAAATGAAGGAGGGATTGAATAACTAATCTCAAAGTTTAATTTCCATTTTTCGTTCAGTTTCAAGACTTTTTTGTTTAAATTCCTCTTTTGGATTTTGCAGGATTCAAAGATTTGATAAATAATTACAAACCTATTGGAAACAGTAGCTTAACAAGCACATATGCAGGAATTAACAATAACAATAATAATGAGAACGATTTCACTAAGTACAATTCGAGGATAGCAAATTCTGGAAATCAAATCAATAATAACTCCACGACAGCTCCTTATCTTGGTGGTAATAATCAGGCGAACGGGAATAGTAGCAGCAACAATAACAAGAGAAAATATTAAAACACTTATCCGGCTCCTCAAGTTTAAAATTTCACTGTACCTCCTTAATATGGTCACAATAACAGCAATAGCAATACAAGTAGCAATAACTCATAGATCTACCCTAACAATGGAGCTTCAAATAACTACTATCATTAGAATTAAGGTCTGAATTCGAACTGTAAGAAAACAAATATTTGTTTAAAATAATAAAATTCGTTCAAAAATTCATAAGAAACCCTTTAATTTGTTTCTCAAAGCGTTGCTAATATTGTCTATTTTTGTTTCATTTAGTCGATAAAAATGGTGTGGGATAAGAATTCGCAACTTAGAAGAAATTGAAGAGATGAGAAGTGAAAAGAAAGGGGTAGTACCTCTCAAAAAAACAAATAAAAATAGGAAGATTCTTCCTGAGTTTAATGGACTAAATAAATTGTGTTTTGCTTCTTCTGTGTGAGAAAGTGTATTCGAAGTGTTTAATTTATATTTATATAATGTGTTAACTCAAAAATATACTTTTGAATGATTAACTTCACTTTCAGGCTATCAAACCTAATTCCAACTAGACACATGTAACGCCCGCCTAGCTCAGTTTGGTAGAGCGCAAGACTCTTAATCTTGTGGTCGTGGGTTCGAGCCCCACGGCGGGTGATCTTTTTTTTTATTTTGTTTTAAATTTTTATGCTAATTCTGAATTAGCATGAAAAGACTCAAAGAGACATAAACCTTTCTTATAGAAAAAGTTGTTTACATTTAAAAATTCACCACAATAATTGAGTTTTAGTAAAGAAATAAATACCAAATTGTACTTTCATTTCAACCAAGAAAAATGGCTAAAAGTCTTTCCCTCAAAAAAACAAGTTGACGATTTGGAGAAACAAATAAAATATTGCTTATTTCTCGCATTCCTAATGATTATTTTGCTGGGTAAAAAAATCCTTAAAATTCAGAATAAGTTGATTATATCAAATTCCAAGGGCAGGATTAAATCTGCCTCAAAGGTTAAGGTGAGACAGATTAAGATGACGTCGAGTATTTTAAGCTCACAAAATCTAAAAAGATTCTCCAGCTAAAATAAATGGATAGGACATTCAATGGAATATCTTGAAGGGTTTGGAGGTGTCGCTGAAGATATTCTATGTAAATTTAGAGCATAAAGAATCTTTGAAGATATTTAGGTTAAATGTCATTATGTAGTGAAAGGATATGGATAAAAGAATATATTTAGAATGAAAGATAGGGAACGGACTAGAATTAATGAAGTGATTATTAAGGATATTAAGGCATTTCTCGCTGAAGGAATGTGCTTTGCCAAATAGTAGTCGTAATCTGATAACTAGAGTTGGATATCGCGTAATTTTCCTTTCCAGCTCTGGTGGGGTAGATCAAATATTACGCCACAAGAAATCCTTTAAATTCTCCCTCAGACGTCGCTTGATTGCGGAATTTTTAATTAATCAAGCAAAAAATAATTAAAATTATCCAAAACACACACGCACACACACGAAATATTCATAAAAATGTCAAAGCCCGCTGAAAAACCTTAAGGAGAACGCCCATCTGGTGGTAAATTCCTTGGCTACGATCACTTGCATTTCTGGGTTGGTAACGCCAAACAAGCTGCTGGATGGTACACCTCAAGATTCGGCTTCGAATTCTATGCCTACAAGGGACTCGAAACTGGTTCTAGAGACATTGCCACTCATGTCGTCAAAAACAGAGAAGGTGTGATGTTTGCTTTCAGCTCCCCATATCACAATGATAATATGTCTCAGAAGGAAATGAACGTACATCAAGCTCTCCATGGAGATGGTGTTAAAGATGTCGCATTTGCAGTTGAAGACTGTGTCGCTATTTACAATAAGGCAATTAGCCGTGGAGCAAAGAGTCTCCAAGCTCCTTAAGAACTTAAGGATGATCATGGCTCAGTGATGACTGCTACAGTATGCACATATGGTGATACTATTCATACATTCGTCTAGCGTAATGGCTATAAAGGTTTCTTCATGCCTGGTTTTGTAGCTCATCCTTATAAAGACCCATTAAATCAAGTTCTGCCTGGTGTCTCCTACAACTATGTCGACCATGTTGTTGGAAATCAACCCGTAAAATCATTTAATTTTGTTGTTGATATTTTTTAGTTAAATTATTTCGTTTTCTTATGATTTTAGGATTAAAAAATGACATCCGCTGCAGATTGGTATGAGAACACACTTGATTTCCACAGATTCTGGACTGTTGATGATTCCATGATCCACACAGAATTCTCATCTCTCCGATCGATTGTCATGACTGATCACGACTAAATCATTAAAATGCCCATCAACGAACCTGCTGCTGGAAAACGCAAATCCTAAATTCAAGAATTCATCGATTACTACGCTGGTCCAGGTGTTCAACATATTGCATTGAACACTAGTAATATAATTGAAACTGTTGATGGTTTAAGATCAAGAGGAGTAGAATTCTTAGATATTCCTACTTCATATTATGATCTCCTAAGGAAGAATTTGACTGCTTAGACTTCAATTAAAATCAATGAAAACCTTGATGTGATCCAAAAAAATAACATCCTAGTTGATTACGACGAAAAGGGATATTTGCTGTAGATCTTCACCAAACCAGTCGAAGACAAGTACTTAAGCATTTAAATAAGAATTCATTTTATTAATCTTCTTTTTTTGTTTTTAATAGACCTACCTTATTCTACGAAATCATCCAAAGACACAACCACGAAGGATTTGGTGCAGGCAACTTTAAATCTTTGTTTGTTTCTCTTGAGATGGAACAAGAAAGAAGAGGCAATCTCACTGAGATTATTAAAAATATTTATTGATTTAAACTCAACTACATTAGTCCAGCAATAGAGCGAATTTTTACAACATATTAGGCCACATTCGAACTGGAATGTTAATACTGTTATTTTTTATCATTCATAATTTTTGTTGATTTCATATTCAACTCTATTAGCTCTATTAATATCTCTATCTTTTTTGATAAAATCAATTAATATTTTTAGAATTGCTCAATTATGTAATAGGAGGATTGCTTGTGTACTATACAAGTTCAAAACAATCTAATACTGTATTTTAATTTAAAAAAGCAATCAACAATTTATTGAAACCAAAATACACTAATCTTTGCTAAAGTTGAACTTATTTTGACATATATTAAATTATTTTATTTTTCTTATTAAAACTTTCACAAATTCTTATGTAAGCATGACCTAATTCACACAAACTGCATTCCTATCAACAAGTTATATTTTTTAAAACTGTTGATGGTAGTAGTGCGAATGTAAGCTTTCTTTTTTTCTTCTTAATTATCTTACCTTAAAGTAATAAATGTTATTCGTTATTTAAAATAGGTTTCTCCAATAAATAGGTTCCAGATCTAGAATGATGCAAAGGAATTTCACTGAATGGATTATGATTATTAGAACTGATGTTGAAATTCAGGTGAAAATTTAGTGTTTCAGCTCTTATTCTTAATTGCAAGAACGCAAATAAATCAAATAGAGAGAGAGAGAGAGATAAAGAAACTTTTTTGTAATAAACCCATCATACTCAAATACACCAAAAGTAGATATATTGACCATAATAGAATTTATAAACTGCTCATTTCCAACCCATGA
>Ga0302271_10001328_pt1 | contig 23962 bp, 13 predicted proteins | sample III_Bog_N1_1_FD_198767 | JGI IMG/M metagenome (GOLD analysis project Ga0302271, IMG submission 198767) | Peat permafrost microbial communities from Stordalen Mire near Abisko, Sweden - III_Bog_N1_1 | ecosystem: Environmental > Terrestrial > Soil > Wetlands > Peat | place: Sweden: Abisko... | reverse complement strand
ATTCATTCAGAAGTGTAGTCATTTTGTCGAACAACCAAGCTCTTTATGGTAGATGCCTATGATGGCCCTCTTCTTGATACCTAGAATGTGTTTTTGTTCAAGTTTTTCCTTATTATTTTTGCTTCTGTCTGAACACAAATATTGGGGTAACAAAAATCAAGAGAGAAACTGATTAAAAACAAAGAAATATCAATTAGCTGATTTTAAATAGTACTAACCAGTACAATCGTTGTTTCATACGGACAAAAATAGCCACAAACAAGGAAGGTCCATTTATGTTTAATGAAAATAACAATAATTATCGCAATAGTAAAATAGCAAAAGTCAGTGTGTGAATATCATATGAAGTAGAATGTTAATTTTATAAAAGATAGCCTAGTTTTTGGTTAAAAATATTCGACATCTTACATTCTAGCCAATTCTAAGATGTGATAAGATAACAAGTACTTGAATCTTAAAGCTTGGAAATGAATTCGAAGATACTTGAGTTCAAGATTGCCTTTAAAAGCAATCTAAAAGAGTTTGGGAGTGAGAGACAATCCAAGGGTCAAATTAAAAGCGAAAATATTAAGGGAGAATCAAAAAGGGAATGCGTGATGAAATGAAATTACAAGGCTTGGAGGGGAAACACAGTTGATTAAAAGATCAAACAAACAAAAGATAAAAAAGTATCAAACTCTATAGAATATCCTCAAATGGCTAAATTGTAAGAATATCTATGTTTTTATTTAACTAATAAGGGAAGGAATAGCAATCTTAACACCTCTTAGCTTCGATGGATAGGACTTGACTGATTGTTTGAATCTTTGCTTTTTAGCCTTAAATACGGCAGAGTCGTCATCATCCTCCAAGGCAGATTTGCTGGTAAGAAAGCAGTCCTCGTCAAGACCTCTGAAGAAGGCAACAAGGTATTCTAATAAATGAGTTTAAATAAAGAATTCGCTAGATAAGGATTAAGTTGTCTATGAAAGGAGTGCTCTACAAAACAGATGCCAAAATAAATGCTTTAAAACCAATAATAAATATCAGTTTGACCCAAAATAAATATCTAAAGCAGCAATAAATAGAAAGAAGAAAAGTTGTTTAGGTATTTGAGCTAACTCTTACTAATAATGTTTAGGACAGAAAGTTCGGCCACGCTCTCGTTGCTGGTGTTGAGAGATCTCCCAGAAAGGTCACCAAGAGAATGGGTTCCAAGAAAATCGAAAAGAGAACCTCCATCAAGCCCTTTGTCAAGTACATTAACCTCAACCACATCATGCCCACCAGGTAATTCAAATAGTTTCAGAGCTTTCAGAAACCGAGAAATTGATAGTTTACGCAACCTTTTGAAGCCTTTGAAGATTCTTCTTTTTTGCTCATAACTTTAAATAAAATTCTAGCAAAGTGGGTTGAATTCAACTTATTTTGTTTAAATGACAGATACTCCGTGAAAGAGTTGTGCGACTTCAAGGAACTCGTCAAGGAAGACAAGATTAAGAACAACGCTAAGACTGAAGTGAGAGATGCCCTCAAGAAGGAATTCCAAAACAAGTACAGAACCATCAACCCTGAAGAAAAATCAGCTTCTCACATCAAGTTCTTCTTCTCCAAGCTCAGATTCTGAGAGAAATTATTATTAGGAAGAAATAAATCTCAAATCTTAGGGATTAATTAGCCCTATCTTGTTTTGGTTATTTTGTGTCATATTTTGTATAAATGCCATATTTAAACACTTCAAAAGCATAATTCGATAATTTGAAGCCTCACCAATATTAAAAGCGCAATTGCATAGACATGACACAGTCTACTATTGAAATTCAAAATTTAATTCATGTTTTTTTTTATTTTTGAAGTCCTCAGTAAATGGATAAAATCTAAATGAAAGAAGCAACACAACAGCTAAAATATAATAACGAATAAACTTTAAATGGATCAAATAAAAATACTAATTTGAAAGTTCAAGTTTTAAATAAAAGAAGAATAGACAGAGTTTTCATGTTTATTTGTTTAGAAAAACTGATCAATTATTTTGAATCTGTCAAAGAAATACAGGGTGACTTTGATTGTCATAAATCATGTCTTTATTAAAGCTGAAATTTCTGCGAAATATCTAGTGATTTTGAGGTATTTCCAAGTATGAAAGAATTGTGCCCATAAAAAGGAGAAAAACAAGGAAAATATCTTAAATCAACACTTTGGCTATTTAGGTAACAGGCAGAGAGACCCAGATAGATAATATCGTTCGGATGCAATAAAATAGTGGAGGGTACTGATAGCTAAAAGCTCTTAATAGCAATGTTAAACTCTTACTTTGATACCATACTTCAAAATGTCAGGAAGAAAACTAAAGTGGATATTAATTGCTAACTACTAATTCATAATCTTCTTTTTAAGGGTTTAAACTGCTACCAACCTCAGTAATCAACAAGTTTGTCTCATTTTTCTGCAATTATTATTATTCTTGTTCTTGGGACAGTTCACTTGTAAATGCAGAAAAAATATCTAATTGCAGTTAAATCTCACTTTAGTTATTTGTATCCTGATTGCTGATTTCATTCTAAAACAATACATTGAATGATTCAATAAAAGCCTATGTTAGAAGTTCAATATCATTAGAAAAATCAGTATATTTTTCAAGTAAGTGAGACTATTTTATTTTAGCGTAGGAGTTCAAGAGAGAATCGAAGAAGTCAGCCATTGCAGGATATAGCTACAATGTACTAATCTAGAAAATGAAGTTAATCTTAGCGTCTAAGATAGTAGACCCATCAATCCCATAGGAAAGTGACTGTAGGTCAAATTACTCATCGAATTGGTAGAAGTCAGTTATGTAGATGCTAAGATTAATATGGGCTGACAGCGAAAGATTTATTGTGAAATATTCCAGCAAATTTTCGTCAAGCAATCGCTTCAGCTACAGATTACTGTGGTGTGAGTCTTCATTTATTTGCTTGTGAGTCTAGTCGATGTGATTATTATCATGGTCACTACAGGTATGAACAAGTTTGTTGGAATCTTTCTTTTTATTTTTTAACTTTTCTTTGCGTTTATTTCTGCGATTCTTCTTTTGTTCTTGTGATTTCTATTTCTTTTTTTTCTTTTTTAGATCTGCTTCGTCTTCGTCGCCTTCACAAGGAGAAGCATTAAGAAAGCAAGCTTAATGTTATTCATTAAATAGTTGTGATTTGGTTGCTTTTTTCTTTTAGTATTTGGCATTTTAAGATGTTTATTTGCTGAATTATCCTGCCTACTCGGGAACTGCGAATTTTTCTTTTTATTGTAATGAAAAATTCTGAGAAGAATTAAGTTGCTGCTATGCAAATGAAAGAGTAGGAGAGTGAAAATCTGAGTACAAATCTGTATTTAAGAATGTTACTTTTTCCTTTCGAAGAGTACTTCGACTTGAAACACTGAAACTCTAATCGTCTTCAGAGCTATCATCCTCAATACAATCTTCGTCGCCATCCTCACTGTTAGAACTATCTCCTAAGCTATCTTCATTATCAGAGCAATCATACCCTTTTTCTTCACTATCATCTATTTCGTCTTGTAAATCTTACTCGAATTTCATTCTTACGGCAATCTATTTGACTTTATTTTAGGGGATTTATCGCACACTACAATCTTTAGTATTTAGCTTTCCTTATTATTGTGTGATCAACTCAGCTGGTGCTTATGATTGAGATCCAATACCATTTTCTTCTTGAATATTAAGTTGATTCCTTACACTAATAACTTCTTGTATGTTTGCTGTTTTACCTTACTTGAGATACATGAATTGCTCAAAACATTTCTGAGAAGAACTCCTTTTGTCATCCACAACTTGAGCAGGGATACTGATACTTTGTTACTTTTGCTTCTACTGAACCTTATTTGACTGTTATGCTTAGTTATCCTTGGTGCTTATGTCATCTGCTGAAAAAGAGAGCTACATAGTAGACTTAGACTCTCTGATGGAATTCCCACTGATACTCCTTTTGAGCTATTATGATTATGGTTTTTGGGGTATTTTTTTAAGACTCTAACATTTTTTTGAATGGCTATCAGGTTGGAATGTTTAGCTGCAGGCTGAATTAATAGAAGTGAAATTACTCTCATCGTTGGTTGAAATTTCATATTCATCTCCCCCTGCTGATACTGTTGGTTTTTAATTTACATTTGAAGGTCTTTCCAGAGGGCTTTTTTGTCTCGTACATGAGAGTGTATTTTATTACTGTTCAGTTTCATTTTTTATTTTTCTAAGAACTTATGTTTCATCCTGTTCATTTGATATATTTTTTAAATCTGGTAATTTGGAGATTTCACCTGGTTTGTCTGGTTTGGTTTAAAAGGTTGATAAAATTTAAATCTGATTTGTATTAATAGGATCATTTGAAATTTCTTTAATTTCAACTGGACTATCTGCTGTCGGGGGATGAATATTTAAAAAACTATCCTCTGAAATAGTAGAAGCAATTACCTTAGGAGACTTTTTTGTATCGCTTTCCAATGGCTTGACAAAAGTCATCATTGAGCTATTTAAACTGGAAGTCAAATCAAAGGTCAATTATTTTTGCTTATTATGAGCGACTTGAACTTAGCCATCCTGTTCTTTTTATGAAAAGTCTGATTGATTTTCAGGCTCAGAGACAGCTCCAGAGTTTAAGTTTTCAGTTGATTGAAAAAATGGAGTTGAGATGTTCTTTATTTTATCACAAAGAAATCGCTGTTTCATTCTCCACTTATTCTTTACTACACTATTCATTTGTTCCATTTTCAATTGCTCTTATGACTTAGATGCTATGACTGAAGATTATTCAGAAAAATCCGGTTTACTTTGATTATTATGATTTTCATCGCAATTTGGTAATTCCGCGGATAGATTCTAATGGGTTTTAATACACCAACGAGGCTCCAACAATAAGGGATGATGGGTATTTGGGAGCTCTTAACGATTAATTAAACTCTCCAATGGGTAATATTATTCTTATTAATTTTGCTTGGAAGTAGAACTTGAATATGGATTCTTTTTCTGAGTAAGTAACATTTATTTTGGAGAGTCTTCATTTAGATGGTAGGTGTAGAAATTGGAAGCAACTTGCTTTCTTAATCTAAAATCTTCGATTATTCTTTCATCAATCGGCCCAGGTGATTTGAATTATTATTATTTGAGACAGCTCTTATCAAAATAAATGCCATTTTATTATTAAATCATTTCTTTTTTTGGATTTATCATTTTTTTCTCCTGCTTTTTCTAATCGACAAGCATATCATTGTTATATTTGTGAACTACTTTTTCACTTTCTTACTCTTGTAAATGATCGCCTTGGATTTTCTTTTCCATTTATTCATCTTAGCAATTTTGAATTATTTTCCTATTGTTTTTCTTATTCTGAAAACCTATTTTTATTATTTGTTTTTCTTAAATTACTTTAATCTACTCTTCACTACTTTTCTTCTATTTTACTGTGTTTCTTTTGATAACTTGCAAAGATAACTATCTTTTATTTGGATCTAAATTGTTTAATCTAGTAGATTTCAAATCAGTTTTATTATTTGGATTTGATGATTGAAGCATTGATTTTGTTAGGTTGCTGGACATAGAAAGGTCTCGTATTATTTTAGTTTGCGCATCGATTATTGTTTGTGCTTGTTCTTGTAATTTTCTTAAAGTATTATTTTTACTTGAATGAGATGAAGCGCGAATATTAAAAATGATGTTAACCACCTTCAGCAGAATGGAAGTTAAATCTAGCAAAAGGATCACTTGATTTTTAAAATCAAAGTTGAAATACGTTAGATTTTGATCCTAATTATGATCTAGAATAACTGGTGGGATTGCAAGTAAAACACCAATAATATGCTAAATATTTCTCAGAGCCTTTGGAAGACAATTACAATGAAACAACCTAAATAAAGACGTCGCAATGGATAGAATAAGGAAAATGTTGTGCATATGAGATTCCCAAGGGTTTAGACATAACGAAGCTATGGAGCAGCTGACTGAAGCTGTAAGCATCCAAGTGCCTTTGGTGTGTTTTCTTTGGCCTAAATTCATGTTAAAATGTACATTATCCATAGCACGTTGCTTTTACTATTTCTAATATTTTTGATATTGTTTCCCTCTCTCTCTATGTATCTGAATATCTTCAATAATTCAGGTTTCTATTTTCTCCTTTTTTTACCTCAGTTTTTTTCTGCCACAGAATTAAAATACAAACGAATTACAAACAGCTGTATTTTGTTTCTTAAAGACAATAAAATTGCTATTACTTACTTCTCCTCACTCCTGAGACTTTATACTAAATTTCTAAAAAGCTCTCTCTCTTGTTCAAAGATTTATGAGTGAATTAAGGAAATACAGTCAGAATTTGCAGACTTTTAGGAAAATCTCAATCAATCAGCTAATAAATCACCCAAATTGTGATTTAAAATATCGATTATTATGAAGTTTTTTTTCTTTTCCATATCGTTCTTCCTATTTTAGAAATCTGTAAGCTCGGCGATTGGCTCCCTACTCCTCTATTAAATCTGATGCCAAGAAATCACTTTTCCAAGGATTAATCTGATTTTATTTCTTGAAGCAATCAAAATATTGGGATTAACCACACAACTTTTACAACAGAAATAATGTTTCCAAAGAGAAGAATTAAAGGCGATGACCACAATGCTTCAATATCCAAATATTTGAGAATTTTAGAGTAACTTTAAGCCAATTTATTTCAAAAATAAACAGAATAATAGAGTAAAACTCAAAAGAAAAATAAAGAAAATCAGACTATTAGCATTTCTATTTTTGTTAAAATTTTGTATTAAGGTCTTTTTCCAAGCAAAGCCAAAAGGAAAAACTTGAAGAATTTGGGTAAAGGCCAAATTATTTACAATTAAATGGAGATATTATTTTGCTAAGATCAGAACCACAAAACTTAGAGACAATAGATTAGAGCTAATAAGGAACCCCAAGATTTTCTCTTTTCTTCTTTTCAAAAAGTAAAATTCTTCTTGGAAAAGAAATCCTCAAACGATATTTGTTTTTCTTAAGAGATTCAAGCTAAAATATCTAATTAAGAGATTCACCTTTTTAGCTTTCACATTTCATCTGTATCTGTGTTATTAATTCATAAATAATCGAATTGGACTATGTTCAGGTTTCAAAATTGTATTTTCATCCCAAACCCCAACCATTTACACAGCTATTTTTTGTTTCGTAAATTATTAGACAAAATTGGAAAGGGCAAACTCCAAGGAATTAAAAGAGTTTACCAATGAATGATTACTCTAACAATACAAGAAAGCAAAAAGAAACTCAAAAATAAAATGAAATAAATAATTGGAAATAAAAATGAATGAAACTTAAAACTGCATCCGCTGGTTTATTCGAAATGTAGTTACAATATATGGCTACAATAAACAAAGAAAAAGAGATAATTTCAATGCAATGTTGAAAACTAAAATTTCTAAAAATGTGTTTGTTTCTTGTGTTTTTGGAAGTAGTATTTTATTTTGAGGGCTGGATTCGGTTCTTTCTATTAAAAATTTAATTTTCTTAGGTGTGAAAGAAGCCAGTAAACCAGGGATAGTTTTTGAAAATACATTTTTCTCAAAAGAAGAAGATTGGGAGAATCTTATTAACTAAACTAAACTAACTTCCGAAGGTAAAGAAAGTAAATAAGTTGATGGAGTCCTTTTGTTGGTGCTTTTCTTTTGTTGTAAATCATTAAACTAGTTTTACACTTTGCATTTCTAAAGAAATGGGCCGATTTTTAGTCTACTTTAGGCTAAATGAGAGTTGGACCTCATATAAGATTTTCACTAGAGTAATAAGAGGATAGACAAGATATTTTTGTGTAGATTTGGCTATTTCAGTCACTCGTTCTAAAAAAACTCTTTAAGAGCCTGGTTGTAATTAGATAATTTACCTTTTCAATTTTTAATTAAAATAGGGGTTTTTTAAACCGATCTTGTAATATTGACTGTTATTTAGTTGGAGAGATATTAATTATGAGTTTAATCTTATTTTCTTGTATTGATATGAGAATTAAAGTTTTTTTAATGGATTATTTTATTGGAAATTTTGTGTGAAAGTATTTATTAAAAAAGTATTTATTTTCAACACATAAATGCTGTTTTGTAATAAAGATATCAAACAAGTTCATTTCTTTTGAAAGCGATTTCCTGAGTTAGCAGTGAGAAAAGATAGCTATTCAATCATATCTTGTTCTTCAGCTTTCGATGGAGTGTGTTTCATCTGCTTTTCAAAGTTCATTTTATGCAGGGAGTCAGAAAGCGGTGAGTTCTCTTCTGAGACATCACATGAGTCTTCATAGTATTCTTTTTAATCTTTTCTTTCTTCTTGATATCCTCTGTAGAGACTATTCTGTATTGCCAGTTTATGCAGGTTTTTAGATTATGAGTTCTTATAAGTCTTCGTGGGACTAGTCGATTCTTAGCCTAAGGGATATTTCAGGAAAATGGAAATAATTTTTTTTGATTGTAAAAAACTGAGGTTATTTTTAATTTATGTTACTGTTTGAAGGGCTTCCAGGGTCTAACTGAGCTGCTCTGAGGGCATTAGCATCAATACTTTCTGCTCTTGGTTTAGAGAATTTTGATGAAAGAGGAGGAATTTAAGGACTTCCCTTGGACAATGTGGAATTAGAGCAAGCACTGAGACTACCAACTGTATCAACAAGACCAGTGAGCGCTGGAGATCCACCTGAATTCAGAGCTAATGATCCAACCATGTCTTCACCTTGGTTCTTCTAACGAACATTAGCTAAAAATTCAACATCATAGGTTCTCAGGTTCTAAGAAGCAGTAAGGCGTTCATTAGCTTAGGATTGATTGTCTGAATTTGAAATGAAGGGATGGTTCAAGGATTCAGCAGCTGAAATCCTCGAAGTAGGCTTTGGGTCAAGCATTCGTTTCAGCAAGTCTTTTGCTGTAGCTGAAACGCCACTGAAATCTGGCGTATCGTAAGAAATTTCGCAGGCTTTGTTTGCACGAAGGATCTGCTTGTAGTCTTTGCCAGAAAATGGCTACTTACCAATCAGGAGCAGATAAAATATTATTCCAGCTGAGAAAATGTCACATTTAACATCATATAATGGATCGCCTTCCTTTAAAATTAGAAATAAATGTTTCACAGTTAATCGAAATTTAAATAGAAGTTAAAAGAAAACCTTGTAGCTGAGAACTTCAGGTGCTACAAATCCTGGTGTTCCGCAGCGTTTGAAGAGAATGTCTTTAGTATGGGTAAATGTTGCCAGGCCGAAATCAGCAACTACAATTTCATGATCGTTGTTTTTAGATCGAAGTAGCAGATTTTCTGGTTTTAGATCTCTGTGCATGATGTTCTTCAAGTGCAGATGGTGTAATGCTTGAAGTAGATGACGAAGAAGAGGCTTAAGCTCTTATTCCTGCAGTGTCCCTTTGTCTCTAACTCTATGAAGAAGCTCTCCGCCGCTGAGAAGATCAAGGACAAAGTAGATTGAATTTGTAGTCTCATAGACCTCATAAAGGTTAATAAGAGTTTCATGATGAAGTGCGCGCATAACTGCAACTTCATTAACAAGGGACTCTTTGCCTTTGTGCTGAGCTGCCATGAACTCCTTGTTGAATGCTTTAATTGCATACTACAAGCCGTTTTCTCGTCTAGTAGCCAAGTAAACCTTCGCGAATGACCCTTTTCCTATCATCTTTGTGACTAAGAATTCCTCGTGAAAGCTAGCTTAAATACCTCTTAAGCTGACGAAGTTCTTCCAGCGTTTAAAGATAACAGGGTCACGAGTGAAGAACTCAGTGGATTTCCCATTTCTAGCGAGTCTAAAACCATTCAATAATTCATTGCAGCTAGCATCAATAGGTTTTGGCTCAACTCCTTGGAGAAGATCCACCCTGACGCAAGCCATCTCAAGGACTCCTGCGATCTTTTCTGTTTTCTCGTTCTTACACATGTACAGGTTACCATTGACGTCTCCAGCAAGCACCCTAATCTTAGATTTTCCATTCTTCTTTGTCTTCTTCAAAAACACACTCTTTATCTCTAATCCTCCAACGATTTTCTCGAGAGTTTCCTAGCCCTTTGTAGCCTTGTTCCATATTTTCTTTTGGCCTTTACTTGCTTCGTCGTCGAAGAATGAAATTGGTTTCATCGTTTCTCTTATGATTAGTTTCCTTTTATTTTGTTTGGTGCTAAGAATTAATGATTGTTTCAGCTATTCTCTTTTAATATTTTTCATCTGAACCAATCATCTGCTTTCTTTTTATTCTGTGTTCTACTTTCTATTTTGCTTCTACTTACTTACCAACTCTCTTTGTATTATTTAAAAAAAAATCAGAAAATGCTTGATTTTAGATAAAGTGTCAAACTTTAATCTGAATTGTTTGTGTGGTTAAGGCGCTTCAATAATACTTAGGAATTTTTTTTCCCCACTTCAAAAGCAAACTCTCTCTTAAAATTATTCTTAATCACAAAGCAAAGATAGAGTTAAAAGAAAATGAAAGAGTTTTTGGTGGAGTTTCATCAACATCCTACTTCCTGTTTATTCCCAGTCAGTAAATTCAATCTGTTAGATAGATGTTTTAAACCTAAACGTGGGCAACTATGAAGTAATTATATCCAAGAATATATTTTTTATCTTAAATAAATTTTACTTTTCAGAAGCATTTTTTGCTGTTTTTAGCGCTTAAGCCTATTTTTATTAATAATAATAATAATATTGATTTTTTATACTTTTCTTCAAGCATGAAAAGATACTTATCAGCACAGAATACTGTAAAAAATCAGCAAGGGTGAGGGCAGTCATATGCGTGTTGTAGATTGTTGTTGTTATTGTTGATTTCTTTATAATTCAGCTTTGATTATTGCTGATACATTGTAGCCTACATAAAACTAGACAATAATGCTAATAGTTCTATATTCGTCATCATACATTATGCGTGCTTCTTTCATAGATATGGATTGTTTTTCTTTTTGTCTACTGTTTAAGTGTGTTTGCTTTGCCATGTGATTAAAGGCCTTTATTGGCTGGGATTTTGTTGAACCATTCTAATAATAATTTATGTTAATTAACATACAATACTCTGCAATGAAAAATTCACAACATAAAGCATACTCTCTCAAACCTTTCAGAATAATCAATCGAAGTTCTTTTCCATAATCATAAAGCCTTTCTTCCATATACCTTATTGCTTGATAACCCCATACTAATTGGTCATCTTCCCTTCACCGTGCTGCTTGTCGTCCTTCCACTATCCTTCATAAATTGCATTGCTCGCATAGAAAAACTTACCTGATTTTTTAATCAAAACACACGCGTTAATCCTAGATAGTCTTGTTGTGGGCAAAATATTTGCTTAATAGGTACCTTGGCCGTTACATTTGTTGTCTTTAAACTCCCCTTCATATCGATTGCCATCACTGTAGAGAAGCTTCCCTGTTTAGATAAAGCAAAAAATATTAAAAAATGTTTAATTTACTTATCATACGCTAAACAGATAATACTTTTAAAGGCATGCATCTTTAGCATCTTAAATACCTTGGCCATGAATCTTGCTGTCTTAGAATTCCCCTTCAAATCGATCGCCATTGTTAAAGAAAAACTTCCCTTATTTATTTGAAGATCAAAAGGGGAATCACCCATAAGTGTATCCAATAATAGAAGAGAATTTACCTGTATTAAATAAAAGTAAATGAGATATTTTCCTAAATGTTTGAGCTTTTTTATTCTAACTTACCATGGCCGATACATTTACCCTGCTTGAACTCCCCTTAGTAAATTCCACCATCACTTTAGATTTACTTGCCTAAAAGACAATAAAATAATAAGCATTTCACTAAGATCTAATAATTATCCTTTATGGTTTGAGTAAATAAATCAGAGAAAATTGAAATGACCTTATCCATTAAACATCCCATCTTTGAACTCTCCTTCATAGATGGCGCCTGTAACGTAGGTAAACATACCTATTTTAATAAAAAATACAACAAGAAAAATAGCATGCTTGGAAAACCACAAGATTTGTATATCATTGTAGAACATTTTGCCTGTTTAGAGAGAGAGAGAAGTATCTAATAAGTATCTTTTGGATGGAGGGTTACTTTGCTGAACTTCAATTTTACCTTGACCACAGAAGGCTTCATCTTTGAATTGTCCTTCATATCGATCGCCATTTGAAAAGAAGAACTTCCCTATTTTAAATACAAAGAGATAAATTCACAAAAGGGAATCCTTATGCTACCTAAATGTACCTTAACCATTGAATTTAAAATATTTGAATTGTCCTTCATATCGATCGCCATTTCTAAAGAAGTACTTTCCTATTTTGAATTCAAAGAGATATATTACACAAAAGGGAATCCTTATGCTACCTAAATGTACCTTAATGATTGAATTTATCATCTTTGAATTGTCCTTCATATCGATCACCATTTGAAAAGAAGAACTTCCCTATTTTAAATACAAAGAGATAAATTCACAAAAGGGAATCCTTATGCTACCTAAATGTACCTTAACCATTGAATTTAAAATCTTTGAATTGTCCTTCATATCGATTGCTACTTGAAAAGAATATCTTCCCTATAAAGAGATAAATTACACAAAAAGGGAATCCTTATGCTACCTAAATGTACCTTAACCATTGAATTTATTATCTTTTAATTCTCCTTCATATCGATTGCCATCATTTTAGATGTATTTTCCTAGTTTGAATGCAAAGAGATAAATTACACAAAAAGGGAATCCATATCCTACAAACAAAATGTACCTTAACCATTGAATTTATCATCTTTGAATTCTCCCTCATATCGATTGCCATTTGAAAAGAAGAACTTCCCTATTTTGAATACAAAGAGATAAATTACACAAAAAGGGAATCCATATCCTACAAACTAAATGTACCTTAACCATTGAATTTATCATCTTTAAATTCTCCTTCATATCGATTGCCATCACAAATGATAATCTTACCTGTATTACATACAAATGAAAAAAACGCATGAGAGAAACATCTATTTAGGGCATGTGTATCTTGACTTTTACCTTGACCATTACGTTTGCCAAAGTTAAACTCTCCTTCATAATAGCATCCATATTTACAAAAATACTTGCCTAGTTTTTTAATAATGCCAAGAATAATTGCACAATGGCAAAAATGATCCCCTCCTTCTGTTAATTTATGTTAATGACCTTAGCCATGAGGATTGCCCTGTTTAACCTCTCCTTCGTATCTGTTTCCATCTCCTTGTGCGTGAGAAAAGAACAATTTGCCTTTTGATAAAAATAAACAGAGCTAATTATCAAGATTTTCTTGATTAAACTTCCTCTGATTGTAGGGTATATCCTCATGGTATAATCAAGAAACTATTACCTTGACCATCGAAGTTCCCAGTTTGAGGGAAAAAATACTCTTTTAGTTTTTTGTTATTTTCAATAAAAATGATTACCTTGGCCCTCTCCTATTCCTTTTTTAAACTCACCTTCGTATCGACCTCCTTTGCTATCAATAAGCTTGCCTATCCAATTTAAATAAAGTTATTATTATAAATACTTCTTTCTTGTTTTCTTTTTGTTATCCTCTTTTTCTACCTTTCCCATTGAATTATCCATCTTTGAATTCTCCTTCGTATCTAAATTTTTCATCGTCAAAAAGTATTTCTGTGATTTTGAAAAGCAAAAAGAATATTTTAAAATTGAATCATTTTCTGTTATCAATAATAAAATAAGATCTTTTTAATACATTTATTCTTCAAGCAATCATCTTTGAAGACTCCTTCAGCAACTTAATCATAGTTATCCATGCTATAAAACAGATCTAGTTTATAGAGAAATAACTCAGCCAATCATGTAGAAAACACAGATTTATTTGCGTTTCATTTAATTTACACTACTTCTCTTCCCATTTGTATTCAGGTCTTTCAACTAAAAGAGTGCCTAGTTTCATAGATCAAGCAACCAAAGCTTTTCAAATCAATCAGCAATACTTGACATAGAATTCTATTTGTTTGTTTTCTGAACCTTGGCCGTTTTTTTCCCCATCTAAGAAATTCCCTTCATACACATCTCCATTACTGTAGGAGTACTTGCCTTTTCAAGAGAAATAAACAAGAGACAAAGATCTAAGAATTCAAGAATTTAAAAAGCAGTTTTTGTTCTATTAAATTACCTATCCCTTGCATCAAACCGTCCTTCCATCCTCCTTCATAAATATCCCCATCAATGAAGGAAAACTTTCCTTTTTTAGGAGAAGCAAATAAAAACAACAAATGATATATCCTTTGTCACGCTTCTTTGAAAAGCTCAGTTACCTTGACACTAATTATTGTCCTGCCATTCCCCTTCTAAAATATCACCATTCTCATAATACTACTTGCCTATTCTCACAGTAAATCAACTGTCAAAACAAGACATTTTTAAACTATGGTAGTTGCTACCTTATCCATGTCTCTATCCATCTTTCCACATTCCCTCGTAACTATCTCCATTACTGTAAAAATATTGACCTATTGTAGCCTCCCCATCACTGAACTCTCCGACGTACTTGTCCCCGTTGCTGAATAAGTACTGGCCTGTTTTAAATATTTTTGAGCTAAAATCACACACACTTAATTCTGACCTTTGCCGCATTTAAAGCCATCACTGAATGCTCCTTCATAGATATCCCCGTTGCTGTAGATAAAATTGCCTGCAAATTCAAAAAAAAACATTCCAAACCGTCATAGCTTGTTTCTCTCAAGACATACCTTATCCATTTAGTTTCCCTTCTTTAAGCTCTCCTTCATATTTCCCATTGTCTTCGGATTCTTTTGTCTAAATGTGCTTTCTTTCATTCAAAAATAACTCTAGTTTTCTTCATATTAGTGCACAATGAATCTAATCGTTATTAAATCCTTTTATCTCTTACGGATAGGGATAGATAATTTCATTTAATTCTTTCATAACATTTTCTGGCGTCGCCCTATCTTCTGGATTAAATCTCATCATGCTGAATGCAATCTTCAGAAGATCCTATCTCTCCCTACCAGTGATATCAGGAAACTACCCATATTTCAAAGCAAACATCTCTCCGTAGTTACTCTATCCACAGAGGTTAAACAGCACCATGCCAGCTGCGAAGTAATCTGTTTAGATGACTACTTAACCCTAAGTCTACTCAAACGCCATGTACACAGGTGATCCGCCTTGATTGACTGTGTTGAGTTGAGTCCCAAAGAGCTATTTGGAGATCCCAAAATCAGCCAGTAAAGGTGTGTTTTTCTCAGACAGCAGAATATTCTCAGGCTTCAAATCAGAATGGATGACATTGATTTGTTTCAAGGCAATCAATCCCTTGCAAATGCCAATGAAAATTCTAATTATCTAGAGATCTGATAAGGTCTTGCCATTGTTGTTGTCCTTGAGTAATGTTTCGAGATTCCCATGAGGACAGTACTAGAGAATCATTAACTTCAAGCACCCGAATTTGACACTGAAGTTTTTCTCTAAAGAAAGAATGTTCTTTGATCTGAATTGTGACATTATTATTGATTCTTTGACATAATTTTCAGTTGTATCGTTTGTGTGAATGATCTTTACTGCGACTTATTTGAAGGATTTGATGTTCCGTGCTAGCACCACTGCTCCAAATGAACCGACTCCCAAGTAGCCTTCAATTTCGTATCCATATTCTTTCAAAACCTCTGAGGAATAATCTAGATCAGATCCATGTAGAGAGAGCTCGTGAGCTTGCAACTCAGATAAGAATTAGCTGTATTCCATGGAGATTATTTATTTTCTCTGTCTATTAACTATGTATTTTTCTTATTCCTTATTAGAATCTATTGATATTATTTGCTTATTTGATATCTTAATCAACTCCACAAATCAAAGCTCTCATATGGCAATATTGAAATAACATAAACACATAAATGCAGAAAAAAATTATAATTTGAAATATTTGAAGAGGATTTTTACAAAAATGATAGTGTTCCAGCCAAAAACACAGAATTTAATTATTTTTCATTAATAGAATTTTCAATATTAGCAATTATTTTTGAAATGATAAGTCTCTTAATTCTTTGCTTAAAATTTAAAATATGTTTTTCTGTCCATCAGCAAGATATCCTTATGAAATACCATCAAATAATATGAATATTTCTAAGATTGCAAATGAAAGTGAAAGTAAGAGTCTAAAAATTAAAAAAAAACAAGCATTTTTTTATTAAATAAAAACGGCATGAGACTATTTATCATCCTGATGTTTTCAAACCACCTATCAAGCAGCAAATGCAATATTATTGGTTTTAAATGGAATCTCAAGGCAAAATCAAGAGGATAGAATTTTCAAGCAAATAAAAAAATCACAAAATAAAAGAAAAAAAGTGAAAATAAAAAAAGATTTTGAAATTGAATGAGCAGTCATCAGATTTCACAACCATCTACAGGTGGTTCTCGTGGGAATAGCCAGACTACTAGCATGTATATCCAGAGCAGCTAGGTTGTCACAAAGAGCAATATTGATACATCCAAGGCATACAATCCTAACTCCAAGAAAGACTGGAAATCCGGAACATAACAACTTGCTGAGATCTTCCAAGGGAAAGATGAAGAAATTGATTATTGGAGGAGCATGTGCAACTAGCAGGAAATAACCATCTAGTAATTGGAAATCATCCGAGAAGAGAAGTCCAATAGTGACAACGAAATCATCATCCTCAGACAGGCTCTGTCTTAGAAAGACTACGAAATCGATTGCTTGAAAAGATCGTAAGAAAAAGAAATTAAAGGGTTTAAATTATTTTGTGGATTCTTTTCTACAATTCCAAAAATCAAGCTTTCACATGGAAACAGGGTGGATTCTGGGTAGATTTTAGATTATTAAAGGTGACTTGTTTTTATTATTTTTCTTCTAATTATTCAAATAATTTCTTCCCATAAAATTTGAAAATTTACTTCAGTAAAAAAAATATTTAGTAATAGTTTGATGATTAAGCTGAATATTTGGTTATTTTTGAACAGAGGAAATACAAATTAATTTAAAATTCCATTCAATTTAGAAGATATTTCTTTAAAAGTTAATAAATTTCATAAGACTAATTCGACCTATTTTAACATTGATTTTGTGGGGAGAAATAGAGGAATTCTAAATTACTAAAAATAAATTTAAAGTTTTAAGAAAAATAAGATCTTCCTGAGATTTTAACTAAAGAATTTTGCAACTATTTGAAGATTGGATGACACCAACCGTGTGAAAGAAGCAAAAATTAATGAACTTGAGGAGAAATGCACTAACCTTGCTGTTGAAAATGAGAGACTTCGTTAGATGGTCAATTTAAAAAACGGAGACCTTGAAAAAAGCAAACAAATGATCTCTTAGCTTGAGATAAAACTCAGCGACATGCGCAGACTTGAATCAGCTCTTCAGGAGAAAGACGGATAGATCCATATGCTTCTTTAGAACATCGAGGAATGGAAACAACGATTCCATAAACAAGAACTCGTTATTGAGGAACTTAGAAAAGTTCAAGATGTGTGCAAAGAATATGAATTCAAAATCGGACAGCTCTCCCAAGAAATCGAAAGATTAAATGGGGCTCTCAAGAATCAACTCGCTGATGGAGAGAATCAAAGAAAGCGGATTAAAGAACTAGAGGCTCAAGTTGCTTAGATGCGCACATTAGAAGCTCGCATAAAAGAATACGAAAACAGAATTGCTATGATAACCTCCGAAATCAACAGACTCAACGAAGTTATTGGACAACGCACTCAAGAAATACAAGGTAAAAAACAGACTAAAAATTTGAAATGAACTGAATAATTTATCTTTAACAGATTGGAAAGACAAATGCAAGTAGCTTGAGGTGACAATCATCAATCTCAAGGCTTACGAGGAGAAATGCAGAGACTACGAATAATAGATCCGTTAATTGAGTTAGGTTATCTCAGATGAGAGAGCCAAATACAGTAACTTGGAGAGGCTATATGAATAAGCCAAGCTTCTTGAAGTCAGAATCAGAGAATATGAGAATAAAGTTGTGCTGTTGACTCAAGAGATTGAGAGACTCAATCAAGTCGTCACTTCTAAAGTCAAAGAGTTAGATCAAGCCAGATAGAATATCATGTAGCTTGAATAGTAGCTTGCGAAATATAAGAATATCGAGCAGAAAGTCATCGAATATGAGAACAGAATGAGTAAAATTCAATTCAAATTGCTTTTGATTTTTTCTATTTTTTAATCATTTTTGTCATTTTTTTAATTGAAAAGTGAGCTTATCTCAGGAAATCGAGAGGCTCCGAAATCTCTTGGACCAGCGTACAGGAGAGATCGACGAGTGGCGTAATAGATGCGCTTAATTAGAGGATAACTGCAGGAACTATGAGAATCAAATCAGAACATTGAACTAACGAATCCTTGAATTGACCCAGTAAGTTGAGAACTTAACTCGCTAGCTGAACGATGCCTTGCTTGAAAATGACGATCATCGAGTGAAAAGAAGTAAATAATAGAAGGACATGCAAGATTGGGAGGCTAAAGTTGCTCTGTTGACTTCTGAAATTGAACGATTGAGGCAAGTGCTATTGCGAAAAGACGAAGAGATCGATCAGTGGAAGTAGAAGTACTTCAAACTTGAAGCCACCCTTCAGGAGTTGAATATGCTTAGAGAAAAGAATCGTGTCCTTAATGCTGAAATTGATCGCTTGAACCTATTGATTAATGAGCTTGAAACTGAAAATTCTCAAATCAAACTGAAACTTGTGAACATTAACGACTTGCAACTGAAAATCACTAATCTCCTTATGCTATGTGTCCAGTTATTCGCTGAAGTTGAGGCACTCCGTTCAAGAGTCAAAGATAAGGAAAAACAAGTTGATGAAATGAGAAGATCATCCCTTGCTGCGTACAGAAATTGAAAGACTTCAAACTAACCTGTTATTTTGACATCACAGTCATTTTGCAATCCAAATACATTTTTATATCGAAAGTATACCCAAAATCAAAGAAAGCAGAGAGTTTTATTATTAATATGATATGAAGATTGATGTTAATAATACTAATAATATTGTTTCATCGATTATTCAATATTTTATTGATATTTTTTGTTACTAAATATTGAAATAACTAAAAAGGTATTTTGCTTTGAGCTGAAAGTTCATAATGAAGGTTTAAAAGTAATTAATTACCTTTTCCACCCTCTTAATAATTTGAATGAAGCAGCTTTTTAATTAAATTAAGTTCTTGAGGATGTGGGGGAAGAAAGAGAGACAAATCAAATCCGTTAAATTTTTGAGTCTCTTTATTGTTTAATAATCATAACAATTTGGGGAGGGATTCAGTTCACTTGCTTTCCCTCTTAATTTACTATCTCATCTCAACTGCCAAAAAGAATAATTTAAATAAGAATCTTTTAATTATTGAGTACCCTCCTTTTCAGCTGATAAACAAAGCAATGTTCAAGCTAGCTTGATGGAGATAATGATTTCCTTGAATGATAAGTTTTTAAATGTCCCCATCTGTCCAAGTAGACTGTGAATGGTTCATGTCCTGCTTGGGTCTTAAAGTTGTGCTGCGGGAGAAAAACTGCTTCGATTGTTGACTCATTCGCTCAGCAGTTAGTGATGCTTTGAAGGAACTGGCATACATTAATTTTCATGGATAAATGTTGACTCATCCTGAAATCGCCTGATTATCCTCACATCCATTCTCCCACAAAACTGCTCTCAAAGACGCGCAGAGTATTCATCCATAGAATATCATCATTTAAGTCAAGCGCTTTGACAAATAGTTGCTTATTGTTTGTCGCTATTTTATCAAAATATCGATGGCAACTTTGATTAACGGCTTTTTCATTGAATGAATCATGAAAAATACTGCCAAAATTGAGACAATATTTCAAAACTTTACACCAAAAAAGTATTTTAAAAATCTATGTGAAACATGTGAATGCAACTCCATAAAGTGCTTCCATTTTCAATTTATATGAGACGATAAGAATGATTAAGACCAACAATAATATACAAAAAGAAGAAAAAGATAAAAATGTTAGATTTTATATTAAAAATAAAAAATAAAAAAGAAATTCAAAGCAATAACAACAACAATAAACAAATAAAACAAGATAATGATAGAAACAAAAAGCATTCCTTAATGGATTAAACATAATCTGAAAGGAATATTAATCCATTGTTGGAATGAAGCTGTCAATGTTTTTAAGTTAATAATAAATCTAAAGGGATTATTGAACACAAAGATGTTTATTTTGATATGGTAAATCAAGAATAAAATGTTATTTTATCCCACTTTTGAAGGACAACAAATAGGGCATTAAGCAGGTTGTTTGAATTTTATTGAATTTTCATTCTGATTTCACTGAATTAATCTTTAAACAACTTTAAATATGGTTTATGACAAATTAAACAATCAGATTGATTTTTAGAACAGGATGAAACAAACGAAAAATGATTAAATCTTCCTTGATAAACGTATCTAATTGAAGTTAATAAAAATCAATTGTTAAATTATCTCAAGGGAGTAGGAACAAATTTGAATACTTTTTGTTGATTTTGCAGAAGTTCCATTCTTATTAAATCAGCAATGCGAAGGGAAATATTAATTAATAAAATTAAAAGCAGGGAAGGTATTATTTGGGTCACTAAATAAAATAAATTATATGTAGAACTCATTTTTGTACTTATTCAGAGGGGAGGATCAATCTATTTTCCTTGGGGAATGCCAAATAAAAGCAATTAAACACAAGAGACCAAACAGAAATATGGATTAGTTTGTCTGATCAAAATGTAGCTCATTTCAGTGGGGTTTTAATAGGGCAGACAAAATTATGATTCAAATTATAAAAATACAGCAATTTCATCCAATCAATCAAAATTAAGCCCATTATCATCTGACAAATTAAGCCAAATCAAACACAGACATATTTCTATTTATCTTTAGCGCACTCGTAATAGGTATCTTTTCATATAGTCCATGTTTGCTGCTGCTCATATAATTAGCTAAAAAGGAGTTAGATCTTCTGAATTGCTCTGTCCAAGAGGATGTTCAAGTACTTCATCTTTCCCGAATACTACCCGGGACGGCAGTGTCATGTGCAGCTCTTGCGGGTTAGTTCTCAAAGCTGATGAATTTGAAACTGAATTTCTCTGTGGTGGCCTTGATAAAACAAGAGCTGACACCAAGCCATGGATGCTCTCATGTTAAAGTAAAGGAAATGGGAGCAAATCATATTATTACTCCAATAATAAGAATAGTTTCAAGAGCATTAAAGAAGATAATTTATTGAAAATTGAGGAGGACAACAGAGCTTTTGAAGGGATAAATGTTCAGAATACAGTTAGTTCAAGCAACAGAAGATCGCTTAATGCTAATAACTCTGATGTTTTAAGAACGAATATCAAGGAGGAATGGTGGGAAAACGGCAAAACAACCAGCAGCTCTTGGGAAACCAGATAGCGAGAAATTGGGAGATAAGTAGGAGAAATATGTGCGAAATCTCAGCTGAACAATGCCGAACGAGAGGAGATTAGTGATTTAGCTGAGTCAATGCTGAGAGTGCTTGACACAAAGAGTAAAAAGTGCAGATCTCTTAGGAGCTTAGTAGCAGCTTGTTTTTACGAATGTAGCAAACGAGCACGAAGGCCTGTGGCTATCAACGAATTATGCTAGGATTTTCAAGTCAAACAAAGAAAATTATTGAAATATTCCAAAAAATTACAGAAATATCATCACTCTTAAAACTTAAGTCACTGCCAAAGAGTTAATAATGAATGGGAGCAACTGACAGGGAGTATGTTTGAGAAACTACCAAGTTTCATTTCACTGTCTAGTCATTCTATGTTAACTAGCGCGCAATTGAAAGAAGACAGAGATGGAAGAGGATCAGATGTTGACAGTTTTAGCATAAAAGATCCCGTTGATTTGATCGAAGAGAGCATCAAGCAGACAGCTGATTCTGGGATCGATATTAAGCATAATTTATTCGGTGGCAAGTAGATGTTTTCTTGTTTCCAGCAAGTTGGATTAAAACAGCAGAAGCAATAACTTTGTGGAATCGCAACAACCTACGTACCCGAATTAAGCAGCAATAGTAGTCAAAGTAGCAAGAATACAAAGAATAAATTGATGTTTAGACAACAACTGAAAGAGGTAGGAGCATAGAATACTGCTGTGATTCTGAAAAGCATTCAAAAATAACTAAAATAGCTCTACGACTGCGAGTATCTCAGCGTCATGCGGATGGGAAAGCATCCAGTGAATTTCATATGCACACTGCTGTATGCTCTTCTCAAATCTCATAATATTGAATTCTTGAATAATCAATTCTGCAATGTTCTCAATGTCAAATATTCCACACTGTTAAGGGAGAAGAAGCAGCTGCAATAGCTATTAATCGACAGTTTGAGTTTCTCCAATTCACAATTACCTGCATATATAATCTAAGAACTCGAAGCAATTAGATTAAATAGCAAATCTAATTAAAAGAAGCAGCAAACGAATAAAAAGAATAAGAATATTAATAATATTTCTAGGAATTGTGGGAGCTAAGAATTTGCAAAGGAAATCAATTTGATAAATAAAATTGAAGAAACATTAAAGACAGATGATTCTAGCCACAATATCAATGCTGATCACAGCCATCACTATTATCATGATGCTAGATTATCCGGAGGATTCCTAGAATACGCTTTAAGACACGTTTTGATGATCGATTCAGCTACTCCTTTTATTGATATCGCCTCAAGAGAAAACAGTGATACAAAGGAAGAACATGGGATAAGTCCAGAAGAAGAGGAGGATCATTTGTAACTTTCTTATGAAACTAGTTCTATCGCAAGCAGTTCTCTTGGCGAGAACACTACATCGAATTCAAATAATAGCGGTCTACATCACATAAGTACTTCTGCAACTGATTCTCCTACTTTGGTTGATTTTCATTTGTTATTTAAGTAGTCCAGCTAATCTTGACAAAAATATCCTTATTAATGATAGATACAAGTATTTGAAGTGTTGCATTTTGTGAGTATTGTATTTTCTTTGTGTATTTTTGATAATACCTTGTGTTTAATTAATGAAAAAATAATAAATAATAGCCAAAAATGTATGAAATCCTAAGAAAAGTATGACAAAAACAGCCTTTAATATGTGTAATTTTGTCATAAAAAACAAGATTAATAATCAAAAAACATAATTTCTCATAAGGAGCTTAGCAGAGTTTTATGATGTGAATCCATAATTTAGAATAGAAGGGGTAATTAAGCTTTTCATAATAATAAGATTCTTCTTAATTCCTATTCATAACTCTGATAGGGAGAGACATGAATCGAATAAGTTGGTCTCCTCCCACAAAAATATCGAACACTTTTCTCTTTCGACTGTTGAGAATTTTTATGCACATTCAATGATACAAGATAAGAAATGATTGCATAATAACTTTGATTCTAAAATTTCTTTGGTTTCAAAGATATTCCTGTTTTTTGTTTTGGGATTCAGACTGCATTTTAAGAATATCCAAGCGAAAAATTAAGGCAAACCATTTCAACTTCTGCTTATTGAATTGCTCAATTCAAATAATCTCAAGATCGGTTTCTATCAGGATCTACAAGTTAGGCAGAAATTGTTATTTAATGATAGAGGTAATGCTCACTCTTCTTAACATTGCTTGGAGTAATAACAAAATAAAGCACAACAATGACTCTGACTGAGCCTATTTGAAATAGCAGAAATTATCTTAGTGTTTAAAACACAAAAAAGATGAAATAATTAAAATAAATGTAACTCATATAATATGATAATTAATTGCCAACAACCAAAAAGTAAAAAGAAATCTTCAGCTTAACACCTCCGTTTTAGTAGATTTTCACCAAATTCGAAGATCTATGTTCTTTTATTTGGATAAATCAGCTGTTTTAAAGAGAAAAATACCCAAAACAAAGGGATAGATTGGAAAGTTCAAAAGAGAAAGCCTGCTATTTTGGGGATCAAAATAGAAAGAGAGTTGATGATTGCTTTT
>Ga0302271_10001327_pt1 | contig 23965 bp, 12 predicted proteins | sample III_Bog_N1_1_FD_198767 | JGI IMG/M metagenome (GOLD analysis project Ga0302271, IMG submission 198767) | Peat permafrost microbial communities from Stordalen Mire near Abisko, Sweden - III_Bog_N1_1 | ecosystem: Environmental > Terrestrial > Soil > Wetlands > Peat | place: Sweden: Abisko... | reverse complement strand
AAAAAAAACAATACATTTTCATCCAAAGAAAAATAATATTGATCTAGGAAACTCCCTAACTCTTAAAAGCATCCATAACACTGGAAACCTTCTGAACACTGCTCCTTTTCAATCAGGAAAAGAGACAGAAGTTGATAAAAATGTTAGTTTCGAGAATATTGAAGTGATTCTTAAAGAAGCTGAGACTGGATAACCTTTAGCAGTGAATGCTACCCTCGAGGTGTATCTACATAACATTGAGTGCATTATTCAAGACAAGAAACCTTCTTTGCAGCTTTCCGAAAGCGATGGAAGATTCCTTCTTCGAAATATGCAACTATCAACATATACAATTTTTGTAAAAGCAGACGGCTATTTAGTTACTTGTAATCGACTGACTTTAAGTGCAAGAGAAGGAAGTGAATAACAAATAATTTATCTAAACCGTGAGCTGAAAGACGAAGAAATAAGAATAGTCCTAGAGCAGAATAAGAACGATTTTGATGCTGTTGATCTAATGGCTATAATGAATATAAATAGTAAAATGGATTGTGTTGTGGGATATCTGAATGGATAATGTCCAGAAATGAAGTACGAAAGAACAAATAATCAAACACTTTACTAAAGCATATTTATCAATAGACTTGGAGGAAAGTCTGATTATCTCATCTACATAAAGCTTACTCTTTCGCTTAGTTAGTTTAAAACATTTTAGGAATCTGGTAAAACAAACGTAAACGAGCTATTAGAAGAAGCAGGTACTTAATTAACGATTTATGTTGCAGGATTACGTTATCCAGTCTTTGAGACCAAGATATCTTCCCTAGAAGTAGTCTCCAATGAGCCTCATCTAGTTTGGCTGACTGTTTGTATGAATGGCTAGTACGGAAATCAAGTTTCTAGAATAGCGAAGTATTGGATTTAAAACTCAAGCGAAACTTATATTTTGAAATAGCAAGATCAAAATCTACCTCCAGCTGAAATCTGTTCTTCCATGAGAAGCCAAGCAAGCTCCAAAATTATGTGAGGTAGTCAAAATAATCAACAAAAAACTCATATGATTCTTAAAAATAGCTTAAATATCCTCATCCTTTGAAATTAAAAACGAAAAATTCCAAAAATAAACTAAGAAAATATTCAATAAAATTGTAAAAAATACTCTGTTCTTCATAGCCTTTTTCTCTCTTTTATTGTAATACATATTTTGTATGGTCCAGAAGCTCAGTATTGTGTTTTAGAAATTTGTTATTTCTTTTTATCATATTTTTTCCTTTTTTAAAATAGAAAATCAACAATCTAAAAAGTTGATTTTTTATTCCTTTTAATTTGGATAATAAAGTGAAATCTAAAATAAATATGATGGACTCAAACTCACATAATTCAAGCAGCAGTCAAACAGGATACCTTTCCATTCCACCCAAGAAACTGAAACAATCTAAATCACGTTTAACAAAAAAATAAAAAATTTATTTGCATATTGATGAAATCTGTCATATCTTTTTTTATGACCCGGGGGATTTACTGATCGGTATTAATTCCTGATGGCATCGAAGATCAAAATTCGATAGGCCTCAAACAAGCTTTGCTTGTGGATTCCCTAGCATTGCATTGCTCAATTTAAACTCCATTTTGGATGGTACTTTTAAAAAATATTCTTTTTTCTTAGCTGCTTATCAAAGTCTTGTTAATTTAATTAGGAATAAAAGCTTTCTTTTCTTGTTTAAAAAAGGAACTAATTTCTTTTAATTAAGAAAGGGTTTCCCCTGTATTTTTTGAAAAATAAAAGGAAAACAACAGAAAGTCTATTGATTTTGAGTCAGTTTCTTATTTTATTTATTTGATCTTTGAATTTTCAGTACGTGAGCTTTTCCCTCTCTGATCTGGAGATAGTCTTTGTTTATTTCAAAACTGAGAGAATTATCCGTTTTTTTTCTTTGTAAATGTTACCATTTTTATATTTTTCTGTGAAAGTACAACAAGCTATCCCTGATTAATTTATTCGCTTTGGCATTTTTTACGTTGATATTTTGTAATTTTTGTTTCTTGCATTTCTCCCCCTTTGATTTTTCTTGTGTTGAGTGTTTAGGTTTTTTGCTTAGCTACCTCTCTTTTAGAATTTCCCTTGAACCATGCTCTTTATGGGTTAAATGAGAATTACTACTGCCGTATTTGAGCATTACTGACTTTCCTCCTTTAAAAAAAGAAACCCTCTTATCATTCTTAATCATGAAGATTTTATCTGATTTGATTATCTCCTCACTGCAAAGAGAACACGGCAGAAAAGCACTTACAAATCTTTGTCTAAGGAGATAATAGCAAGCAGCCACTGACAGATAAATGACCAATTCAATTTATAGATGTCATACGCCTGTTTGATGCAGTGAACATCATAATTGAATGCTGATGCTGATTAGAATTACTAAAATATCGCAAAAGTTTCACTGTTTTAGGGATATACTTACCTAATTTCAAGTACAAACAGTCACAAGATCATCTCAAAACTGAGATGGATCAGCAAAGAATTTCAAAAATAATGAGTTCAAACATGAAAAAATGAGTGAGAGACTAGAAAATAGTCTCGTTTTAGGAAAAAGAAATGAGAAAAAAATATATTAATGCGTGATTTGCAACTCGAATAACTCATACTGGACACGCAAGAACACTTGAAACACAAGAAATATAATAAAATAATGTATGTTCCAACTGATAAAAACCTCTCTCAGAAGCAAATCATCTCTCACTTGGAGGCCTTCTTTTGTTTCTTAATCTTCTTGACTCTTTCAACTTTGCCGTACTTTTTCTCATAAGCAGCGATATCCTTCTCGTACTTAGCCTTGGCTTCAGCTTGGAGGACCTCGTATTTCTTCTTTTCCTTTTCATTGACGACTCTCCACTTGTCAGCAATCATAGAAGTCAACTCAGTGATCTTGGCGCTTGGGTTTTCCTTCTTGACTTGATCGTAATTGTGCTGCTTGTACAGGAAGAAAGCAGATAGGGGTCTCTTGGGAGGAGCGGGCTATTTAACGAAAAAAAATCAAGCTAGATCAGTTTCGGATCAAGACAAAAAAATAAATCCAAAATCTTACTTTGTCTTCTTTGGTCTTAGCCATTTGGGATTGTCTTGTGTTTTTTCTTGTTGTTTTCTTTTGTATTATTTAATTTATTGTTTTATGCACAACACAAGGAATCTATCAATTTTAATAGCTTTCGTTGTTGCTCTTCTCCCAGCATTACAAAATCTGCTTTCTGATTGGATAATCTCTTTTCCAAATGAATTCTCTCTTTATTTTTTTAAACACTTTTTTTGGGTACCTTTGTTTAATATGAGGATCTTTCATCGTTTTATTGCTGAAACTTTATTTAATTGCTTGGATATCAAATGATATGCTCTCTCAGATTGTATGCTTATTTAATTAACTTCATTCAAATGAATTGTAATCAAAAAAAAGTCTGCTAAATTTTTAATTTGGATTTTTTTAGCTACTCACTGACTTTTTAAGATCTCATTCCATTTTTTTAATACTAAATCTTTCTTTATGATTCTCGAATTTGTACATATTTTTATTTTTGTTGTTTCAATTCAATCTTTTCAAGGTGTTACTCTCATCCACTAATTTATGATTCAATTATTCCAAATACTAATGATATTATTATGATCTTTCTAATAAAACTATGGAGAACAATTAAATTCATCCAAAATATCCTCTTATCGAAATCAAATAAGCACGTTTTAAATCTTAAAATATAATAACAACAACAAACTAAATGACAGCATCTTTTTATTGTTGGATCATTTAACTTTCCTTTTTTTAACAAACAACAAAGTTAAATTTTAAGAAATTGACAAAGAAATATTTTAAATTCTCGCAAGTTCTTCAGATTATCCCCATTCCTTCATCATTCACTGGTTTTCTAGATTGATGTCTGAACAGCTCCTTAAACAGATTGTGTAGTTGTTGAAGATGTTGTTGTTGTAGTTGTTTATGACTTCACAACAGTCTGTGATGTAGAAGAAGCAGATGCCGATGCAGTTGCTTGAACAACACTAGCCCCTGTTGTTGATGTTCTAGTTTCACTAGTATGTGCAGCACTCACTTCCGTAATAGACGACTCATGATGAAGTACATGCCCTGCTACTATTTGTGATGCCTGTTGATTTTGTTAAACTAGACTTCCTCCTTAAACAAAAGCAAGGATATCCTCATTCGCCTACCCTCTGGCTTGTAAGTAACTCTACTGCTATTCCAAGAGATCTACCTATTGCTCTGATGCTTCTTGATGAGTTTAGTTCTGTTGTATTTGATTCAAAATACTCTCATTCGCTTGACCTCTAGCTTGTAAGAATTACTGCTAAATCACCGCCATGTTCGTTGTCTGCTGATGTGATGATTCAGCATTTCCAAGGACTTAGTTAAGTACCGTCTCATTAGCAACCCCTCTTGCTTGTAAATAGTTATTTTATTCCTCGATCAAATTCACTTATTATTGTTAATTTGTGATTCCTAAAACTTGATTCAAAATGTTTTCGTTTGCAAGTCCTCTTGCTTGTAAATAATGCTGCTACTGAACGAGGAGATCTGATGATTGTTAGTTCACCTACTACTCCTCCTCCTCCTCTTCTTATTAACCTGTTGAACTAACAACTTGAAGATAGTTCTGCTATGCCACTGCATATCCTTGCTGATTCGAATGGTCCTCAGTGAAATAATTATTCTTTTCAACGGATAAATTAGTTTAGATTCCATGTTGACCCTCAGCTGAAATTGTTTAATTCTAACTGGCTATTTAGCCATTTTCCACAGCATTCAAGATTACTTAATTTGCTAGACTTCTCTGCGCGAGATAGTTCTACTATTCATCAAGCAAGGAAGTCATTTGATTCGTTGTATTACTGTAACTTCCTTGACTGATCTAAACGCTAGCAGTACCATTGCTTTCAGCAACTCCTGTGTTTTGAACTTTAGTATTGCAGACAAATATTTTGCTTTGAATTTTGTTCGCATCGTTAGCGGTAGTAGTCGTCGTTGTTGTTGTGGTTGTCGTTGTGATCAGCTTATGATGCAGCAGATCTTCGCCTTCTTAATTGACATTTACAATATCTTGTGCTACAGTGTGAGGAGGTGTTTCAAGTGATCGTTAGCTCAGAGGTGTGCTGTTGTTATCTTAATGTAATTCTTCATACTTCGATTCTAATCTGCTTTTGAACTCTTAGCTTTGTTCCTCGGTGATCTTCCCGTGAATATGCTTGTCTTGCTGCTATTATTCAACCATAACTTGTTCGTTTTCCTCAACAATATTTTGATCTTCCTCTTCATCTTCTTCATTGGGATAGTCTTCCTCTTCATTCTGCTGTTCTTGTTCTTCTTATTGGACTACCTCATTCTACTCTTCATGTTAGACTTTCTCCTCCAAATGCGTGTCGACAGTATTAATCGCAATATTCTACAATCTCTAGTCGAATAGATTTCTTCGCTCCTCAAAAGCTAAAAATTTCTACTCCAATCCTAGCCTATTTTAAGTATTAATAGTCTGTCCTTCATGCTTACTGCCACTCGTTTGCGTTTTCATAAATACTGTAGAGTCTTAGACATAATTGTGAGGTTAGACAATATGCACTGATTGAGATAATCGCCCAAAAGTCTAGGATTAGACTAATCCAATGTTAGTTGCAACTGGTGAGCAAATCGTCAGTGGATAAGACACTGGCTGTGTGAAAATACGAGCAGAAGGAGAACTAACCAGTATTCTTGATGTCTGTTGAGGTAGTACTCTTGAGAAACTGGATAAACTCTAATGAGAAGTTATCATTTAGGAATTAGCCAACACTAATTGTGTTTTAGGTCGAGAAGGGGAAGCTAGCACTTGCACAATCTTCTAAGGAGAAGAGACAGGAAAAACTATGCGAGATTAAGGAGACAGAAAGCTAACAGGATGGGATATTATTGCTCTTTAAGGTGAAGAGAACGTTGCAACTGATTATGCTAACTTCGGTGAATTGACAACAACAAATTGTTTCTACAAATTACCCGCTGGTATTTGCTGAACATTGGTCGCTTGAACCTTCAAGGGGGAGACTAATCCAGCTTATGAAGCTGTTTTGGATGCATTCGATGCAGTCTCAGAATGTACAGGAGTAGCTAATTGCAAATTATTGGTCTTCTTTTGGATTAACTGAATGTTAGTTTATCCGATAACTTTCTAGATACTTCCTTTTTTCTCAATTTTTTACGCATATTAGCTAGCTTTTGTTGTTTATTTGATTGTCTCCTTGTGGACTTACTACTTTAATTGCTTCTGTAGTTTTTATGTCTAAACATTGTCTTGATTAATCTAAGGAGGAGAAACTTCTTGTTGAACTTGTACCGCATCTTTCTTGAAATCTTAGAACATGTAGCTGCTTTTTTGTTACTGGCTAATCGTGGGAATGCTTCGAACACTTTAGTTCTCACTTGTAGCCTGCACAGAAGTGAAATAGATTTGTTGCTAGGATAGCTGCACTGGTTTCTAATATGTAGCTGAGTGCCTTAGTGGCTCCAAAGCAGCATTAGTGAGAGTTGGACCTTGGGCGTTTGAAATCACTGGTTATTGTGTTGATTATGGCGCAAGAAGTGCTTATTAATTCTAATAATTTTGAAATATTGTCTATGGACGCTGTAGAATTGTCTAATACAACACTGGTCCAGCTAATTGTGGAGCCTATAAACTCGTTACTGAAGAAACCCCAGATGCGATGCCTTGTCTGTAAATGACTCTGTTACTGTGGATGTTCTATTTTTAATAACAATTCTAATTATTTAGCAATTTTATTGTAATGAAAAAATGCATTTATTTACCTGAAACTGTGGGTATCCTCTGATGAAAACAGACTAGTTTGGGAACCCTACTGGGAAAGCTGGCTGGACAGCACCTACAAGAGAAGGTTGATTTGTCAAGATGACTTAGCTATTAGTATACATTCTTTATGTGTTTATTAATCCAATTTGTTTTGCTTTTTTTTTGTTTTTATTCTTTTTCCAACAAAATAATAATTGAAATTTAGTATTAGATTTTATTTGGCAATATTTATTTTATTTCTCTCCCCTGAAAAAGATTTAGTGTTGTCTGCCAGAAGAAGATTCTCTTAAAGTTGCTTTGATTTCATCTTGGAGGAGTTATTTAGAAGCTTGTTAAAATCATGTTTTTTTGTAACCTGCAAATTTCTTAAGCTCTTTTGCGACCATAAGGATCTTCTTAAAGTTAGTAACTTCTTTTTTTCTTTTATTACAAAAGCAGAAAAGAATCAAAGAAGATAAAAATAGAAGATTACTTTTAAATTAACTCTCTCTCTTTCGACTAGAGAAATAAATCATTGAACTGAGTGGGTTTCTCGTTCAAAATCAGCAACAAGAATAATAACATAAAAAAATAAATAAAAATAAACATTTCTTAATAAAATTTTATTTTCAGTGTGTAACTTTTAAATTTATGTTGTTACCCTTCTGTGCATGTATGTAATCTCAGAATAGTTGCAAATAAAACCAACCTCCTTTTTTAGGTAAGTAAAGGATTTCAAGGAAAGAAATGGGAAAATATTGTTAGTTTAAATAGATTATTCTCTTGCATTTTCTGCAATTTAGATTAATATTTGCTTGTTATTTTCTTTTGATAAATACTCCTAAAACTACTTAAGGATTGTAGATTTCCCTTAACAAATGAGTGTCATGAGGCTTCTTTTTTTCTCTTAGTAAACAGTTCATAAACTAAGGAATAATATAATTTTGTCGAAGAGCTATCTATTAAATGAAAAATCAATAAAAACTTGTTTTTGTAAAAAGAACTAATTGATTTCAAAAAGATATTATTTTAACTAATTAATATAGATTGAGCTTTTTTTAATTAAAATCAGCATGGATTTATTCTTTTTATTTTGAATATTTATTAATATTTTTGATTTTCCCCCCTTTTTATTTGTTATTTTATTTCAATTAAAAAAGATTATTTTTTGTTTTGCAAGCGAAATTACTTCTTTTGGGGACATACAAAATGCATAGGAATCATTCAACTTCCAAATCAACTAAATTATTTCCGTTTTGCTTTTTTTTAATTTTTTCTTCTCTTATTTATGCTCCTTTGAGTTCTCAAAAGGTCCTCTTAGATTAGAGCTCATATAATTTATTCCCTTTGAAAATTATATGATTTTAGTTATTAATTTTTGTTATGTATTCACTGAAATCGCCTACATTCATGTTGATGCTCTTTGCCACTGTGGCTAACTCATTATACGAAAACTAATAGCTCCCTCTAATCTAAGCCTCTAGTTGTAGCTTTTCAATGAAGAATTTTGTCTGTTTTGGTTCACTCAATCCTCCAATATTATTAGGGTTAAAGTTCTTCATATTTCCTTAACCTTTCCGTTGATTTCCACCCATGTTTCCCATATTACCACCTCCACTGCTAAGATCTTCAAGGGAATCAAAAAGACTCTCCTGCATGAGCTCAACAACTTCAAGAGCATCTTTTTTTGTAACAGTATCTCGACATTCAATTTTAGCTCTAGCTTAGGAGAGTCTGATAAGTGATTCTAGCTGTCTGTTCGTAATTGGTATGGATGTTGTGTTGAAATGTGATTCTCTGAGCGTCAGGTAAAATTCTTTGATGACTTCTGCTGCCTCACGGCTGACTCTGAGAAAATTAAAGAGAAACAAAAAGGATTTCATTAATCCATAATAGATAAGTATTATTTGTTTATTTACATTGGAGCTACGAATTTTTTGACATAGGCGATGTATTTGCGGATATGAATCGGAGCTAAAATCAAATTTTCAGTGATTTCAGCACACTGCATTTGCAGTTTCTCTGTTAACGAATTGTACTCCCCTTCTTAGATGAACTCTGGTTGCTTGTAGACAAGCAATCCTGCATCGTCTTTCTTGCGCTTGCGTGAATGAAGCTATGGGGAAGGAAAACAGAGAGAAAGAGAGATAATAAAGACAAATTATGTAATAAATTTTTCGTTTTGAAATTATTCAACTAATGTAATTCATTTCTGATTCCTAACTAATAATATTGTTACTTTCATAACGTGATCGGATAGCTTTTGATCTCGCATCGGATCTGGCGTATCAAGCAGAAGGAAAATGAGATCAAATCGAGAGAGAATAGCATTGTTGATTTTAATGTTATCCTTCATTTATTTAGATTTACTAAATGAACAAAAATGACATCAGATTAGCATTAATCAATCGGTATAAAGACCACTCACACTCATACAATTAATTAATTTACTTGTAATGTCCATCTTTTGGGTTTGCAGAAGCAATGATTGTGCTCCTTGATTAGAGCGAGCAAAGCACTCCACTTTTAGCGAGCGAAACAGTCTATTGCTCCATTGCTTCCAAGAGCACTTAGTGATCGGCTTGCATTTTATCGAATTCATCGATGCAGCAGACACCTTAATCACTGAGAATCAAAGCACCAGCTTCTAAGGTGCTTTCACCAGTTACATTGTCCTTTGTGACTGTTACAGTTAGACCTGCGTTGGAGGAGCTACTTCCACAGGTATAAATAGAACGACTAGTGATGTTAGCTAAGAATTTCAAAAGCTGAGATTTACCTAAAGTAATCAGATAAATAAATTGGTAAAATGTAGGAGGATCATTTATTATTTAAATGGTTACCGAGACCAGGATCACCAATTAGTAGCACGTGACAGTCACTACGGAACCTAATCATTACAAAAATTTGAGTAAAAATCTAAAAAAACATACTATTTGTCTTCATAACAAATTAATATTTTGTTGGTTTTTGTTTTCTCTCCTTACGAAATTTTATTATCATCAGCGAATGGATTCGAGGTCCCTTGCAGTTCGTTAACAGGTGACCCACCTAGAATAGCTAACAACAATCCTGCTTTGACCAGCTCATGACCGAAGATCGTCGGGCACAACGAGCGGACAAGTCTAGGGAAGATTCTTGGGTCTTCCGAAAGTTGATTAGCAGTGAAGATATCTTCTTCACTGAAATCTTCTTCCTCCTCGCTAGTGTGTTTATTCTCGTTCTTAGAGTTGGAGAGACAGTTTACATCCAATAGATTAGTCTAAATACCTTGAGTTTTCTTTCCTTAATCTAATCAAACGAACGGATAATGTTCTTATGACATATCATGAGAATTCAGCAAAATAATCATATTTTTTTGATTCTTTTAAAAAAAACATAATAACCAAAAAGCAATTTACTATTCAAATCAGCTGCTTCTGTCCTCAGAAGTCCACTAACAGTGACTATGTCTCCATTAATTGTCTACCCAACTATGTTATCCTTCAGCTCACATTCCAAAGTCCTAGGTACTCTTCCACTTCCCTTATCTTCCTCTTCGATTTCTTGTATCTTTATCCGTTAATAGAGACACGCTTTAGCTCGTGTTTTATCAGGGTTGAATTTCATGGATTTGCACTTTGCGTTGAGACACTTTGAAGGGTTGGAGAATATCCCATAAGTGAATTTAACAATCATGTTCTGTCTGCAATCGAGACATTGAAATGACATTTCAGTGATCATGACTTACACTGGAGATGTCTTGAGGACTACGCCCTTAACTTGCAGGAATTTATTGATAATATTAGCTTTGATTTCACTCAGCGAAGTTGTAATGTCATAATTATACAATCTCACAACAACTTTCTTCCTTTTCAACCCTAGTAGATGCACTCTCACACTATCTAAGGCGAGACTCAATGAGCTTACAGTGTCATTCAGATCTTTATGCATTTCATGCTTGAATAGCTCAGCTTCTTTACACTGATCCTCATCGAGATTTTTTAGTTTTTAGTAATCCACATAGGCTTCGGATAAATCACTTCGTTTTAAACTCGTCCATTCGATGATTTCTTTGAATTTCTAGTGCAGTCTGTAGCACTCGAAGAAAGAAAGTAGCATGATATGTCTAGGGTCATTATCCTAAGGAAAATATTTGAAATTATTTATGGTTTTGGATATCAAAATCCACTTCTTTTATGGAAATAATTGTTCAATTTTAATCTAATGTTTTTTTAATTATTTTGTACATAAAAGGTAAAGCAATCTTCTGTGAAGTAGTCTCTCCATCTTTCCAGCAGCACCGTGTGATCAAAATTAGTGTTGTCATCACCCTCCATTGAAATCACGTTCATAGAAGCCTCATTTATTTTTTTGTTCCCACTTTATTTACCAGAGAGACTCTTGTAGTACTACTCTGTTCCAACTCTACTATCAGCCATCTCGAATGAGTTAGCTCAGAGATATATAACCAATTTGCTCTAAGTTAGAAATGATTAGTTATATGTGTCTCTACGTTTATCTGTCCCTAGCTTTATCTTTTGAAGCAATCAAATAATATCCCTGGAGGATTGAAATTCAAGATTAATTGCGCAAGTTTGCACTTGAATTCATCGGGAACAAAAAAAAGTAATTTCCAAAACTATATTTTTCATATTTTCTTTAATAACTTTGAACAAATATTCATACAAAACAATGAAATAATCTAAGATATTTATCATCATCTCTCTCTCATCAAAATAATTAACACCACATATCACTTCATTGAATAGTGAGAATATTAAAATACCAAACTAAGATGGTCAATTCGCAAATCAGACAAAATTTATTTGCTTAATCCACGTCCTTCTTCATGATATTCATAACATGAATCTTACATTTCCATGGAATTCAATCAATTGTTCTTGCACAATTTTATTACCCAAACCAGTCACCAAACTCACTTTTTAATTATAAAGAAACGATAAAATCAATAATTTCTGATTAAGGGTTGTTGGTCTAGTGGCATGATTCTCGTTTAGGGTACGAGAGGTCCCGGGTTCGATTCTCGGACGACCCCAATTTTTTGTTATCTCTTTAGAAAACAAATGATTTTCGAGCAGAATAAGCACAAAAAATGTGATCAAAACAAAGAGAATATTTCAGAGAGAATAGAGTTTTAGAGTAAAATGTGCTTTGATTTTATTTGTCTTTCATTTTTAACAAGAAAAAAGAAATAATCTATTACTGAGTTTGGTAATTATTTTATTCTTCTTATTGTCGTTGTTGTTAAAGGAAATATCTTTTTATAATATGAATACAATTTGTTCAAAAGTACACAACAATTCATAGTTATTGTCATTTTCACTCACAAAAATCAATGGAAGTTTATTCACTCTTTTGATTTCTCAGTTATTTGGATGATTTTATGTACTATTTTCCAAATAGAATTTCCATGAAAAGTTAATGAATCTTGATGATTCATTTTTATTTGAGTTAGATCTCTTAAACAGTTTTCTTAATGGATTATGCCAATTCTTAGTTCAGAGATTTCTTGTCTTTTGTTACGATTTCCCAGAAGACTGCAGCAGCGACAATTAGAAGAGCATTGACTGTTGCTAGTAGCACAACTTATTTAGGGTCCTTTGAATAAAAAAAGATAAAATTAATAAACAAATACTTATTCTGCTTTGTTGCCATCATAATCCTATTAATAAATCGTACTTATGCCAAGGAAAAGCTTGGTAGAATATAGGTATTCTCAATATATGTGAGTCCTAAAAGAATCGGAGAAGCTATGAGCACGACACTGATGACAATGGTTAGAATCTTGTAGAAACCCATAAGTTGCTTTATATTTTATGTATGATAAAAGAATGAAAAATTACTATTATTTTTTTTTTGAATTAATTTTAAGACACTTGGGAGAATCACAAATCATTCAAGAAAGTGAATATCTTTTGGATTGAATTACAAATAGATAATCTATCAAAAGAAATTGATACTTTATCTTTTCACAAAAAGCAACAATTAAAATAATAGCTAATTAATCGAGATAAAATCATCAATAATTATAATTTGTATTGCAGAAAGCAACTAAGAATCTATGAATTTTAAGACATAAAATAAGAAATACTTTAGCTAAATCGTCTTGGGTTTGAGAAACTATTATGGTAATTATGAAATTTGTTAATGATAATCAAAAAGATTAGATACTTTTAAAATCAAGAAATAGAACTTGAAAAAGGTAGTCATTTTATTGGAATACGAAAAAAAAAAACACTTTTCATCATAAAGTCAATTGGAATTCGAGTTTGAAAGGAATCTATTCAGAACAGAAAAAGAAAAAAAGATCTTTAATAATTGACTAAGTTTATTTAATAAAAAAATAAAATTAAAAGAGGCACACTACCCATCTAAATTGAATTTACCAAAACAAACGATCAAAGAGACACTTCAAAAAAAGCAATTTTTTTTTTGAAATTCATCTAATCCCAAAATCAATAATAAACCCAATTTTTTCTTAAATTAATTAGAAACATTAACTCCAAATGCCCCAACACTTTTTAGATCCCTAATAAAGGGTTCTTCACTCTTAATATTTTGATCATGTTTATTCTAAAGTTATGAATTATTCTAAAAATTATTATAGGAAGGAAACAGATACTTTTTTAGGAATTATTATTGTTATTGTGAATGTTAGTGATTATCCGCTTTTGAGAAATAATCTTAAAAAAACAACAAATAATACTCCAAAATCCTTGTATTGGCTCTTAGTAGTAATAGGAAGCGAGAAAAATTATAAAAAGGATTTTTGTCAAATAAATTACTTTCGATAAGCAAAAAAAAGTCAAAAGCTAAAAAAAAAGAAGAATTATATCAAAATGAGCTTAGAGAGTCTTAGCATTGACGAGAAAGATTTTGAGGAACGAACTGAACTTGACATCAGCTTCTGGTAAGGCATTTCTATTGTATTAATAGTTTACTTTTGTGAATAAAAGTATCCATAAATGCAAGAAAGACTATTTGCTATTGGAATGAAGAACATAGAAAATATTTATTATGTTGTTTACAAGGATGAGTTAAGATAGCAAGGAGAACATCTGCAAAATCATCGATAGACTAGCAGAAAAGGAGAATCTCAGCTCCTTGAGTTTAGATTTGAAGTACACATTATTATTTTAAGATTTAATTGATTTTAAGGTTGCAATTCTTATTTTTCTAGTATTCTTTGAAAAAAATTGACATTATTCCTTTTTCTAATTCTTGTTATTTCTAAAAAGAAACGAGGCTCTCCATGCAGATAGTATGCTCGTTTAAGTAGACAAAATAGCCTCTCGTAAAGTGCCTCTTAATCGATTCGTCTTGAATGTTAAGTAAATCGATTTGGATAATTTTTCAATTTGAAGCTCAAAACACTAAACGCATTTTTTAATTGTCTAACAAATAGGAAATGCAAACTAAATGGCACTCACCTCGCTACTCTCTCTAAAATCCTAACCAAGATTCCAAAGATATCATCACTGTTTGTTGATCTCAGGTACAAACAAATAACCTTTTCAATTATCCTATAACATTAATTGCATTTTTCTTACCTTTTAATATCTTCTTTTTTTTGACAAAGCATAAATGAATTCTTCGAAGTAGTTGATACAACTAAAGATAATCATACTGATATTATAAAAAACTCTCCTGCCATCAAATTCATTGACAGAATAGTATCCATTCCAGGGCTAAGTTATCTTGGATTGAATTATTCGTAAGATAGTTATTATTATTGGTGCCTATTCTCATCTAATTTCTATCCTTAATTTGTAGCTTCACTTTGGCTGAAAGTCCATATACTTCAGCAATCGTAGAATCAATCTGCCAAAATAAACACTTAATTTGTGTTTCTCTCAACGTTTGGTAACACCACATTTCTTATTAAATGCATGTTTAGCATGATAACAGTGTTAATTTCAAATAATTTCTTGATCTTTATTTGGATTTCAATAATTGTTTATGGATATAATTTAACAGGGGTAATGAATAGACTGCAGCAAACGTTGAGAGCATTATCCCTCAGCTAGCTAAGATTCCTGATCTTCGTGGAATAGATCTAGATCTCAAGTAAAACAAAAACAAAGAGATTTTTATTATCAAATTGTCTTTCTATTTCTAAAAGTTTGATAGAGTATTTCCTTTAAATAATTCTATTGACTAATTGCAATTTTTGATAATAAAAGGGGAACAAAGACCAAACAAGAGAGTCTCAGCAAAATCTTGAAATAAGCACTTGAAATCGAGAATCTCAACTCTTTAGCCATAGACATGAGGTATGTTAGATTTCCTTTTAATAATAATATTTCTCCTTCTTCTTCTTCTTCTTCTTCTTCTTCTTCCTATTTTTAGATATTTCCCTTTTTCTTTCTATTAACCCAATTTTTTTTTAAAAACAGAGGAACAAACTGCTCTTTAGCATCATCAAAACGAGAAGTATAAAAACTAAAAAGAACCCTCTTACACCTAATTAATATAACTCTTTTGTTCTGAAGAATCCATTAATATTTTGTTTGTTTAATGGGAACCTTAGCATATGTTTGTTTTTTTAAGTGTTTGATTGATATTATCACTTTTCTTCAAGGACATTCTAACATTTTTCAGATCATAATTAAATATTCCATTCACAATCATGAATTCTTAAAAACAAATGTTTCGTTTAATATAAATGAATGTTCATAAATAAGCAGGGGTCAAAGGCTAAATCAACTCAAAACAGAGAATCTATGAATTTTAAGATATAAAATAAGAAATATTTTAGCTAAATCGTCTTGGGTTTGAGAAACACAAATAAAACTGATTTTTTAGCCCATTTTTTTCTTCTTCTTCTTCAAGCCCTCATGGATTCAAGCAACTTTTGTCTGGTTTCTGCGAATTTGAGTTTATCTGTTTCAAAGTTCTCTTTCTTCCCGAAAAGATAAGGAAGAGGCTCCTCAATATTGGATAGAACCGGCTTTAGTTCTCCATCGACGATGAGTTTCTTTGCATAGGCTTCGAGAACATCAATAGTACGCTCATGTGGAGTTGTCTAAATTTTCGCTTGAATCTTGGCTTCATCGAGAATCGCTTTAAATGTGAAAGGCTCGTTAACAGCTAATCCAGCGAGAATCTTCCTGTCAAGCTTAATGTTAGATTAAGCTAATGCACAGAGGAATTTATTGTAAGGTGTAGAATGTTCTCTTGTAGCAGCATTGATTGTTTAAATCCATTCTTTTCTGAAAGTTCTTCTTCTTGCTTTTCTATCACGATAAGAGTAAATCAGCGCTTTGTCAACACGAGTAGCCATAACGCGGATACATTTCTTAGCTCTTCCATAAAAGCCTTTAGCTAATTCTCTATATTTAGCTCTAGAAAAACCAGTCATTAATAAGAAATAAGACTGTTGTTATTGTTAATTTGTTCTTTCTTTTAATTGTTTCTTGGTCTTTCGAATGATTTATTGTTTTGATTCTTCAATTTTAGCAGGATCATTTGTTAAGACATACAAATGAGGCACATAATTATTCAAAGAATGTCTTGAATTCATGGGTTTATTCATTGAATATGCACTAAAATAAGTGAATTTTAACAACATTATTCATTATTGCAAATAAAACAACAAAGATTGTTAGCTTGTTGCTATTATTAATTTAAACAGGCGATTTGTAACAAAGGCATTATTATCTTAAGCAAAATCATGATAATAAATGTGTTCACTTTGATAAGTTTCCTTAGAACTTATGCCTAATAAATTGAATTTGAAACTTGGGGGAAGTTTTCTATTTTTGAGGCATGGAAAAATACGTAAAATCAAAGATAAAACTAAATCTAAGATATTTGTATGTGGGAAAGCATTCGAGATACAAAGAAGAAAGAAACTATTTTTGCGTTTGAGATTGTGAAAGTTAAATTAATTGGTCAAAAAATAAGGAAAAAATATAAACAAATGAGTGACTTTGGATTCAAGAAAATCAAGCACAACGACTGGATAGGTTCTTCTTCAGAAGATGAAATACAAATTAAGTCTTTTGAACCAAGAAATGAGAAAAAAAATGATGAAAAAGATGTTGAAATAAACGAAGAAAAGCAAATCTCTTAAAGGAAAGTGCAATCATACGATGAAGCTATTGCATTAGTTGAAAAGTATAAAGATAAGAAGCTCTCTTTGAAAATGAAAACCCTTGTGAAGAAAGCAAAAAAGGTGATCAAAGCTCATAATGAAAATAAATCTAAAACAAGCAAGAAGGGTAAATCTGATGAAGAACGTTTTAGCAAAGGCAGTAGCATTTTCGATACTAAGAAAGGCTAAGTGTTGTTTGAGCTTTAGAAGAGTTACAAGGGTGATAGTAGATTCAAATTGGATGAGAGATTCGCTGAGGATATTGAAGTTGCTAAGCTGCCTAACTCAATAAAGTTATTGACAACAGATATTGATTTTAAGAATTTGTCTGATGGCAGTGATACAGAGTTTAAAAGTAATTCAAGAAAGTAAAAAAAGATTGAGAGAAAAGAAGAAAAGAAATAATAGAAATTGAATTAAGTTGGTAAGGTTGAAGGGAAAGAAAAGAAGGATTTAGATAACAAAAAAGGTGGATTGTATGAATTAGAAAATGAAGGAAATGGTAATGATGATGATATAGAAGAAGAAGAATTTTTTGTTAAGAAAATAAATAATAAGGATGAGGAAGAGGATTACAATAATTAAGAAGAAGAAGATGAAGAAGAGGAAGAAGAAGAAGAAGAAATTCTTGATGAAGAAAATAGCAAACAATTGCTCAAGAATAAGACAATACATTAACAAGAAGAATAATTACAATAACTCTCAGAAGAGGAACTCTATGGCTAAAGATTTAGGGAAACTGATGATCGAGATTTTATTGACTAAGAAGGTTTAGAGTCAGATGTTGATTCTAAAGATTTACCTGATGAACTCAATGGATATATAAGAATCCTCTAAGATGTTTTACCAGAAGATAAACTCTTCTTTTAAAATAAGAGGAAGAATTTAAAGATTGTGAATAATTCATTTGCTGGATATGGCACAATGCTATCGAAACAAGAATAAATTGCAGTGGAAAGTAAGAAAAAGAAGAAGGGAAATTAAAAAACAGATGAAGATTTAAAATAAGAAGATGGTGATGATAACGTAGAAGATAAAAAGAAGAATCAGCCTAAGGATGCTAATGAAACTGAAGATAAAATCAAAAAAGAAAAATCATATAACTTAGTTATCCCTAGATTCGATCCTAGTTAATATATTGTCAAGAAAGTCATGGAAACATAAGAAAAAGAACGATATGACAAGCTCAAGGAAAAAGAATTAGGAGCTGCTAAAAAAGTTAAGAAAATAACTGTTGAAGCTTAAATAGAAGCAGGTATTGATAAAAAAGCTCAAAATATTATCAAAGCTAACTCTATTCTTGACAAGAATCTCACTGAACACTAGAAACTTGAAGGAATTATTGTAGTTAAGCGTAAAGCACCTGTCCTTAAGAAACTTAAAATTGATTTAGAAAAATGGAAGAATATTATTTAATCATCAATGTAAATAGAAACAAACAACACCAACACAACAGATGAATCTACCATTCCTTCAACAATAGTTGAATAACCAAAAGCAATTAGTTCAGTTCCTGCAAAAGTTTAAAATGATAAACCTATCCAACCAGCTTAAAATCACCAGCAAATTAACAAATAATAAACTAATAACTCAAATAGGTAATCTTCCACAATTTCAAGTAATCTAGGGTTTTTATTCGCAACTGCTCCAAGTGCAGCAATCGATCCTTCTAGAAATTAGTTTAAGCTCTTTGGATGAATAATCCTTTTTTTTATTTAAATGTAAATTAGTTTATTATTTTATCTCTTGTTCCTCTATAAAATGAAAATTAACTTTTTTAACCAAAGTATCTCAAATAAAAGGAAGAATAAAATAAATTTTATTGAATTCAAAAAGTGGTTAATTATAAAGTAGAACAATACAAATGAGAAATGAAAACAAAAATACTAATAAGACACAATAATAGAAAGAGAGAGAGAAGTAGAGGCATTAATATTCATGGGGAACAATAGAGGGGGAATGCTTCAAATAATTTCTATTAAAAATCTAGTTATTTGTCTAGTCTAAGTGGTGGATAACAGCAGTGTGTTTATTAAAATTCAGAGCTTTTGAGCTACAACGCAGAGGATCGATAAGCCAAAGGGAATATTTGTTTATTTAAGTTTTTCCTCAAAGAGTCTAAGCGCTTCTTGCTTAATCTCCTAATCGCATTAGTTAGTAGAATCGATATCAAGATGCTTTTCATAATCCGCCTTCGTGAAAAAACTGTATGGAACAAATTAGCTCCAAATAAGAATATTCGTGAATCCAACTCTTTTCAATAAATCAGCGATTCTTTCTGAAGAGAGCAAATCTAGTTTAGCTGGATATGAAAACGCTGTGCGAGTTTATGTAACATTTTAAACTGCTTGTGCTAGAATCAAATCGAATTCATTGTCTTCCCCCATCGAATCAGGAATCGTAAAACCTGCTCTACCTCCTTTTTTTAACACACGAAAAGCCTCTTTTATAGCTGAAAATGGATTGTTAACTTCTTGAAGCAGCATCCCTCCGAAATATATGTCGAAAATGCCACTTTCATAAGGTAAGTTGCAGGCATCTGCTCTCTCAACAAATACATTGAGGAATTTATTGAAATATGGTTCTTTTGCTTCTTTAACTTCTTCGTTTGTAGGGATATAGGTATAATCGTAGATATGCCTACTAAGTGGTGTATTTTCGATTGTTTCACATTTCTTAGCTACTACTCTAAGTTTCACTCTTGAAATATCAGTCAGAAAGAGCTTGCAAGTGTTCTTCTTCATTTGAATCAAGTACGGAAGGATGTATTCCGTACCGCATCCACATTCGAGAATTGCATCATTAGCGTTTGGTAGATTTAGCATGTTATAGACAATTTAAGTTGCTGAACCTGTCATTGGATCCATGAAACCAAATTTAGAAATAGTCTAAACACTGCTGAAGATATCATCTCCATAACCGCTATCAATTTCTTCTTCATCATCGTCTCTTGATCTGTATCGCTTTGTGAATGAATCAGTTTCTTGAGTTTTTTGCTCCTTTCGCATGCTTAAATAGGAGGACAAGTGCTCATCTGCAATCTCAGTTTAGGCAGACATTTTTTATTTTTTGTGTTGATTTGATTGTTTTTGCTCTAACTGGTTATTTTCTTCAAAAAGTTTATTATTTTTTTGATTTTTTTTCTTTTTCTTTTTCGTAATTATTTGTTTCTTCAAATTTAAAACAAAAATTATTATATTCTTGCTAGGCATTTCTATCAGATTTTAAGCTCCCCTTAGAGACACTATATGATGCTGTCATCTTAATAATTATAATGCACATGAATAGTACGAGGTATCAATTCAAATTATTATGCGATTTGTAGCACTTTCTTCCCAAAAAGAAGGTTCATAGAAATTGTTTAATTATAAATGTCTCTCTTCTTATGTTTGTTATTATCTCTTTCGTATTTTCTTGAATAAACTCGACAAGAAAAAGGAATCAATTTTAACTAAAAATGACAAGAAATAATAGGGATAGATTGTTTTAGAAGAAACACTTTTAATAATACAAATAATTTCCATAAATATCAATCGTAATCAGGGAATAGTGTATTTGCAGCCTTTTGAATTTAAGGAGTGGAGTAGAATTCTGAGAGCTTAAAGGAAAAATGATCAAGTGCTACTGCTACTCTGAAGAATACAAATTTGTCTTGTGAGTTATTTTCATAATCAGGACAAGCAGGTAATTTGATTTTCATGTGCCTTTTTGAAATATGTGTCAACACGACTGACTTAGCGTCTGCTTGTTAAGCAATCCCTAGAGCTTCTGATACTGAGGAATGTCTAGCTTTCTTAGCATATTCGAGAAGATCATCGTTGAAAGTTGCCTCATGAATAAGAAGATCAGAATCTTTTGCAGCTTCAGCAAATAATTAGCTTGGCCTTGTATCTCCAGAATAACTAATTTTGATTCCACTTTTAGCATGCGTAAACACAACACCATAGGCTTACGAGCAGTGAATCACTGGAATTAACTTTACCTCAAGAAGCTAAACGTGCTCTAGAAGGAATTGCTTGAATTTATCTACATCTGATTTGCGAGCCGTTTTACCATCTTCTAAGAACTGCAGAAGTTATTAAGCACGAATATTAGCTTTATTTGATCGATTGTCACTTTCCTCCTCTTCTTCATCTGGACAATCACTTTCGTCTTCGCTCTTGCAGATTTTAGCATGCCCATGAGTTTTTTAGGGAGAGCATTTCTCTTCTTCGTTTGTGGGTTACGATTATTCTTTCAGATCATCTTGTTCGTCTCCTTATTATGCTTTGCATTCTTCTTATTGCTATTTTGCAAGCTCAGAATCAGAAAATTCATCTTTTTTGTATTCTGAAAATAGCGAAGAAATTGGCTCATCGTTGAAGTCTTGGATATAAATAACCTTGCATTCTAAATGCTCACTGAAACTATCGAGGGCTTCAAACCAAGGAGCTAAACACCAGGGCAATACTAAATAAAGCTCCGAAAAACCTTCTTTTCCTTCAGCAAGAGCAGCTTCAATAGCTTTTTGACGCTAGTAAATTACACCTTAAAAACCAAGATAATGATCTGAGTGAGCATGTGTAATAATCAGAAGCTTAAGACCTCTTAGAACCTCAGCACATTGATCTTCTCCAAACTAATTCAGCATTTGATAGTAAGTCCCTTCACCACAATCAAGCATAACAGCTGTATTTATTTAGTAAAACACAATAGTTAAAAAACAAATGAAACAATCAATAATTGTAAAAGATCCATACCTGTACTGTGAATTCTGTCGTAAATCAGGATAGAGCTATTATTTCTGAAGGTTGTAGGCATCATACAAGTAGTTCCTAGCATGTAGACCTCTGGATCATAATCTTTTGTTTTCTCTTTCATCTTTGTTTCAAGTGACAAAAATTCTTTTAAATTTGGTAAACTATCTTTTAAATATTTCTTAGTTTCCGCAGAAGCTGCAGATAACTCTTGAATATGCAGGCTCTGCTTAGCTGCCACTTGCTGACTAATTGGCTGGTACTTTTTTTGCTGCGAGACTGGAGAAATCACAAATTCATAGTTTTGTCTTGCCACAGCGGTGTTTTTCAAGAACGGAAACAATGCTTGTAGAGATTTTTTCTCTCGTGTTAGAGCACTTATCTAGGGGTAGTTTCTCGGGAACTCAGAAGCTAGTTAGTTAGTTGCCGAAATATGTGCAAACTCTGAGGATGAAGGGTCAATTATATTGTCTGCTAAACCGGATGATGCAAAAATATGCATGCAATTCTCATCGAATTTTTCCAAAAAACTAGCATATTCTGATAATTAAACAATATCTGTGGAAGTCATGTGTATTACAGCAATTATCTTATGCTGTCCTTTCAGAGGAGTATCCAAATGTGGGCTCTTAGATAGCCCATCAATGCATGCTACCGATACACAATCAAATACTAAAACGCTAATTGGATCAAATTCTTCTTCTAATATTTCCTCTAATAATATTTTTCTTCCATTGAGCTCGATCTCACCCTTTTGCTGTATTTCCTTAACTAACTTACCTGAAATCCCACTACTAGCTAGTTTACTTTTACTTATTTTAGGCGTTCCTTTTGCAAACTTTACTAAATATGCTAAAATATCATTTTTTTCATCTACATTAATCGCTATTATCTCTACTTCTTTGTCAAATAGGTTCCCTTCAGAATTCAAACCCTCTCTTGCATCATTGAAGAAATTCATTTTACCTGCAAACTTTGCCTCCAAAAAACTATTTGCTGCTTGGATGCCCGAGAAATAACTCAGAGGAAAATCTGTTTCATTTTGCAAATTATAAATCTCTTCCATATCTCTAAGACCAAGCAGACATTGGTCAGTAGGAAGACTCTCTTTTTTGATCGATCCAATTGTTGCAACTGAAAAAGGAAGTAATTTAATGTAGTATTTGGTTTTCATTGCTTGAAACATCGAGACTATGCCTTGTGGACCATATATTCTATTCCCAATGGCCATGCCTGTTCCGAAGAGATTTGTGACATTAGGATGCAATCCATCTAATGTCTCTGAGGAGATTCTTGTAAGAAGAAAATTCATGCCTTAGATACATTTTGTCCTGTGCTATTTTTGAAATCTCATGAAATTCTCACTGCAATTGAACATGTACTTCTATCCTACACAATGCAAGAGGATAGTGGGAGATCGTTCTCCTGAATGGTTGACGATTATCTGAAAATAAACTCGCATATTTAAACTCAAAAAAGAAAGTTTTAGTTAGTTGATTGATAAAGTTAATTAAAAATTGTATCCTCCACTCATGGCATTTAAGATACACTTTAAGTGCATAGACACTTTAAATGCAAGACTCTTTTTAGTTGCAAACTATCACTCCCATTTCCTATCATAAAAGTCATATTTCTTGAAATAATTTCTATTGATTTGTCAGTACTTAAAATAACTTGGTAACAGAATTCACAAGTTAAGAGAATTTATTATTAATAACTTGCTATTGAACTTGAAAATTCCTTGATTATTGAATGAACCAATATTCATTTTCACAAATAACTCCATTTAACAATTTCTTCTTCATTTCTTCAATCCTTTCTTTAATCTTATCACATTCCCTTTTTATTGTATTTTACCTTTAAAAACTCCGATAGATCCTTTCTTTATTTGACTCTTGCACATATGAGCTTAATTTTAATACAATAATCATTTATCTCATTGAATTGATTTAAATCTTTCTCTCTCTCGCACATAAAAGCGAAAAAAAATAATTAACCTTATCTTTTTTTGCTTAGTGCAAGTAATTAATTTATCAATCTGTTTACCCTTCCCAAACAAAAAATCGAAAATCTACAACATATCAGCAAATAATTTTGCAATTTCTGTTTTGTCTTGTTACTGTAGATAAAAAATGATATCACTCTTTGTCAGAAAATGGCGGTTTATCTAATATAATATTGTTTTGAATTACAACAACAACAACAAAAATCATAAAAAAGGGCTGTCGACACTGGGACTTCCCAAGCGGTCCCCCACCTTAGTACTAACCCAGCCTTAAGGCGCTTAACTTCGGAGTTCGAATGGGATCCGGTGTGTTCACCTTAGTATGGCCGACAG
>Ga0302271_10001326_pt1 | contig 23984 bp, 10 predicted proteins | sample III_Bog_N1_1_FD_198767 | JGI IMG/M metagenome (GOLD analysis project Ga0302271, IMG submission 198767) | Peat permafrost microbial communities from Stordalen Mire near Abisko, Sweden - III_Bog_N1_1 | ecosystem: Environmental > Terrestrial > Soil > Wetlands > Peat | place: Sweden: Abisko... | reverse complement strand
CCAACCCCAACCCCAACCCCAACCCCAACCCCAACCCCAACCCCAACCCCAACCCCAACCCCAACCCCAACCCCTATTTAATTCATAATTTGAAATAATAGTATTATTGAATATGTATTTTTAAGGGAAAGGATTTATTGTATTTTTCTGCTTTTACACAAATTATCTTTTAGCTTCATCCAAGTGATCAAAATTTTGAATAAAACTTAAGATTTATTACCTTGGATTCTCTATTGTTAAAAATATTGCAAATATACTATCAAATTTATTTGCCTTGGCGTATGTTGTAAGCTTCAGCTTTTTATTCAAAGAATTGTTCTAAATTATTTTTATCTTGCTAGTTATTCAAAACTTATTAATTTTTTTCCTTTGTTCTTAGTATTTCATTTTTTGAGATTAGTGAAATTGATTTGTTTTGTTTTTTAAGAGAGAAGATTAATTTAGTTCTTTGAGATACTGGGATATTTAAAATCAATTCGCTTATTAGTCTGCAAAATAAGAGCTTGGAAGCAAAGACATTATTTTGCGAATAAATGATAAACTCTGGAAAATTATTGTTTTTGTTTTTAACATTTTCATGCTTAAATGAATGAACCGGCAGTATAATGTAGTAGATTCTTTTTTATTAATAGTTACATATATAAATTTTAGTATTTACTTTTTTCAGCTAATGTATCAATAATATTCACTATTTCAAGAAATAGACAGTGTCTCTTTAGAAATTGCTCATAAGAAAAAGAAAATTTTCATCTATTTTAATAGAAATTCATGTAAGGGTATTTTTAATAGCCTATTGTTTTATGTTGCTCCAGAAATCAATGCAATACTATTTTTACTTTTACCAAAGAAACTAAAAATAGAACTATTATGTTCAAAAATAGTTCTAATTTCAAGGCGAGATTCTGATTCTTTGGGATTATTAATGTAAGTAAAAGAAATAAGTAATTCTTGAAATTATTATTACGAAAAATTGAAAAAAAAATTAACACAAAATATTTGGCAAACTGATTAATGATTAATTCTAAAGCGAGAACTAATAAGCAGACTAAAGATGTATTTTTGTCATTTCAAGAAGCATAAAATGTTGTCAACACTTTCAAATAAAAACAAGGTAAGTTTCTTACCATTTTTACTAAGATAGTTATCTTTTAGAATGGTAAAATAGAAATGTTTTTGTATTTTGGAATTGCTAATAGATGAAATGAACAGCTCCAAAGAAGTTTAATAGGCGAAATTATTGGAAATGTAGGAAAAACTAGCTATTATCACTAAACAAAAAGCTCAGCTTGATCAAGAAATGGAAGAATTTTAACAGAAAAGTTAATTATATTTGCCTAAAATATAGTAAATGCTCGCCTAACAGAGAGATTATTATTCTAAAGATCTTAAAATCAATCATATTCTTAATTAGCTTCACTTTGAAGATCTCCCTTCTTCGCCTATCAAACTGAGAGCCCCATAGATCACTAAATCAGAGCCTCTCTTAAAGATGTAGCTAAGTGCAGATAAAAAAGAAGATTTTACTTAGGAAACATCTTATTAAGAGATTAACAATATCCTAAAGAGAAGTGATAGTCGAATCTCAAATTAAGAAAGAAATAACCTTTAAAATGCTATGAATATGTTTGTTGAAGAATCTGAATTATAGCTACAATCAAACAATCTTCTAAATTCTTTATTGACATAAAGTCTTATGACAAGAGAACAAGTCTTAAAAAAAGAATCTTCAGAACTCACAATACAATTTTGTGTTCATTGCAAATAGCGATTTTCACCATTAGGCAACTAAGATGTAAGCAAATTAACAAAGAGAAATTGCTTAATTTTATAGTAGAATCTTAAATATTTTGGTAAATTTGAAGTAGTTTAAAAACAAAATTACCAACTGATTCAAACTTTCTTTTACAATAAAAAAGAATAAAAATGAATTTCATTGGATCTAATTTCTCATTAGCCATAAATTTTGAACAATTTTTAGCCAAAAGGGTTATTTTTGTTGATTCACATTTTCTGAATTGTTTTTTATTTTGTTTATTCCAGGGTACATGTATTTATCACATTGGAAAACTCAAATTTTATAGCTGCAAGAGTTGTGGATGTGATGAATATTATAACTGTTGCGGAAAGTGCTCGAAATGCTCAAAAGGATGTGCATAAGGTAGGCACACCACAAATGGAATAATTTATCGTAATGAAACTAGCTGTTTGTCTTCTCCAGTTAGAACCAAGAGTCTTGGAGACATTGGAGGTTCTGATTTTTATCAAATCGCTTCAGAAAATGTGGAATTGCTTCACACTAAAATATGAAGCAGAAATACAATCAATTTTTGAATGCAATGCAAAGAATTTTATCATCTCGCTGATTTTTGAACAAGCTCTTTTTCCACAATTTCAATTATTCTTGGTACAATCAATCTGAGAGAATGTTCTTAAGAATTTATTGAAATTATTTGTATATATTTGTCAGCATTAAATATTGTAAATATTGATCCTTTCAACTTAACTTGCAGAATTATTTTTGTGCATTAATATTTGAAAGAATTAACAATCAGTTTACTAAAAAATGTTCATTTCTCTAGACTGTAAACCGAATACTTTCAGATTAAAATAACAAATTATTTGTTTTCTAAAGCTTAAGTTAAGAAAATCTATTGAAATCAATCTAAAAAAAATGTAAATAGACTCCAAAGAAATAACAAAGTGATTTTAAATAAGTTAGAGTTTATTACTGAATATTAAGAATAAACAATAGCCATGGATTAGAAAAAGCAAACAAAGACTTTGTTCGGGGGAAATTAAATTTCTTTCAAAATTATTATCTGCACTATTTGAGTTGTTTAGGCGAAGAAATAAAAGCTTTGGACCAGCACAACACTGAAAGCAACGCAAGTAAGAATAATATTTCATTTATGAATGGAACACTTAAGATAAAGCAAAAAGAGAAGATTTCAACATATTTTTACAAAACCAAAATGGGGGGGAGATTCATTTATGGCTTGAGCAGGGTTTAAAAGTATTGTAGGGACTGCTCCTTCTAAATAATAGAAGAATTGATCATTTCAGTTAGAAGTTGAGTTAATCACATGATATCTTTTGTTTAGAACCACGAAAGGAGATAATATCATTTGAAGAGCAATAAAATAGTAGATTCACTAGGCTTCTTGTAAAAAAATAATGGGTAATCAGTGCTGCTGTACAGGAACAGAAAATAAAGGTCAACAGCCTGACGAGTACATAACTATTCCCAACGGGAAATAAGAAGCACTTTCGAATCAAAGCAGGATAACCTCTGCTTAAGATGTTGGATCGTCTTCCGATAAAAATAATCAGAAATTAACTTCTGTTCGAGGAGCAGCTGCAGAGACATAAAACGGCAAGAATGAGTATGACTCTCAGCCATATTAGCCTTAAAGATCGCTTAAAGATTAGATCAACGCAAGTGGATAGACTGGTAAAAATTCTTGTTTTGAGACTAATTTAAGAAGAAGGGATAGATAAGATTGTGGGGAGGAAAGGAGAAGCAAGTTGTTTTTGCATTATCTTGATAAATTGATGTTCATTATTGTTAATTTTAAAAGCTAGTGGTGCGATTAAGAGATCTGTTCACGAAGATAACTAGCCTGTCGATGGATCTGTTGAAGCTGTAAATGCTACATTAGGCAAGGGTAAACAGATCAAACTAGATGTCATCTATATGAAGAATGGTGGTAGATATGAAGGGGAATGGAAAGAAGGCATGAGAGATGGAAAAGGTAAACATACTTGGCCAGATGGTAGTTATTATGATGGAAAGTGGCTTTAAGATAAAGCACATGGCTAAGGAAAACTTGTACATGTTGATGGAGATGTCTATGAAGGAGAATGGATGAACGACATGGCAAACGGAAAAGGTATTTATCTGCATATTGGAGGAGCAAAATACGAGGGAGAATGGAAAGATGATCTACAAAACGGATAGGGTATTGAAACTTGGCCTGATAATGCTCGCTATGAAGGAAGCTATCTCAACGGCAAGAAAAATGGACAAGGAACTCTTTTGTTTGCTGATAAAAGTCGATACACTGGAGAGTTTTTAGAGAATGAAATCTCTGGATTTGGAGAATACTACTGGCAAGATGGAAAGGTCTATAAAGGCCAATGGAAAAACAATAAGATGAATGGAAAGTAATCACATAATTAGTTCTGTCTTCATATTGATTCTCATAATCATTTAATTACTTATTTTTCAAGGGGAGAAACCATTTGGGCTGATAAGAAGCGCTACGTTGGAGAATACTTGGATGACAAAAAACATGGATTTGGAACATTTGAATGGGGAAATGGAAAAAAATATGAAGGAGAATGGGTCAACGGCAAGTAAAACGGCAAAGGTAACAACTAACTTAATCAAACAAAACTATTTTGTATTTACTGTCTCTCTTTCTTTATCTGTTCAGGAGCAATAATATTGCCTTAAGGCGATAAGAAAGAAGGTATCTGGGAAGACGGCAAGCGTATCAAATGGATAACAGATGAATGAAAAAAACGGATACTTTCTCTTTTGATTTTTTTTAACAAAGCCTGAATTCACTATTATCTCAACGATGCTTACACCAGAATACTTAGTTGATATGCACCCAAAATACCTACACTAAAGGAACACTTAAATCTACTCCAATCTACGAATCTCAAAAATAAACATAAATATGAAAATCTCCATAAATTTAAATAGCTCGTATCTCTTCAGCAAAAGAGCAATTCACCTTTATGTTGTATTAATTGATTGAGAATTAACTTTTAACTTAGAGATTGAGTTTTCTTTTTATTGGATGATAATGATACTTTGGTCAAGAAAGAAGGTTGTCTTGTTCTTGCATTTGAGAATCAAGAGTATCGAATATATTAATCCCTGAAATTGGCAAAGAAGCTGAAATAGTTTAGGAGTTATGGAGTTGAAGATCTCCAGATGATTGTATTCTTTGAGTAGATGGAGATGCTGGAGCATTCAGTTTGAGCATTTCTATTTATGCAAAAGCACTCTTTGTCAAAGCAATCTTGCAAATTGGGCAAGTAACTGGATTAAACTAGACCTTGACCCACTCTTCTAAGCCTAAAATAACAATAATTTTGTTGATAATTGATTCTTTTAATGAAAAAAACTCGTTACAGTGTTCATGAAATAGGTGAGAGCAGATGAGAACATACATATTGTCAGCAGGTGTAAAGTCAGAGAGACAGATAGGACAGTCAGTTTGTTTGTAAGGATTATCATCTCGTTAGAATCCTTTATTTCTAGGTTTTAGCAGTTTTTCTTTTGACAACCGTTTGATTATCAACTTTGCCGATATCTCATTTAGCTCTGTGTTCTCTTCCCAACCAAGGAAGGCCAGAGTATTACATCTAACTCTTATGCAATACAGGATCTTTCACAAAATAAGTTTAAACTTGTAATTCATAATAAGAATTATATTAATAAATTACCTAGTTTCTGAAGATGAAAGCTAAGACGACTATTGCAAATGCTGCAAAAACAACAAAAGTTGATATTATTACGAGAGCAGTTCGTTTCTCATGACGCTCTATTGGCTAGTAGTAAATGGAAATCTTCGAAGTGTCAATGAGAGCCTGCTCCTTAAATATTAGAGAGATTCTAAAGCTGCCTCCCTAGAATTTGACTCTCTTTAGAGTATTATCACCAAGTTTTAAGGAAATCTTCGCTAATTTGCATTCTTCGTTTAATCTTGTTTGCCTCGTTGAATCCATTGCATAACAGAGGATCAAATCTTACAATATAAAAATCAGGTTAAAATACTCATTTTAATTAATATTAAATTACCTGCAAGCATAGAACTTTTGCCACGGAAAAGTCCAGGAAGTGTTTGAATTTTAAGAAAGAAGTTAATTGAAGGATTTACAGTAGAATCAATCAGCCAGCTGCAGAGCTAATATTACTGAACAGGTTCATAAGGCTAACCGTTATCCACTTCAAGTTAGACACCTTCGTCTTCAAATTCCCATTTGACTATTTCTTCACTCTTTGGAAATATCAAATCCCCCTTCTGACGAGAGGAAGTTGCATTAACTCTACAAACCTTCTAGGGATTCTTAGCTTCGCAAACTAAGAATTTCGTGTAGTAATATTCATTGGGAGTTTCAACTAATCTACCATATTTATCTACAGTTTTTACACATTTTTCCATCACCGAATCGAATGTGCAGAAAGGGTGATAAGCACACTGCAAGCATCCTGAGATTTGTCCACAAAAATCATGGTATTTTTCAATATCTTGAGTTGGAACACATTCTTATGCATGCATAAATTCTGTCTCTTTATGACTGGTTTCTTTTAAAATATTTTAATCCATTTTTTCAAGTACATTCTTTGAATATTCGCCTTTTTTTGTTTTGTTTAGTTTATCCATGATTATTTCTTTATTTTCATCATTTGTTGATTTTTCGTCTTTTTGTTTTATTTTCAGTTGTAGATCATTAATAGAGTTCAGGTTTTTAGAATCATCTATTGACATTGTTCTAATATCATTTTGCTAGTCATATTATTAGTCTGTATTGTGTTCGCTTGATAGTTCAAGATCTCTAAATCTACTTTAGCTATTTGAACATTCAAAGGAGCAAATATTAATGCCCTTTACAATCCTGGGTTCAGGGAAATCAAGTAATTTGACATTGCTCTCTCTTGGCAAGAAGGTTTGCATAAATTCAGAACAAGTTTAACACAAAGGTCCTTTTTATGATTGAAGAGGACATTTTGTATCATTCCAATGAAGAAGAGAAAAGGAAGACATTTCCAGCGTAGGGGGAGATGGTTCACAACTCGTAGATGATAGAATTGATGAATGAGTAAAAGAGGGACAATCAGCGCATCCAATGAATGTTGGAAGCTTGTTGATTCCTTCACTTTAATTTGTAGAACCACTTTAAAGCATTTTTTAATTTGGGAAACACAAAGGTTAAACGAATAAAGCGTTCTTAGAAGCATAAAGTAGAAATTTTTTGCAGCCAAATTTAACCATTTATAAATCGATTAGGGAGATCGAAGTGTTAAGGGGGGAATCACCTAAATATGCAACTGGCTCGTCAGTGAGATGAAGGCCATCTAGATCTGAAGGATTTATCCTAAATGAAAAATCGAGAGGTTTATCTTTTAGGATAATATCGTAAAGTGGAGTAAGGTATTATTCTTAACTCTGAAATTCTCCTAAAAAAACTGCACTCAAAGTTTATCCTCTTCCAATGTAGATTAGATAAGAAAATGCTTATCGTTACATTTGAGTTTTATTGTTTGTATTGTTTTAAGTTGCATTTTGGAATCCTTGCGAAGGTAATACTCCTGAAGCTGTGGAATTGACATTCTCTTTATTTTGTTTTGTGGAGTTAAATTATTTAAAAAATTTGACTTTTTCTTTTGGATTGGGAATTTCCTCAGGAGTGTCTTAAAATATTCTCAGCATAACTGTTGAATCGTAGGGGATTTAATTGTCTGTGAGTTCTTATTATTAAACTGCTGCAATTTCTTGAATATTGTGGGAAAAAAGTAGAGTCCTGTAGATTAACAACTGTGACTTAGTGAGAACACAGATGATATTATTCTTGAGTTAAAAAGAAGATTTTAAATAAAAAGTTTAGAGATGTAACTTTAGTCAATTAGAAGTTGTTGATTAAATTTTCTGATGATAAAAATTCACATAAATTACACCTTTTTATGATGGATGTCATAGAATAAAAACAGATTAGATGTTAAACTAAACACTCTTAATAATAATAACAGAAATAATATTAAGTTTTTTATTTTTATTTACAACTTAATTAACAATCAAAATGTGTATCTACTATGTGCCTTTAAACAGAAATGAAAAAAAAAAGATTAAAATTTATTGTGCTTGCTTCAATAATTTTTTCTAACAAAGAGATTCTTTTAGCTTTAGCTTCCTAGATACTGCTGCTATTACTGATATCCAAATTATTACACCATTTATTTTGATTCAGATACCACAATTGAAGGATTAACAATCTGTGCTTTATTTGGGGGTAGTTGAGGGTTAATAATCTAAGTATTTGGTTGCTGCGGAACCGATTAGGCATTAAAATTATTTGACAAAGGGTGTTGAAACTGTAAAAGTGAAGGGTGCTTTTGTAATGGATATTGATTTGTTGAAGTTATATTGCCAAATAAATTGTACCCTATCTAATTTTATGTATTTTATTTCATATTTGACTATGGATAATTTTTTTTAAATTAGGGAGCTGTGTTAAGGTTATTTTACATTGAACCAATTCGATTTATTCCATTTTATCCTTAAATTGGGTTATATTACTTTTAGCTAATCAAATCTTTTTGATATTTTGGAGACACAACTGCATCTTCAAACCTTTGATACTGTGTCTACCATTTTGCAGGAGTTGTTAAAATTGAAGGCAGATTTTTAGAATTAGAAGATTATTCGAACAATTAGTGCTGCTATTTACTCTTGAATGTTGGAGGTGGAGATCCAGTGCGATTAGGAGGTGCTCCTGAAAGAACAGGTGGACTAAAGTGCTAAACTCGAGGAGCAGAGTTTCCTCTATTCCGATGTTCAATATCATTATTTTCAACATTTGTCTAAGGATTATTATTAGCTTAAACGTTAGTAAGGTTGGCTAAATTAAGATAATGTTGTGGTTTTCTTTCTTATTAACTATTGTTAATCACTGGAGAGCCTGGTTGTAATACTTTATCATCTTAGAATTGTAAGGTCTTTTCAATATTTTCAGTGTTTTCTTTGCAAATTTACATTAACAAATGTATTTTGCTGGAAAGAAAGCTGGAATTGAACTGATGCTATGGTATTTATTCTAAATTTTAATAAATCCTGACTGGAGGAGATACTATTGTTACAAGCTCTTTTTCATCTTCTTTTTCTTGTTAAACTGCAGAGAAATTTTCTTTCTAGCAGTAATTTGAAGGGCTGATATCAGCAACCTTTTGAGAGTAAATTGGAGAAGGATATTAATTTTCAGTAGTGTCTCTCTAGCCTAAGTCTTAAGCATTTAAAGGTGATGCTGATTTCAGCTAAGAATACTAATAATTTAGTTCAATTAACTATTGTTGCTGGTTTTAAGTTTGGTTTATTTTTATATATGTATCTTGGTATTTAGGTGCTGAACTTTCTTGCTTTTCCTGGCAATTTTCATCAATTTTGTCTTAAGTCTCCACCTAATTGATGAAAGGAGATTCAATGGTCAATTAGATTATTTCAGGGGCTTCTCTTAAATTGTTTTATATGAATTAAATATTATTATTCTAAATTGACTGAGGGATAATATTCCCTTATTATTGGCATTCTTTCATTTCGATTTAATTCGTTGTGTCACTTAATCTTTTAAGGGATTCGCTTTTTGATAACGCTGAATTCTAGGTTAGCTAAGAGAGAAAGTTTGAACTTGGAGAACGTCTGAAAAAGGATGAAAGTGCTCCAAATATTAAGCTATCTTCAAGAGAAAATAGAGGAGAAAAAAATTATTTTTTCAGAGCTTGATTATAATAGTAGACGAAGCTAAGGGTCAACGGTTAGGCATTTTAGGCACGCAAGGATTGAAAAGTAGAAATCTCAATCTAATTGTCTAGCAGATAGTGCATTTCAATTACTGAATTAAATGCATTTGAGAGCAGTGGAAAGAATTCTGTTTTGATGTCAAACCAATTCTGAGAAGCGATCTACAAAAAAGAAGAAGCCTGGTCTTTAAAACGAGATTCACAAGTGAGGGCAACACTTTGTTTAGTCACTTATATGAGAGCTTCACAAAAGATTGGATCTTGCGTGAACAACTGAAGAAATTTTTCAAAGAGTGCCTCGCAGGAGAGTGTGCTTCTGAGATTTGTCAACTCATTAACGTTTTTTATAAAAATTTCTTTCAATTAATCTCCTTAGATGTCTTTCAAGGGAACAGAGTGAAGAATAATCTAATTATTGTTCACGAAATTTAGAAGATCAAATAAAGTTAGCTAAGGAGATTTTCCAAGCTAAGGCTCCTTAATAAACAGCTGCTAAAAATACATAAGTGTTAGGGATTTGAAGAAGGTCTAATCACTGAATGACTCCTAATAGGTAAGTATCATCTTGCCATGATCTATTTTGTTCTATTCTGTTAGGCTGTAATTCTAATAATTTTGGGTTAGAATAATTTTTATAAAAAGAAAATAAGCGATTTACTTTGCTTTCTTTGACAAATACATGAAGTCTTTAGAGGTTCCAAAAGAAATTTGACAAACTCTTTGGCTGACGATAAGAAGGAAGGATTGTATCTGATTATGCAGTAATATTTGGCTGCTCATTCTGAGATGATGCGGTTTATTGTAGTTATGATGGTTCTTCCATTTATATTTTTCTTCTTTCTTGTATTATGTCTAACTCGCTATTGCTGTGACCTTCCCTTGTTAGCCCATTGTTCTGATTTTTAGCATATTTTTCTTCTATTGATCTTCCTCTTTTATCATTAGTTTACTCCACCTAGCTATCAATCTTTGCACTAAGGTTTTATATCAAAGCATGCTCTCTGGGCATACCAAGATTCATAATTTTTATTTTTTTCCCACTTGGACTCTTATCTAGATAAGGAGAATTCTATTCTGAAAGGTTGTTGTGATTGTGAAACTACTTTTTAATATTTCGAGTAGCAAATCTCTAGAAATTTTCTAAGTTTCCTCCTGATCTAATAGGCTTGTCACAACTGGTTTAATTAGTAGCCAAATTAATTGGATTGCTACTCTATGGATTCTTTTAACTATTGTGAGTATCTCCGCTGCTTGTGTCATTATTTATACTATCAAAGTTGTCTTTATTCCTGTTTGGATCATAAAAAGCCTATTCTGAAGAGTAAAATCTAATCAAACTGGTTGTTTCGTGTTCAGGAGTTTACATTTCTCCTTTATTCTCTTCTACTCCTTCATGAAGAAGACGAAGGCTGGTTTTAGTAGGGTTCTCAGTAACCTGATAAATGTAAGGAGAAACATTAGTTTCACAATATGTTTCCTTCATTTCCAGCACTGACGAAAGCTTAGCTGCTTAATTGTGAGGAAGAATGCTATCAAGTTCATTTTACAATTTAAATTTTGGCTCAGATAGTCCTTGATCGACCGTGGTAATACCTACAAATAAATTATCTTAGCAATCACTAGTCCTATCATAGCTGCTTTGCCTTGGGATGACTGTTTTATTTTATCCTTTAAAAATTGCATTTTGTTCTTTTAGAAGCTATCTTTATTAAATATCCTTTAACTTTAAGCCAAGTGCAAGTTTCATTGAGGGAGAGAGAGGCTATTTTTTACAGAATTTCTAAGGGCTAGTATGAGGAGATATAATTCTAGTTCCTTCGTTGAATGAAGAGTGATCTTGCATTTATTTATTAGTCAATCTGGAGTATTTAAATAGCAGATCAGAATACTGTTTGTCTTTATCCTCTTCTGTTTTCATGATTGCTGCATAAGCATTGTTAGTTATGATGTCAGAAAAGGAGTTTGTTGATTGATTTTTTTCTTTCATGCCTAGATCTTCAAGTATTTATTAGTTTAGTGTCTTGTTACCTGGTAATGCGGAAACATGTTATTCGTCATTTGAATCATTTCGGTTCATGATTTTTCCTAGGAGGACTTCTAGTTATTGAAAAAACCTATTTAATAAATCAAGTAGAAGGGAGATTATTATCTTTCCTGACTTTCTTTATTGAAATTGATTTACTGAGAAGTAATCTTCTTAAATTAATTTATTTCAGCTTCAATCTGTCTCTGGATATTTCCTTAAGGATCTCATTCACCTTTCAATATCATCTTTATCAAACCTAACTGATAACGAATATTATTATTAAGGATGTATTTCTTTAAATAATTAATTATTCAGCAGTTCTCAACATAAATTAATATTATTTTAAAAGAAAATTAATAATATTCTAATAATCACTTGTTTTATTGACTCTGGAAGGTTGTTGTTTAGAATTTAGAAAATATTTCAAATCTCAACAACACTTAAATTTAAATATTTTTGGTATTCGGATGTTTAAAATTTCTGGTAAAGTACAAATATGTCCCTGTTAAATCAATTAAACAAGCTTTTCGCTCTTTTTATCAGAATGCAATTATTTTTTCCCTTCTTTCTTAAAAATATCCATTGTGCCAACAACAAAAAAACACCTTACAATTATCAGCCTTTTTATTCAAATATCTTCCAGCAAATTGAAGTTAAGAAGTTTTAAAATTAAACATAGAACTGAGTCTAATAAGTTGAAACTAATAATGAAATCTTCATTTAAGAAATAATTAGAGATAAGAAACATTAGCTGATGTGAAAAATACTTGAATCTTAATCAAATCAAGAAATAGGATTTAATAATCTATTTTTTACAGTTAATCCTTAATTAAACGGATACAAGGATGTGGCCAAGAGCATTGAAATTAACAATACGCAAGAGAACAATTTAAAATATTGAATTGAAAATATTTTCTAATTATTACTAAAAATGTTCTTGTCACCAAGTCGCATATCCGCCAACTCAGAAATCGAAGATGACGAGGATTTCTACAGTTCTTCAAAGAAAATTGAGAGCAAGCGAAAGGCTTAAAGCATAAACCAAATGATACGAAAGGTTGAGCATGTCATCAAGCGTAATATCCTTCATCTAAGTCTAATCTAACCAATTATTTAATCTTAGATTCAGAACAAAATATCAATCAAAGATGCTCTGAACAAAAACCCAAGCAGTGCTAAGACTTCTAATTCGGTACTTATCAGCCATAGAAATTCTGCTAGAACATTCAACCGCCTCCATTTACAGTGCCTAATCTTCCACTATCAAACCCTCATTATTCTCAACCACTCTAGCAACAAATATTTCTTCCCTCACCAAGTCCTCGTCAGGTTACTTGTCCAGTTGGAAGCTATGGCTCATCAATAAAACCAACTCAAATTAGGATATCTGATTACACTTCAGTTGCTACAGGAGAAGACAACTCAACAAGAGTCAGTGGATTCAGTAGTGCTGTTATTTCAGAAGCAGCTAGATAACCTTTTACCCCTCTTAATACTGTTAATAACTAGCTATCTAAGGATTCCTAGTACATAACGGCATAATAGTTGAAAGGATTGCTTGAGGAGTAATTAAGCCTAAGAGAGAAGAGCATAGTATAGTAGTTAAGTTTCTGCTTGAAGAATATGATAATTCCTGAAATCAAACGGCAAGTGATTAAAGATATGGATTAAAAAAAATCTGAAATGGAGGCTCTCTTAAAGAAATTTTAAGGAACTGTCCAAGAAGAAATGAAATCACAAGTTTTGGATGAAAAGTTGGCAAATATGAAGCAAAGTCTAGATGTAAAACTATTTAGATATTAGTTTATTGCTAACTTACATTTTGATGAAGAAACAAAAGGTTGGGAGAAACTAAGCAGAAATTAAGACTCAATCGCTAGATCAGAAAATATGTGCAATTGAAGGAAGGATGGAAAGGTTGGAGGAGCATTCATGTGGACAAATTGAAATGGTTGAAAACATCAAGGCTGAATCTAGATTGGTAAGTATTTGATGCATATTTTGATTGCTTTCATTGTAAGTAATTATGTAGGCTGTAATGGACTTAAAGCAGTCAAGGAAGTAGTTCCAAAGGATATAAGAAACTGTCTAGTCTCTTTCACAAAGCTATCTTAACCAATAATACTCTATGAACAAAAATTTAGAAGAATTCTCTAAGAAACTAAACTCACTTTAGACAACAGATAAAATACCATTCCATTTAAAGAAAGATGTCTATCAAACAGATCTCATGGACAACCTCAAATAAAACCTTCTAGACGGAGATATTGTATTGACTAGAGATGCTAATGAAACATAGAAATCATTGGCAAATGGATTGGACTAATTAATGAATCTTTAGAATGCTGAATCCTAATAAAAACAGAGAAGTTATGAGCCTAAAAATCTAATTTAGAGTTTCTCTAACTTTGACATTCAGCCTACACTTTCGAATGAAGAAACAAGCTCATTTAAAGTTCCAAAAAAGATCCCATCTTATTACAATCTTGGGGGAAAGATATCAGATTTAGCTCAGATAAGCTTCCGAAATGATTGCGATTGTTAGTAGTAAACTTAAGAAGAGTTAACAAACTTAATAAGAAATAGTTCTAAAGTATTGCCTGCAAAATCAGACTCTTGCTCTGCTGCATTTTAAACATAACAATAAGATTCATAAAATATCGTAGACAGTGATCGACTGCAGGGTGGTGATTTTGAATTATCTACTGATATAAATTACGTACGAAAAGGGTTACCTTAGCTATTTGATTATGTAGAATCAACTTATGCAGAGGAGGATGCCAATAATAGAAATGATAAGCATTCCATCTAATGTTAAGATAAAGGAGAGATAGAATCTCTAAGACATAGTTTTATTCTTCTTGGAGAGGAAGAAGAATCGGCAAATAATTTAGATATGAGAATTTAAGAAAGTATTATTGTAAATTCAGGAAAAATAAGAAATTCTGAAGTAAAAAATAATGGAGAAGAATACAATAAGCACAGCAATTCCATAGCGAACATTGATCTTGAAGAATTAATTTTACATAAAATTAATAGCTCCAAAAAGAACTCCACAGAGTTATCTCAATCCTGAAGCTTAAACTATTTTGATTGATACATTTAATTTTTTGTTTTCATGTAAATAACAGTTTCTAAATGTGATGTTGTTTCATCATCCATACCATACATGCACAATCTAACAAGAAATATTAATCCAACATAACATACATATTGCTCTAAACAGAATTATCAACTCAATTGAATTCATAAATAATGTCAATTTTATCAAACTTTTGAACATTTCTCAATGACATTAATATTGAGTTTAAACAGAATATTCTTCAAAAAAAGCGAGTAAAGTACATCAAAATATGCAATTAAAAAGATAGTATTTTATTGATTCAAAGATTAGCATAAGCATCCATCATTCCTTTTAATGACAAGCTCTTTCCATGGATTGTCTCCGATCCAGATGCTATCACTATTTTTTTCTAGGCAATTCCTTTATTTGCTGTTGAAACAATGGGAACTTTAATAATGCCAGTTCCAAAGAACCAAGTTCCCTTGAATTTGAGAGAATGAGAGCAAGCATTGTTTTCTAAGATTCTAAAAAGTAGGAGATGCGATTGACCTGGTTGCACCTTTACTTCTTTAGTAACTTGTTTCTCTGTTCTCTCAAAATTGGTTAGTTCCAAATTATCAGATTCAACAACTTCAACTGTTTCAGAGAACACCGTTTCACTCTAATTGCGATAAGATATAAACGCAAATCCAAAAAGACTCGAATAATCTCTCACAACATGACCGCTTCCTTTTGTATTGTCGTAGACCTAAATCATAAAACATCATTATTAATTGATTTCATTTTTAGTTATTTACCTTTGTATTCCAATCCGCCCTCGAATTCACCTAAGCTACGTAATCAGTGAACATTGCTTTGACTAAATTTCCAAAGGGAGCTTTGAAACGTATCTAATCTTCAGCTTTTGAGATCGAAACAACATTCTTAGAGAATGTTGAAAAAGTAAATGAATTCGTTTGAGGCTACTTTTTAGGATCAACTTCAATAAAAACGAGGTATTCACCTATTGGCAGAGATTTAACTTCAAAAAATACCTATTGCTTATTTCCGAAATTACCACCAATTACTTCAACTATTCTTTTCTCAATTGAATCAATCCTCGCAACAATAATTCTAGCAGTCTTGTAGTATTGTCTTGGATCATTAGGGCCTTATCTAAAGAACTTCTCATGCTTTTGTACAATCGAGAAATAGCAATGATTATCGGGAACAATATTTTAGATGTAGAGTACTTCTGTTGTTTTATTTGCAACTGAATAGGATCCATTAACAAACCCAAGATGAGTATGGCATACAGTGAATACCTCGAAATTATCTAAGATTTACTTCTCTGTCATCCAGATAATCCCATTGCTTTGACGGATTTCCTCACCAAGATTATTTTACAAAACCACAGAGTCTTTTCCATATTCCATTTAGAAGTTAAATCCAAGAGGATTCTTTAATTTGATCATCTTTACAAGCTATCCTTTTTCGTTTTTGACTTCTCGTGCGTCAGTTATCGTGTAACTATGCTTTGATAGCAAATCAGCTGAACTCACCTTAGAACTAGCTGTCAAAATGAACTTAGAAGCAAGTGAAATCCTCACCGTTTCAAAAGCTGAAAGGAAATTCTTTTTTATGTCGATGTATTCAGTAGGGCTACCAGAAATATCTCTCAGACTATCAAAACTATATCCAACTTCTATTTTGCCATATCCTCCATATACCTAATGTAATATCAGAAAATTAAACACATAATAAGCAGTAGTTATTTGTTGTTATGGCTTACCTTAGCATATGCTTTCTCAAGAAGTTAAACCCAAATGCCTTTGCCACTTGGTTTAGCAAAAACAGGAAAGGCTTTCTCTGAAGAAGAGCACACTAACAAATCATCGATTACAACTTATTTCCATTCTCCACTTTCATAAAGCCACACTCCATAAACACCTCTACTATTTTTTTATTATTGAACGAAGAGTCTAGCACACAACTCAGGATACTCCGCCAGTGCTGAGATAGAAGATATTAAATAGCAATCTCCAAGCTAGCCTTGCTAGATCTTATCAGGAGAAATAATTATGTCTTTATCAAAGATATCAAATTCCTGATAGATTTCATTTGCTCTTCTGAAAGTGTAGTGTCCATTCGTTCCATTGAGAACTTGCTAGTCAGCAGGGAATGTGAAATCTGTGAATTATTTGTTCTCAGCAGCATTGAAGAAGACAGTGTCGAACTCATTGGAGAATTTGGAGAAATTGAAGAAACTATTGTCTTCACTTTAAACTAAAGTAATTGAAAAATCTATTAGGTTATTGACAAAAACACTGAATGATCAATACCTGATGATAAAAGACTCTTCCAATGATGGATAATACGAGAATCACTTTCATTTTTGTTAAATTAAGAAAGATGCTTTTGTCTAAAGGAGTCGCTAAATGATCCCAGTATTTTTATGCTTTCGTGTTGAATACCATTGCTGGTTTGCTCAGACTCTTGGATCCTCTCAAAGAGATAATTATTATTTGTCTTTTCTTCTTCAAAAACTTGTTGTTAGACTTATTCAACAGGTTTTTGTTAAATTTAATGTTGCAATGGGGCTTTATCAGGTAACTTAGCATTTACGCTTTTCTATGTAGCATGTGAAGCTAAGCTTGGTGCTTTAAAGGTATTAGTTCCTCCTCCTCCTACTACTGTTGGATTGAGTATCTTTTTAGCTGGCTAAGGGCCTGGAGCTGTAGTTTTTGGTTGAACTTTGTTTGTAGAAGTAGTTTTTTTCATTTGTCTAAAAAGTTATTTTTTAAGGTGTAAATTAAATAACCAATATCCAAGGGAATCACATTAATCTTTCTTTAAAGAACATGCTCAATTTCTTCTATTTCAAAAAGTGCTTATTTTCTAGCATAAACTTATAGAAGAAAAAAAATGAAAATCTATTTTTCTATATCCAATATGTCAGAATGGAAGAATAGACCTTGATTTGTTAAACAGACAACCAAAATACTATTAAGTGCAAATCATTATTTTCGGCATTAAGCTAGAAGCAGCTCCGTATTGTTATTGAAAGAAGTTATTAAAAATTCTTTTATTGCATGTCCTAACTCTGAATGCAGCTCTGGCTCAGTTAAAGTATGGATATTGTAAAATTTCCATCCTTTGCATTTTGTTGGCTCCAAATTTTTAATGGAATCCTCTTGCTCTTTTGAAATCAGTAGACTTTTCATGATTAGCACACTGTGAAAATTCAGCTAAGGCCTGGCTACATTCACAACGCCTATCTGATTAATTTTAGCAATTTATGCATCAACATTGCATTCTTCTTTGATTTCTCGAATAGCACACTCTTCGAACGACTCACCAAACTCTAGCTTTCCACCAGGTAGAGAAATCCTATTGACAGTTAATCTCAAATTTATCATGAATTAAAATACAGGTTATTGTCTGATCGTCTTCCAAGTAGAATCTCATCTTAGGAATTCACCATAATGACCAAGACACCCACTTGAATCATGGAATTAAAATGTCTAAATTTATAACAAAATAATAATAATAATAATAATATTTCCCTCTTTTTGATAATTTTCGCGCGCATTTAGGCAATAATGGACTTAACTTAATGGATAATAATCCCCACCTCCTGTCAGTTAAATAAAAGAAGTTAGTTATGATATTTCTTATTTTCTAGCTGTTTTTCTTATTTAGCTTGTATTATCTTTTGATAAATTAGTATCAATCCCCCCTCCCAATAAAATTAAATAAAACTCAACTACAATTAATTATTTGGTATTATTTTTATTTGAATAAATTTTTTGAATTGGAAATATTGAATTTAATTTATTCAAATTTATCTAATTATTTTTGAACTTATTTTTTCTTTTTATTCCTTTCTTTCTTAACTTTCTTAACTTTCTAACTTTCTATCTTTCTAACTTTCTATCTTTTTATTTCTTTCTAAATTCATCGATTCTCGCATCTTCCATATAATTCAATTCTCTATTATAAAACTAAATACATTGGGTTATTTTTGAAAATGAGCAAGATTGTGCAAGATTGAAAAACGTAGCACTAGAGCATGCTGGCCGATAAGGATGTTTGCCCATTAGTGTTGCCTTTAATGGAGAAACATATTCGCTTTTAGGGGGTGGATTCGCCGTTTGATTTAAAAAACTTGTTTCTGAATTAAAAAGATTATATCCGCGATAATAGCTCCTTCCAGCCTTTTATTTGGAATTTTGGGAGCAAAATAGTAAAATTTTGAATTAATTAATTTTTTATTTACATAATTGCCAAATACTAATAAATGTGATTCACCCATCAAATCTCCTTTGATCTTTACAATGAAAACTAAGAAAGCATTTTGAATGGCAAAAAATATCATATGGTGAGCAGACATATGCTAACTAATAATAGAAATACGCCTAACTTTTTGAATGGCGTGTAGATTAAAATTTCGAAAATTGGAGTTTAGCAATTGTTCATTTAATTTTTCACAATATTTTTTATTGTGTTTATTTGTTATTTGTTGTTTTTTTTTTAATGGTTTTATGTTTATTATTTAAATTGATTATCTTTTTATTTGAGTATTTAATGGAAAATAATGGCTAAACGAAGTTTTTAAAATATTTATGTATTGATCTACAAAGTGTCCACAAGTTCATTCAATTATTGATAATTAAAGAGAGAAGGAGAGAGAATATAAATGCTGGATGCTGGAAATTACTTCCTTGTTGTCTCTTTTGATTGAAGCGCTAATGCTAAAAACATATGGGGTTTGGTAGAGCTTTCACTCCGGCAATGCGAGAATAAAACAGTGGTTTGTTCAATCAAAGTGGTGTTCATTTTCTTAGATTTGATTTTGATTTGACTTTATTTTTATTTCAAAATAATTTTTTGGTATGTGTTTCCCTCTAATAGTTTTGAATGACTTTGATATTCCTAAGTTAAAAATCTTTCAATTATTTTTATTGTTTTGTATTTACCCGCTCGTTAGCTTGTTTGAAAGGCAAAATTAATTAATTTTTTCATCATTATTATTTTAAATCAATCACATAAATGATAACAAACTGACTTGTTAATATTTTATTTTATTTAATATATTATTTTTAGTGTCCTCAAAAGTGCCTCTAATTATTGAAAAAAGTTTAGTCAAAAGAAAAAATATTAAACAAGCAACTTGGATTTTAATATATTTAAAAAGGATATGGACATAAATATGAAAAGGTCTAAAATATGAACTATTTCTTTAACTTAATCAAGATAAAACATAAAGTATTTGGTCACTATTTTTCTACCTCTTTTTGCTGCTTATTACCTTGCTCTTCTTTTGAGATTTAGGGAGACAATTCAATAATTTTATTGACAAATCCAAGGTAATTTTCTATTTTATGAGTTACAATGATGCATGTACGGTTTTTGGAGAGTGTTTTTAAGTCATTTATGATTGCCTTTTCACTTTCACTGTCCAAATTGGCAGTGCCTTCATCGAGAATCAAGATTTTAGGGTCTTTTAAAACAGCGCGAGCTAGAATTATGCGTTGCCTTTATCCTCCAGAAAGATCAGAGCCTCTTTCGCTTAGTTTGGTATCATACCCATCAGGAAGAGACATAATAAAATCATGAGCATTAGCCATTTTGGCAGCTTCAATCACATTTTCCTTTGAAATGTTAAAACCCTAGTTTCCATAAATTATGTTGTAGAAGATAGTTTCTTAGAAGAGCATAGGCTCTTACGTTACATATGAAACATTCTGCTAAACCCACTGACTAGTTTTGGTTGTGAGACTCACTCCATCCACAAATATTTCTCCTTGGGAAGGCTCATACAACTTGGTCAACAGATTTAAAATAGTTGTTTTACCGCAACCAGATGGTCCAACAAGCGCAACCACACTTCCACTCTCAATGTCAATACTTATGTTTGATAGAAGTTATCTATCTTTTCCGTACTCCTGATATTTAAAAGTTACTCCTTTAATGGAAATAGTTGGGGGTTTAGTTTAATGCTAGTGGACAGTATCTTTGTAGAGTTATTAGTAAAAAGATGCATCGTTTCTATTGATATTTAATAGTTTATGATTATCTTCAAGTAAGTTGCTGTCGTGGTACACTTATGAAGCTGTGATGTCAGATCCTACAACATCTACAATGCCCTGATAAAGACCTGTTGTTTTCTTGAGTTCTGTGTAGGTATTTGCAAGAGAACGAACACCAAGCCCAACATAGACGGCATACATGCTTGAAGAAAGTAGTTCTGGAGTTGCTAAGCCACTTGAGACAAGGAAACTACCATAACAAAGAATTCCAATCAGCGAAAAAAGGCCAAAACTCTCCAAGAAACCGTAGTTAAGTGCTGTCCAAAATTGAACTTTTTTGGAGACATTGTAGAATTTAGCAAGGGTGCCTGAGTAGTCTATTTGTTCCTTGAGGACTGTATCACTTATTTTAATGAGCTTGAAATTCTAAAGTGTCTCTTGGGCTTACTCAGAAGTTCGAGTGAGTTCATTAGCTTCTTCTAGTTTATACTTTCGCTGGTATTTTCCTATGAAACGTGAACTCACACTCAATCCAGCCATTACAAAGAGTGAAGGCATGATTAAATCAGGAGATTAGAAAAAAAGAAAAGCAGAACCTCCTCCAATAAAGAGAATTCCTCTGAATGCCATGAATAAATCCATTGAGAGAGACTAACTCACTGCAGATACATCATTACCTAGTTTATGTACAATTTTAGCAGTGCTGCTCTGCTTATTGTAAAAGAAAGAAGCTTCTTTACAAAGGAGCTCCTTGTAAATAGCTTGTCTCATTCGAATGGCAATGCGGTTTCCAAGATCACCATTTATGTATCTTCTCCCGAAATTGAGAAAGCCAGAAGCTGCTGAAATACCTCCCCAAGTGAGTAAGAAGCGAGTGTAGCTGAAATTGATCTCCTAATTCTTTTCTTTCTTAGCTTTTGCTGTCTCTTCGCTGTCATTTTTATCCTCTTTCTCATATTTACCATCGTAAAGCCTAGAAAGTTATGGCATAACTTGAGGGTAGAGCATAAAGAGTCCGCTCGACAGTGCAGAAGTAATTGCAGCAATCAGGAATCTTTTTTTTTCAGGTTAGATGAGTCTCTTGATTATGTTGAGATCTTTGTTATCAGTCGCTTTTTCTGAAGCCTATCTTATAATTTTTTAAGCAAGGAATCCATTCATGCCATTTCTAAAGGCTTCCTATCTTACTTTTCGGAACATTCTTGAATAAATCTAATTTTTGTAATTATCTTGTTTCTATTTTTAAGGAGTATCATAATAGTACTTAAACGATTAAACATCTTATGCATGGTTAACAATCATTCTAAATTGTTCAGAATCATTTATTTTACTTGGAATATTTTGTTCTTCCCTCTCTCTCCCCCCGAAAACTTGCTTTTTATTTTTCATCTTAAAAACATAATTAATATTTTGTTTTTCTTTCAAAATGACTTATTGAAGAATAAAGAATGCTAAGGATTATGAAAACAGTTTAATCTTTTAATTGTTTTTATTTCTAAAAGGCTGCTAAGATGTTATTTAATTTTTCTGATTGTTTTAATCTGTTTCTCTTAACTTTCAGAAAACCTATGCTGATATTTGAGCAAACCAATAAAGGAAGTCATATTCTTTTACTTATTAGAGTCAAGTTTGATGAAAATCAAATAAGTTTTGTGGGAGAAAAACATAGTTGTGTGGCAAATTTCCTGATGAAAAGCAAAGTGTCTCGCTTCATATTTAAATAGAAAATAGTAGATTAGGGAAAAGGAGAAAGAATTGATAATCATTATTAATTAATCAACAAAAACTGCAAGTTGCACTCAGCTAAATTCTAAAATCATGGAGACTCTCCACTCTGGATATGACAAAAGAAGATTTAGAACAGCTCCAGAAGAATTTGATTGTAACATTTGCACTGAAGTATCAATGACTCCCAGGCAATGCGAAAGCTGCTTAAAGGTGTATTGTGCAAAGTGCATTGAAGATTGGTTCAAGAAGTCAGAGTAATCCATTGTTTTTCTTATGTTATTCTCCTTTTGAAAATGCAATCTTTTGTTATTTTAAGGCAATGTCCAAACCGATGCGATAAAAAGTTTAAAATCGGCAGATTCAAAGACAAGTCAATGGAGAGGCTGTATCACAGCCTTTAACTAAAATGCCTTTACTGCAGTGAATTTTAATAAATAATTAACATTGAAGCCCATGAAAGTACTTGCAAGTTTCCTAAGTGTTAAAATTTTAGCAACTGCGGCAATAAGGTAACAGATCCATTTACCCAACCTCAACTAGGGAAGATGTAATTGTGCTCACCAGAGTGCCAGCTATTCCTCAATATTTTGAGCTATCAAAACAATTCCCGCAGTCTGTATTCGGAAATCAATAATTTCATGAACAGAAACTATCCTAATTTTGATGGAGTATCAACAAATAATGGTAAGTGCTTATTTAAGATGTTAAGATGGCATAGTTGATTGAATAACGTTCTATTTTGTTTATTTTGAAGCTTCTGAAATAAATATTAGCAAGCCCATTACTCCTTCTCCTTCTTTCCAAAATATTTAATTGGCATGGGATCCAAGTGGAGCAGGATAGAATATCTCAATAAAAAATGGAAGCGAAGTGCTCCTCAATGAATCTGGATATATTTTTAGAAGTGCTATCACAAAAAATGTAAAATACTTATGGATGAAATACCCCGTTATTTACTTTGATATGATTTTAGTATTTTGAATCTGGAGTACACTACTGGGAAGTGAGTCCTCTGGAGCTCACTCAGAACGAAATGAAAATTGGTGTTGTTACAAAAAGAGATTTCGATTTCAATACTGCTTTTTGTGATTCCAATGCAGGATTTGCTTTTTATGGCATAGGACAACTTAGGTCAGGTAATAATGCAAATGGACCATCTTATGGATTGAAAATAAAAAATAGAGGCGTACTTGGAGTACTCTTAGACATGAATGAAGGGAGCATAACGTTTGGATCAAACGGAAAATCTTTTGGAGTTGCATTTAAAGACAGTAAGTTATTAAAAGGACCAATCTATCCAGCAGTTGCTCTTCTGCACTGCGCTGGCTGCACTATAAATTACAAACCAATTCCTGCTTATTTCAAATAGTGAATATTTGGGCGATTTTGATAATTTTTAGAATTAAATGTTTCCCAGTGCTGCTTGTGTTAAAAGAATTTTGATAATAAAATAATTAAGTTATCGTCTTCTTCTCTTTATTGATTCATAACAAATTACATATTGATTTCATGCAATGTCTAGATTGGGGTACCAAGGGTGCTCTAAATTTTTATAAATAGCTTTGAGTCCTTCAAGTTTTCCTTGTTTCATCTTAATTTTCAGTGCTGTCATGCTGCTCATTACGC
>Ga0302271_10001325_pt1 | contig 23999 bp, 16 predicted proteins | sample III_Bog_N1_1_FD_198767 | JGI IMG/M metagenome (GOLD analysis project Ga0302271, IMG submission 198767) | Peat permafrost microbial communities from Stordalen Mire near Abisko, Sweden - III_Bog_N1_1 | ecosystem: Environmental > Terrestrial > Soil > Wetlands > Peat | place: Sweden: Abisko... | reverse complement strand
TACCTTCCCCCCCCCCAATTTTCAAAGTTTCTTGATTTTTAAAATTAGCTTCCCAACCCCTCCCTCTCCTATCAAAATGATACTCAAGCTTCCCTACCCCATGATTGGAACATCCTGAGATCTTTAAGGCTCCAAAAAAGCCTTAGACTTCATCAAAAAACACGACCCGTTCACTTTATTCTTTCAGGACAACCACTTTATATCTCTCCCCACATCTTTTTTTTTAGTTTAAATTATAATATCCCACTTTATTGTATGCTTATTATATTAGTTCTTTCTTTATTAATTAAAATGTGTTACTCATTATCTGACATCATATTATGTTTAATTCTACAATTAGTTAGATTCTTTGCAGCCAGGAGTAACAACTCTTGATTTATGGTACTGAATTATGTGAAAGTAAGTAAATATTTAATTTGGTTATTTATTTTTGTTTTAAACTAACATTACCAAGAGTATTATCATTGTAAAAAATGTCTTTAATCTCAAAGAATTTGCTCTAATTTTTTGGAAATAATTCCTATCATTTGAAGCTCTAGAGGCAATATGTCCTCAAGGAGTTTGTCAGATTCAAATTCAAGGAGAATTCTTTGTGATTCTAACTCTAATAGCTTGTAGCTTATGAATAAACCTTGAGAAAAAAGAAAAAAAAATCTTGTAGAATTATTAAATAAAGATCCTGTTTGTACAGTTTGGATGAGAAAATGCAGTGGTTGTGTCTTGAATGTGTTTAAAAAGAGCTTTAACAGTCTTTCGTGTCTTTGCCAAGTATTTTCCTGATTTTATAAATCTCCTTTTGATGATCTCTTCAACTTCTTTAGCTTTTTCTTTAAGTTCTTCCAAAGATGTAACTCCTTCGTGAGTCGGAGTAGCTAAAAATAAATTACATGCTTTTTCCCTAAATAGCCCACGATTTATTGATAAAGTCACAAATTTATCAAGAGATAATGCTTTTTCTCCTGTATTTGGATTGATCAAATCAGCTTCAGAGAAAAATATTTCTTCTACAACTTTCAAGGAGAATTTATCTACTTCTAAATATCTAAAGATTAGCTAAAATTCCCATAATTCGATAGATTCGTTGCCATCAAGCTGAGTTAAATAAATATTTATAATTAATACAAACAACAACAACAAAAACAGGTTAAGATATTTATGAATTTTTTTTATTTTTTTTACATCTGTTGCATAGAATATATCTTAGATATGAGTCTTTATCTTCTGTCTTTGTCCTTAATAGAAGAAGAAACATTTCTTCAATAAGCCTTCATATTCAATGCCTTTTTCTATTTAAATATTAACAACAATAAAGATTAATCTAGCCACAAAATAAATATTTTTGTTTACTTGAAGTGCTCATTTTCACATCAGTTTAGAGCTTAACCATTTCTTCAGGATCTGTTTCAGGAAAAATCAGTCAAAACATGGGAAGGATAAGAATAAAAATCATACCTAGTTTATTCTAAAACTCTGAGACAACATATTCTAATGCTTTATCGAGTTGTATTGGTGCTGATTAGGTCTATTCGAGTATCTAGAAATATCGCATGCCTTCAAGATAAAGTACATAGTCGCTTTCTTAAAATCCTCCAGATAATCCTAAAAATGTAGCGATCATTTCCATCTTTGGACTACTTGATTTAAAAGCAAGGACGCTACGTAGAACCTGTAAAATTTTTATTTTGTAATTGTAAGCAAAAATTAAAAGGAAAACATTATTTTTTTTACATTTCGTAGTTTCCCTTCAGCTATGCTTTTCAGGCCGTATTTCTAAAGAAGTAGATCAAAACAGAAAACATTCAAAGGAATTCTAAAATTCAGATCACTTTTAAGAATTTATTGATAGACATCCTTGAAAAATTCATGAATTGTTGAGTTCTAAAGAGAAGGCTATTATGTGCTTCTCTCCTTTTTCCTCTTTGCTTCAGCTAAACACTAAATAGCAAATTATGTGTTCTAAGAGAACGTTCTATAAAGAGATTTTTTATTAGATGGCTTCATTTTCAAAATAGTTTTGTAGACAAAGCTGGAAATCATTGGAGAAGCATCTTCATCATCTTCATTGGAAACATCACTGATTATTTCGTCTTAAAGCTCTTATCTTGATAATCTCTCTTTTTCAGGCTAAGTTTTGCAAGAAAAAAAATGTTAAAAATAACTAAAAATGAACAATTCTTTTTTACCATTCCAATGTCATCTTCAAATATTTTAGAGATAATCCTAATAATTTTTCCTTCTGCTGGGATTTCATTCTGCTGAAAATCATTACCACTGGAAATGTTATTGTTATCTTGGCTGTCTCTTTGTTATTTCAAATCTATTGCCCCTATCTATTGAGTATCAGATTTCTCATCCAGAATATCCATGTTATTGGCAGATCCTAATAATTCACCTCGTTTTGTGTTTTTTTGAGACATAAATTTGCCAATGACACGTTTTATCATCTGCTTCTCTTTAAAGGTGGTCTGCAGTACTTCTTCCATTTTAAGTTAAGTTTCTTGCATGTCCTTGATCTTTTCTGCATCCTTCGAAATCACATAAAAGAAAGAAATATTTTTATTTCTAATAATATTTGTTAGACTATTTGAAATATCCCCTTCAGTTTTTATTTATTTTTACTTCATGTATTTTATCCTGTAAAATGATAGTTTTCTTCTTCCATTATGCTCTTTTATCACATAGAATTTGTTGTGCTTCTTTTAGCTAAAGAGACAATGTGAATTCACTTTTCTTTAATTCTACGTTCTCTTTCTGTAATGATCCTGCTAATTCGGCGATTTTTTCAGTTGCAGCTACTTATGTTTTGCAATTCTTGAGAGCATCTAAGACAATTTCCTTCTCGGAAATATCCATAGGGCAAGTTCTAACGAACTGATATGCTTCTTGATATTTATTGATTAAATCAGGGTTAGCATTTTATACAAAATCATTAGTGGACAACTACTTAATAAGCTGGTTCACTAAAGGATTTTCTGTTAGCATAAATTAATCAGTTTAGACTGCTTTATTCTCAATATCAAAAGGTTCAATATTTGGCAGATTCATTTCTTTTAGTTTGGCTGTTTCAATTTTCTCTAGTTCTTCTTTCTGTTTGAGTTCCTATTTAAGTTATTTCTTCTTTGCGATTAGGTCTTCATCACTGTTAATACTATCATCTTCAATGAATTCTTCAAGTTCACTGAGATTTGTTTTTCGGAACTATTCTAACATCTCAGCTTTTTTTCTCTTTTTTATTTCTTGAATATCTTTTTCAGTTTCTTCACTTTTCCTTCCTGAGAAATCACACAAAAAAAGGGTTTTCAAGTGATTTTTTTATTGTTGAGAAATATTAATGGAGAAAGAATGAATTAAATTATTAACATTTCTATTTAAATATCTTTCTCTTAGCTCTAACCTAAGTTTATGACAAGATGAGAGACAACTGATACGTGTCCTTTGCGTTAATCTGGTATTTTATTGAGCATTTTAAGATTTTCTTCTTGTATCGAAGTCGATGATACAGGCATTTACCCATAAGGAATATCAGTCATCGATTGCTGTTACATTTAATGATTCCTCGCTATCCTAAGAACAGGCTCATCTTATTTATTTTCTTAGTCTTAAAATAATTTGAGTTTGATATTTTCATTTATCGCTGCTTGCATCTCAAATCTAAGCTCTTCTTCAATTTATTTCTGTCTTGCCATGCTTTCTTCCTCAACAATGAGCTTTTTTCTGAAGTATGCGACTGTATCAGACATCTTTTAGTGCTACAGATCTTCACATACAAAACATTATGAATAAATAACAGAATCTTAACTGTAATTTCTGTCTATTTTTTGTTTACTTCTTTCCATGCATTCTTTTGAGGCATATTCTAGATCTTTCCTGAGAGTACTAATTGTCTATTCATACATTCTATGTATCCTTGATACTTCATCTAGATGTTCTTTCTCTTCATCTTTTTTGATAACTTCAGTTTTACTCATACCTTTTTCTAAGATATCTAAATACGAATCCCAGACTTTCTGTAGAAGTTATCCTCTATCTTTACATTGAATCGTGATTTATCGGACTAACTCTTTCATGCAAGCTACATAAATAACTTGAATTCGTTGAAAAATTTCATGCATATCCATGTTTTCAGTGATTTATACTTATTCAATCATTTCCTCCAACCAATTTTCTAAATCGACAACTTCATTTCTATTTGTGGGCTTAGCTATTAGGACTTAAGTATTCATTAGAGAGCTCTAGCCAGCTGCAGCCATAGGAGATGATACTTTCGATAGAATATTCGAAGAATGCACAGATTGAGATTTATTATTTTAATGTTAGAATTACGATTACTAATATGTTTTTTTCTGCCCAACTACTTAATTACTTTCATTGAGCCTATTCGAGAAACTCTACAGAAAAGGCGTACCCGATCCTAGAGAAGCTATCTCGTGGAATGTTGAAGACTATGCTTTTTTAGCATTATCGAGGTCTACTTTTTTTTAGATGGAAAGAAAATCTGTATCAAATTTATCCTTCATATGCGTGTGATCATACACTTTTCAAAAAGGGCAAGAAAACAAGATAATAATCATCAAATTATCTTTGATTTTTTTTGTAACTTAAAATTGAATTGAATTATGATTTACTTTATGTGTAAATACTGCTTCTCTTTTGTTCTTATCCCTATTAACAAATAAACAAAATTAAAATATCTTTAAATTTAGTGCAATATTTAAGACAAATAACTTAAATTCCTGCTTACTTGTATGCTCATGGCTGGATTTTTTAATATGAACGTATTAGTGGCAGCTGCAAGGTCTTATTAAACGAAAGGCTTGGATTCTCTTTGTTCTTTGAAGTAAGAAATATCTGGATTCTAGAGGATGTTCTTCAAGTGAGATTTGCTTTCTACCGCAAGTAGCATAGCTGCACTTTTAGTCTTCCCTCGAAGACGTGTATTCGAAAGTTCATTGTTTTCGTGACTGGGTTGCTGCGATAATGAATCTAATTTATTATTTGTTGTTGCAAATTTGAGTTTGTCTAAGTTTTATGCTACATAGGAACTGAAATTCTTTGAGAGCTTATCATTCAAAAGTGTTTTAGATACAGGATAGGCAAGATCTTCAAAGACAGTTCGAGGCACGAATGTGTCTGAAACATCTTGTATTGATTGATTTTATTGTTGTTATAATAATGGAATTGTGCCAAGATTTATGTATTTCGCTCCAGCAATTGTAACACCTTCTTTTCGCTAACGAGAAGTCGAAACATTTGTTTGAGATTTGCTGCCTGAAGGATGAAATTATTTTTATCTATTGCTGCTATCGTTGTTATTACTTTTCATTGAGAAGTTTTTCTCAGAGCTTCTCGCTGACAGATTCGGCGCTTTAAACACAGAAACATCTTTACTCTCTTCTAGGTTATCATCGATAAATCGACCATCAAAAATATTCTTGTATTTATCCATTTTTCTCTGCGTTAAGTCAGCAACGGTTTAGTTATTTTTAAGCTCTTCGTAGTTAGTATTGTTATTTCTATTAGTTTCTCTGAATAGTTAAGAAGATTCCTCCCTTCTTCTTGATTTGTTCGGAAGCACTGTGACAACTAAGTTACCTAGTTGCTATCCTACTGAATTATCATTTTTTGGATTTTTCATTTGTTCCTCTCCTTGTTGTTATATTTGATTTAAGAAATCTAATATTTGTTAGTTTTTTGAAGTAATACTAGCTTGGATATTAAGAAAAACTAATTCCGTTCTATTAATTTGGTGTTTTAATATTAAATAATGATTCAGCACAAAAAGAGCTATCTTTATCAATACAAAATTACTTCACAAAAAACATAACAGTAAAATGATATCCCTGAAATAAATTGAATGAAAACAAAAAACAGAAATAAGATAAATAATATTAGATTGATTGATATGCACTTTATTAGGTGAAAGTTGAAAAAGACATTTGTCTAAAACTAGCATATGATGATATGAAGGTAAATGTTCACAATCCTAACTTTTCAGAAAAATAGATATTTAATAACAAAGGATACAAAGTAATTGCATATCAATGTGGAACAATAATTTGTAAGAAATGAAAGTAAGAGTGTTCGTTAAGGCGCGTTGAATAGAAGACAACAATTTAATCAAAATGCAATTAAAAAGAGGGGTATTAAGAAATACTCAACTCAACAAATTTTATCTTTTTTTACAAAACGAAAGAAAGAGCAAAAGAATAATCTTATCGTTAGTTACAACAGTTATCTAAAATGAATACTAATAGTGCTCTTGGAAACTTGCCTTCTTGTGGCAAAAGGGGGCACTACAATTCCCTCAAGAATATAGTTTGCGTCGCTTAGTCATGCAAGAACAGAGGATTAATTTGTATTTACTGTCTTTAAACTGACCATGTGTAGCATCGATTCATGGGAGTAGAGAAGTTCGTAGAGATAGTTTTAGAATCCAGAGCGGAAATCTCACAGCCTTTAAGAAGAACTAGCAATCTTAGGAATTAGCTTGACAGAAGATACAGACATCTTTAGCTGAAGATTTCTGAATTAGCATCGAATCTTGAGATTTTAACGCATTAAGTGAAATTTAAGTATGAAGAAGACATCGGATTGATAGAAAAACAAGCGAAATTATTGCAGGAAAGATAGAATGCTTTCATATTTGGAGAGAAAAGGGTAAAGAAAGAAAGATTTGTTTTAGGAAAAATGAAATACTTGAGAATAAATTGGTGGGTATTTTAAAAATATTGCAGGATCAGAAGGGTTAGTAGTTTAAATAATAGCAGAAAAATAATGGCCATTTGAGAAAGTATTTTTAGACTCTCTATCTATTCAAATATTTTATTTGAATTGACTTATAATTATGCTTATTTTTCTTTCTTCTGTTAATTTCAGATACTTTAAATGTAAACTTGATTTTATTTATAGAATCTAAATGAGTAGCCGAACAGTGGGAGCATTACCAAAGATGGGAATTCTTAAAACACTGAGAATCAAGCCATTTCTTCAATATAAAATAGGGGTTTTGTTCCTTCTGATGGTAGAAACCAAAACCAGTTAGGAAAAGAGAAATCATTAGAAAAATTTGTCGAAGAAACAATGGAATTCACAAATTACTAGGTTCAAGAAGGAGAGGAGATTCTTCAGATTGGTGATTTTACTCGAGGTCTTGAGCAACTCGATCTCTATGAGACAAGACTCAATTAAATCGAAGAGTCCTTAAATTCCACCTTGAAGACAGTTGTTTCTGCTTAAGAATAGCTGTTAACAAATGAGAATCATTTTTTTAACAATAAAATTGAGTAGCAACTGCATCCAGTTGAAGATTCCTCACCGATTCATACAAAAAAATTGATTTCAGCACATTCCAATAGGATTTCAAATCTAATTTTACTCAAGAACAATATTTTATTCTCAGCTTCCCATGATGGATTCCTCAAAATGTGGAGTCTGAACTCTCTGAAATGTCTGAAAGTACTAAAATCTTCTTATTCTAGGTTATTCTTAGCTTTGTTGCATTTACCTTCTCTGAAAATACTTGTTGCGCTCACAAACGATAACACCTTGCATCTTATTGATCCAGGTTAGTTTAAGAAATTATTTTGTATTTTCTGAGAACTTTCAGATAATAAATAAAAATTGATTCTTATTGTTGGATTTCATGTACTTTAAAACAACTTTTGTTGTCTAGATTCTTTGAAAATTCTGAAGAAAGTCCTAATTCCTTCTAAATATTCCTGCTGTACTCTTCTCGTGAAGGTTCCTGGGATAGATCAATAGATTGCAGTGGCGGCAGGAAGCAAGATATTCATAATTGATATCTTCACAGGAAATGTTGTATGCTCAGCTGATACTAATGGCTATTATGTCTATTCATTTGACATCTGGAGGTGAGATCTTTATCAAGTTTTAAGAAAGTCTTTGATATTTAATTCCTTTTTCTTTCTAATTTTAATAATATTTCTTGATTTGAATCATAATTGTTTGCTTTGTTTCTCAAGTGATGGGAATTATAAGTACTTGATATTCGGTGACAAAGCAGGCAAGTTGCACGCTTACGAGATGAAGACAAATACCGAAATGCCAGCGATTGAAAAAGCACATGAGGATAAGATTGTAGATGTTAGAGTATTAGGGAACTCAAATTACATAATCACAGCTTCCACAGGTGATTTTTCGTTAATTTGTTTTGTTGAGTTGAAAAGTTGCAATTGTTTTGTTATTTATTGAACTTTTAGATAAACAAATAAAAGTATGGAAGATGCCTGTGATGTAGTATATCGGAGGTTGGGAGAGTAAAGGATAAGTCTAAGGGTTTGCTTCAGTTTAAGATTATTTAGTTGTAAAAGAAAAAGATTAATAGAAACTGCATTCAATTTATGTGGATTCTAAGGGATCTTGTAAGAAAAAGCCATTCACAAAGATTGATCAGCCAAGTGAAGGAGCATTCATTGTTAATGACATCACAAGATCTGTGATAACAACGTCTTTCAAAGAAAACACAGAATCTGCACCTTCTTCAGATATCATAATAGAATATTATTGAACAACATAAATATTAAAACGGATTGATAATATTATTCGAATTATGATAAATTATCTTTATCCATTAATTATCTCGAAAACTCAAATGAATACAAATTTGGCATTGAATAGATAGATTAACTAAAGTCTCAATTAGAGAAACTTACAGAAATCATTGAGGAGATCTAAAATTATGAACAATAATAACATAAGCCAATTAAAGTGTGAATGTATTTGCTACATTTATTGCATTTTATCTCTGAAGATATGTATCTGTAAATGGTAGTTTTTTTAAAACTTTTTTGGTTTCCTGACAAAGCACTTCATAATTTTTGCAGTTTGAATTAATCAATCCAATCAAACAAACTGCTTTGTATTTTAATCAATAGATTAAAACAACAAATTAAGAGTTTAATATATTTTATGACAAAGATTGAAGCGATAGGATTTTTGGATAAGACTCAACTTTGTTTAAGAAAATAAGTGAGTTATTGTTTTAAATTATTCATTTTCATGATACAATGTGCTTTATTGGATATTTAGGATAATTCTGTTTTGTTTGTTTCTCTCTCTCGTTGTATTTGTATTCTCATTTTAGATAATATTTAATCGATCTGATCTGCTGTCTCTCTCTTCTGGGAGATATCCGAAATTTAAAAGCCCCTTTCAATAAATAAAAGGAAAAATTAAAGTCTCTGCCCTGGTTTTAAATCTCAGAATAAAGGCATGTCAATGTGTTTCCTTTGAATCGCTACGTTTTCAAAAGAATTAACAAAAAATAACAAATAAAATAATTCAATAATTTAAGCCAACAGATCATCATCTTGAAGGATAAATATGTACGGAACTATTTAGAACGATATTCAAATGCTCCCATCACCTTATGATTATAAGGCTGAAGAAACTACAGGTACCACTATCATGGCCTTGGTTTACGATGGAGGAGTATTACTAGGTGCTGACTCCAGGACGACTTCAGGATCATATGTTGGAGATAGAGTTCAAGATAAAATTGACTATCTTCATGAGCGCATTTTTTGTCTGAGAAGTGGTAGTGCTGCTGATACTTAGACTCTTTGCAGCTATGTGAGATACTATCTTGATGTGCATTCGATTGAGTTAGGTAGAAGACCTAATGTTGCAACTGCTTCGAAGTTATTCTCGAATATGATCTACTAATACAAAGATAACCTCTCAGCTGCAGTGATTATCGCAGGATTAGATGAGAAAGAAGGACCATCGATTTATGCTGTTTAGCCAAGTGGTGCTGCGATTAAGCAAGACTACGCTCTTGGTGGAAGTGGAAGTGGGTTTATTTTTGCATATGTTGATGCGAATTTCAAGCCTAACATGAGTCTTGAAGAAGCCAAGAATCTTCTGAAGAAATCAGTTTCCCTTGCGATGAGCAGAGATGGATCTTCAGGTGGTATCATAAGAATTCTCAATGTGACACCATAGACAGTCACCAGAGAATACATCACACATACTGAGTTACCCTATCGTTTCCCTTGAGAGAGAGAAAGATAACTATGTTATGAGAGAAATATTGTATCTTGTGAAAATGTGAATTTAAATATCAGTTTAATCGAGAAATTCTTTAGGAAAGAGATACACAAAATATGTAGAAAGGTTTTCATCAAAACAAAAAAGCAGGAAAGAAATAGAGGGGAGTGTTTCTAAGGAATAAGGAATTGTTTTTGTTAGTTCAAAACTCTGCTGATTGGAAAAGGATAAACTCAATGCTTTGAAAAAAAGATGCAGTTTAGTTTTAAGTTTGTTTTCATTCGGGGGTTTAGAGAAAGAAGCTGAAAACACAACAAAATGTGAGCATTTTTAGAAGATTTTAAGTTAAAAAATTGTTTTTCTTAGGGTATTATTCCCATGTGTTTTTATTAATCAGCATATTTAAAAATATTTTTGTTTTCTTTTATTGTTTGAGAAAGAAGAAGTGTGTGTGCTTATCAAATAAGTGTATTTATCGTAGTTTCATAGACACTGACACAAAAAGTTCATCATTACTGCACTTCCTCCTCTTCCTCCTTCTTCGTCTTTTTTAATTTCTTTCACTTTTTTGGGATTTCTATTCATTTTTTGAAAGTTATTATGTGAAATAATATTTTTTGATTTGAGAGCTTGAAAAATGGACATCAATCTTTAAACTGTTCCTCTTACTAAATTAATAGGTGGGCTCAAACTGAGGAGGAATATTAAAATAAAGATGGAATTTGAGAATTTGTTGATGAAGATAAAAGTAAAAATCAAATAAATGGATAGTTTAGTTTGACTTCATAATCTTGATTAAATCGTTTAGTAAAGTCTTTTTTTAATGCAATAACATTTCCAAAAGAGTGTTTCTGAAGAAATTCAATCTCTAAAGTCATTTATTTGAAATAATTATTTTCTATTTTCAAATATGTTGAAATAGATTCTTTTCTCCCATTCATATCTGAAAAGATAAACCAATTTTGTCTTTTTCATATTGTGAATATTTTTGTTATTAAAACTTTAATCCTCTGTAAGCCTGCAAGCTTGATGAATAAGTTGTGATGACTCCTTCCCGTTTAAGGGGATCCTTCATTTATTCTAAGAAACTTCATTAATTTACCAAACTAACAAAATATTCAAGATTAATCAGCGATAAAATACTCATTCCAGCTAATCGATAGGAATCCTACTAATGAAGAGGAAATTCAGTATCCTACGCATTCTCTTAATTCTGACATTCACTGCATTTATCTTTCTGGATGTTGCTCCTGTGCTGTTACCTTAGCCAGATGTGCCCTCAAACACACGTAGCCCATTGCTGTTAGCTGTGGTTACAGCTTTAATCTTTGCATTGAAGACTAAAATTGAAGGGAATAGATGGGATGTTTTGATCATAGTTCCAGCTTATTTTATTGCTGTCTACCATCGTTTATTCAAAGAAAGCAGCTCTTCACTTGTTTATATGCTTTTGTCTTCGATAATACTTGGAATCTACATCTTATTAGAGTTCGCTTTCCCAGTGTATGATTTCCCTTCGATAATTCCGTTGACAGGATCATCATCAATAGGATAGCAATAAGAAAATGTGTCATGCTTGAATATCAGGATTGATCCAGAAGCTCCGATTACTTTATTTTACCCAACTGAAGATGACTCCACATCCGAAGACACTGTCATGATGGAGAAGGAGTTCTGGAATCATATGTTCACTCATTTCAACGATGATTATCATATTCCTACTTGGATACAAAACTTTGTGACTTCTTTCTATTAGAAGTATGTCATAAAAGTATCTCCTGGGCTGCAGATTCTCAATAAAAAGCCAATGAAATCGATAATATTCTCACATGGATACTATGGCACTCGAAATGGGTATGCCATCATCACCAAACATCTCGCATCGCTTGGGTAAAATTAATTGATTTTTAAATGATAACATAAAACGACAACAACAATATATGAATTATATTATCTTGTTTATGGGCAAAGATATGCAGTATTCTGCATCGAACACAACGATGTCGTGAAGGAACATGAAGTTTACAACGAAAAGGACAGGCCAACAAAGAGAAAGATACTCAAAAGACTTAAAGGAATAGAAATCGCTAAGAGAACTTCTAAAGTCAAGCAAGTTATTGATCTCATTTTAGATTCTGAAAGACTCAATAGTATTCTTGGCTAGCAGATAAATCTTGATAAGAACAGTATCGTTGTTATGGGTCATTCCTACGGAGGAGCAACTGCGTAATATGCTGCGTTTTAGTACCCTGAATTCATTAAAGCAGCAATATGCTTAGATCCGTGGTTGTTTCCCATGCCAGACGAGTATTTGTCAACTCCCTGTTAGGTTCCTCTCCTCTACATAAATTCCGATACATTTGCGTAAAAAGACTATTTTTTAGTTGCTGAGAAACCCAACCAATACTTTTCTACTTGATTTCTGCGAGTGTTCATTTTTATTTGATGTTGAATAATTGATAAAAAACAGGGATAGAGTAGTTTGGTCAGAGATAAAGCGAAGAAATGCAGAAGTATTTCATAATTCTGCTTAGAAAGAGAGATCCTTCCATTGTTGTATTAAAGATATGAATCACGTTCAGCAAGGTGATGTTTGCTTCTTGTTTCCTATGGAGACCCACATTATCAACATGAATAGATATCCCACTAGGACACTAGATTTTAACCTCTATTGCATAAAACTAATTGATTATTTCCTGAAAAATCTGGCATTCGCACCTGTGTTACCTTAAGTAAAAGCATCTACGAAACTAAGTTCCAAAACTGTTAGTGGAGATGACAATCATGATATTCTCGAATAGACGATATTCACTCCAATGAGAAAAGATTCCTTTGCAATATTTAGACAAGAATTCTGTGCTGACTTTGAACCTCAAAATGGATACTATCGACTTTAATTCAAAGGAAAATCTCCATTTTGAGCAATCAGTAGCAAGCAATCAAATAATAACCAATATTTTCATTCATCTTGGCATTTTATCTTGCTCATTTCGTATTTATCTGTGTTAATCTTACTTTAAATACGGTTCACATATTCAACTCAAAATAAATAACTTCCATATAAATACAAGTAAATACCAATTAAACAAAAATGAAATCTATATATATAATTTGTTTTACTGCATTCTCATCGCAAATTGCACTATCGAAATTGAAAAAATGGATATTCAAACAAATACCTAATTTTCACAATTACCTTCTTGTAAAGAAACAAAGAGACTTGCAAAAATTAGCTAGAACTTTCAGGAAGAATTTGCAAAAAAAAACTAAACAAAAACGAAATAAACGAAAAAGAGGAATCAAAATAAAAACCAAGATTTCAGATAATTTTAATTCAACATGAGCAACACCACTGAGCAGCCAGCACTTAGCTTTAAGGATTTCGGGTATCTTCGCTTTGTCAACGAAGCATAAATCACAAAGTCAAAGCTTAAAACACGCTCTTTTTATATCTATCATAAATGCTAGTACTAGTGCCTTAAAGACATCTACAGCAAAGAATCAGATGAATGTTTCAATCGCTGCTAAACAAGTAATAGAATCAGTCAGTTAATGGCTTATCAAACATATTCAAATTAACTAATATTTGAATGTTTTTCTTCTTTTTGATAATCTAAAGCACTGGATGAATATTATGAATTCAAGAAATCTAAAAAACCAGAGCATAAAATATTCCATTCTGTTCCATCAGATCAGCGACAAATGGAGGAGATCAATTGGACACAAGAACAAGTCATCTAAGCGTAACATTTTAAAACCAAGCAATTCTTGATTCTAACCAGGGTTTTTGATATGACTAATAGGAAGAACAAGATCCTCGATTTCAAGAATAAAACAGACAGTTATGTTTAGCAGCTCAAGAGCAAGCTTGATGATATGGAGAAATAAAATAAAAAATGATGTGCAAAGACTATCAATAAGTTTACAACTATGATTAGGTTCAAATAAACTAAGAAGAACATATTATTTTTGAAGATTCGTTCAAGTTTGTCATTCAAATAACTTTTTTGTATCTTGTCTTATTTTGACTTATTTTTTATCTTATATTCGTTGGAATAACTAGCTTTTTGACCCTTATTATTCCATATTTAGCATTTCTAAATTGAATAAAAGAAAATATGCTTGAAAAAAGCAATGTTGTGTGAAAAAATGTCCATTTTTATTTAGAAGTTGAAAATTGTAATAATTTTCTCTTTTAACAGTTCAGTAAAAAAGTCACAAAGCAGTAGAAATCCACAATATTCTTTGAATACTATTGCTAATATTGCAATATCAGGATTCTAGAAATCTCTCTCATTCAATGTACCTATCGAACCCGAGGTAAACTTTAATTTTGGCATGGTTGGTGAAATGAGAGAATTATCCATCCATGTAGGCGGATTTAATCCGGTCAAAGGCAATCAGAAGATCGTAGAAGTCTTTGCATTTGACGTGGATAGTTGTTCCATCTTTTTCTACTAAAGCGCGATAGGAGACGTATTAGAGTATTGAAGCGAGTTTTTTCTTGAGTTCAGCTTTGGAGTCGATATTTTTGATGATTATGTAATCTCTTGAAAACCCGAAGAAAACCTTCTAGTGGAAACCGAATTTAGTAGCTATTTCATCTTTGTTAGTTTAGAGGAACTTAGAAACTACTTCTGTTTCCATGACATAAAGTGCAAGGAATAACTTGAAATGCAGCCATACGTGTTTGATGGTTTAGCTCTTTAGCCAATCTGACAAATAAGTCATGAAATCTTCTCTTTTCGCGACATCAATATGGTCGATGATGAACGTAAACTCATTCTTAACCACGATACTCTTGATGATGTCTCCCATGATGACTTTCTTAAAGTTAAATTATCTGCGGAGATCATAGACAAACCTATCTTTTTCTAGATTTAGCATTGCTGTCACTTTTTTTGTAGTCTCGGTGTCTTAAAACTGCAATAGAAGATGTCTACGCAGATTGATCATTTAATACTCGATTTCATTTTCGGACAGCTTCTCATGCAAGAAATCCGTTAGTTTTTGGTAAGTAGATTCGAGAATGTCAGTGAAAATTATCTTGTTATCAATGATTTTCTAAGAATCTATTGTGCTCAAATTATCGATTGCATCTTGCTCTAAATTGCAGTTCTTAACACCTTCTGGATCAGGAGCTGCGTAGTCAATCTTTGGTTGCTTTTCTCGGGGTGTCTTAGCACGTTCGTAGATGAAGTTAATGATTTCTTTTAGTTTCACTGACTTAACCATCGCTTGCAATCTAGAAAATAGTAAAACAGTTAAATAAAGTTTATTCGTGTATTCAATTTGTATTTTACCTAACAAATGATGTGATGGAGCTTGCATCTTCGACAATATAAAATCTGTCAAGCTAACCTTGCTGAACTTATATCCTGCACACCCATGTCTTTGAAGCCCATTTGCCCTAATTTTATATTATCATATGTGTTATTATTTTCTGAAAATCAAAGATTACAAATGGATAAATAATCCAAAATGCTCTTGAATAATTAACAATCCTTATTTGTATGTTGTTTTTACCCATTTAAACTTGACAGGGAGATACTCAATAGTAATTTCTTCGTTAACAGCAGGGAAAACAAGTTGCAGTATCTGCATAAACTAAAGGATAATTTCGTCTTTTTGTTTTTAGTCAATGTCCATTCCAACAACGCTAAGATCTTGGTCTCTCACACCGATCATGATTGTTCCTCCAAGTGTGTTCAGCATGCTTACAATGGTTTTAAGAATAATCGTTTTACAATCCTTAGCAAACGGATATCTATAGTGTTTGAACTCAATCTGTCTATCTTCAGCTTCAATTAACTTTTCCTCCTTCACGAAAAAAGATCGCTTTGTGATTGATTCTTGAACCTAAGTGGATGCTGGTTGTTTTGAACCAGGTTTTTAGGGCTAAATTTTTTAAGGGACACTTTTCCTTGAAGGGGAGGATTCATCCAAATCAATTTCCCTCAAGCTAGTTACAGGGGAAGATTCCTTAGTGTTTCCGAAAATCCCTTCTTCTTGAGGTTTAGCCTTTGTCATGGAGTCGATTTTCTCGCTGATATCTGCGTAGACCTTTTCAAGATATTTACTTTTGCTTTTGAAATTGGATTCTTAGCTTTTTTTGCCTTAATCGATGGCATCCTCGATTCTATGCTGCAAAATCGATAAATCTTCACGAAGATCTTCAACTTATTAGTCGTTATCGTAATCTAAAGAAGGAATATAAGCGATCAGACGTTAGTATTCCTTGATTAGCCGCTCTGTTTCACTCTGATTCGACAGTGTGACAATTTAGAATGTGTGTTGTTCAGTTGCTGCTTCGGATGAAGGTAATTCTGCGTCTTCCATGGAGAAAGTAGAACGAACCTTTAGAACTGGTAATTTTTCGTTTGTGTCTGCCATTTCTTGATCTTTTTTTCTTTTGAAGATATAATACGAGGGATATTTCGTTTTTTAATCTATTTTGTCGCAATATTTTTTTTAGTTACAAAAAACAATTACAGATTTGACAATAGCGCTTTCGGCTTTTATTGCATCTTATTATTGTTATCTCCTATTCTTGAGAATCTGCAAGTACTAAATACAGTTTAATAGCTGAATTCTAGCCACTTTTCAAAAACAAAAAGATCTTCAATAAAATGAAGGATAAATAGCAAGCTAACAATAACCAATTTTTATTGAAAGACAAAGATACCTTCGAAGACACCTTATGCATCTTCAAAAACGAACAAAAAAATATTAAAATCAGTAATCCTAACATGGATAGCTACACCGCTAGCTCGTAGACCATTTTTGGATGGTCTAAAACAAGATGGTGAGATTTCTAAAGCTTTTCATTGGTTGCTCTAAACAAGCAAATTAAGAAATAAACCTTTTGATCTAATTCATTAGAGAAATTTCAGGTTCTATTCTGTGTTTTTCTGAAAGATTAAACTCTAATGTGAAATCAACCTATTATTGCATTTCACATTAAATTATCACAGGTGATTTGATATGCCAACTAACTTAAGAATTAAAGCACTAAAAAATTTCAGAAAAAAAAAACAAAGACAAACAGTTTTAGGCTCAATTTTATTTACAATATGAAACCGTACTTTAAAAATAAGAGAAAGATGATATTCTGTGCTAAAATTAATTATTGATATTTCCAAAGGTTTTGTTTTAAAAGACAATAATTGTACTTCATCTTATTTCTTGGGAATTCCATTGATTTATAATATCAATAGTTTATTCTCTCACTTTCAAATGAAGCAAGAAAATCCTTTAACCCTCAACATTTTGATAAATCGTATAGCTTAAATTTCGCAATCTCTCTAAACAGTGATTGTTACTGAAAAAGAACGACAAGTTGTGTCTGTTTAAATGCTGAAAACAACCCAATCTCTGGAAGTGCAAGAGGAAAATTTTCTTTATTTTCCATTTCGAAAATACAAAAAGTAACAGAATCAAAGTCATTTAAAATCTAACCAATAATGAATATCTTCATACGGCTCTTTAACTTATTGCGTTCATGCTTGCTTGAATTAAGACATTCTTTAGTTGAATTAACTGATTAAATTAGGGTCAAGTCTCCTGATTTATTCAGTAAGATTTGATATTCTATTGTAGAATTCATTTATTTCTTCAACTGTTTCTTTGTTTCTTTGCTCGAGGAGAGCACATTCACTTGAACATCTCAGGAATTCATCTTACAGCAATAGTATCTCCTGTATGACAATGTCTTTACCTTCATCAATAGTTTCTTCTTTTCGTTCTTCTTTTCCAACGAGATCCTAGTTGCTATCTTTTTATGGTTATTATTAAATAACAATTATTTTGTTTTTATCTCCTGAATCTTTATCATTTTCCTTCTAAACTTCAGATGTTGCTTGCTGCTGCTACACGATAGTATTTTCTTTCGATTTCATATCTCCTTTTGGTTAGATTTCTGTATTTTAATCGATTATTTAATTGTTCTCTTGCTTATTTGCTTAAACAGTTTCATTCATGTTTTTGTCTTCATTTTCAAAATTTTTTCCATTTTCCTAATCATTCTTAGATTCTTCAGGATGGTCTATTCCATGTTAATTCCTATCATCCTTGTCAATTGCTTTGTCTTCAATCGTATTATCCTTAATAATTTACTCCTCTTTTTCATCTTTTTTCTCTATGTTTACACTTGATATTTCTTCTAAAACCTATTTCTACTCGTCATTATTCGTATTACAATCCTTTTCTTATTTCTCATCTTGAATACTTATTTCATTATTAGATTTACTGCAGTTCTCATTTATCTAGGATTCTTTTTCTTTCTTCATCTCAGTTTCGTTTTGTGTAACTGAAATATCTTAAAGAACTTCAACTTTCTCCTCGTTATTTTCTTTTTGCTTAAGAGTTTTTCCTTCTACTAACCCTTCCTGCTTATCCTCCATCGACTTTGTATCCATATCCTTTATTTTATTCCCTAAAGTTCAATAATTTGATTTTTTTTTTTGCATCACACACTGATAAATTTTCTTACGGCTAAGAATTTAAATTATCTTTTTCTTCTATTGGAGGTATTTATCTACTAGATTTTTGGAATTTTCATTGCGCATAACTGAAACAAATATGTCTCGATTCTTATGAAAAATATTTGGATAATAGTGAAGAAGCTGCTCATAATGGATACAATTTTATTTAAATTCTACTAAACTTAATTCCTTCATTTTTCACAAATAATATCACTTTCCCTTTATTTTTTTCTTGAATTAAAATAAGAATATGAAACTACCTTATGGAAATCCTTCTATTGCTTTCTTATAACCTTTTGAATATTCAAATTAATACAATAGGCTGATGTTTTTACAAGAGTTTGTTATCTAAAAAAACAACATATTTAAAAAATAAAAGGTGGTAATTCAACTTGATGAATGCTGACATAAATGAGTGTTTTACTACAAATACTAATGGACTTTTGGAATTTAAAATTCACATACTTCATGAGAAAATAGCTTAAAAAGAATATGGATACTCATGGATTTGATAATATGATCTCATTCATTTTCATCACGCTTCTCTCCCTTGGTTTGGATTACGATGAGTGAGAATTCATCATCTGGTGCTACCATGATCTCATTGAATTTTGTTTGAATCCTCATAAACACTAGATCATTAGTTGGGTCTAGATCTCTCACTACTGATCTTGCCTTCACAGTGAGCAGAGGAACAGAATTGGCAATATTCTTATTTTCCTCTTCATCCTTGAACGCTCCACGGACAATACCACCTTCGTTGTTCACAATGAGATAGCCTAAGACAGTCTTGTGAGTCTTGATTCTGTTTAAGGTGTCCTCAACTTCTGACATTTTGTTTTATCTTGTAAATATACTTTTTAAAACTAGAAATTAGGATTTTTTATTTGTTAATATTAGATGATTATAGGAATGCTTTGATATTAAATCTCAAGATTTAAAGCAGGAAACACACACACACAAGCACTGAAATTGATAAAGATAGACATCAATACAAAGTTATTAACATATTGATTCTTTTATTAATTGTGGAATGTACTTATTATGCACTTTTAAAAGAATATGAATTGTTCTGATTCTAAAAAAAAGCTTGAAAAAAGATTGAAAGAATAAAAAATTAGATTTTGTAAAAAAACTAATAAACAAAGAGAGAAACTTGATTTTATTTATGTTTTATGAGAAGGAATTGCTCTACATACATTGATACAACATTAATGTCAAATGATTGCATAAATTTAGTTTCTAATCACTTAAGTAAAGCTTCGACGCATTGTCTTTCTTCGAGGAGTTCCTTGGTGGTGATGTCAATCTTCTTTTGAGAGTATTCATCAACCTTAAGACCTTGGACGATGTGGTAGTCACCTCCCTTGGTGGTAACAGGGAAGGAGAAAATGAGACCCTTAGGAACGTTGTAAGAACCATCAGAGGGGACACCCATGGATACCCATTCACCGTGGCTACCAAGAGCCCAGTCTCTGATGTGGCTAATAGCGGCATTACCAGCAGAAGCAGCAGAAGAAGATCCTCTAGCATCGATGATTTCAGCACCTCTCTTTCCGACCTTGGGGTTGAAGAAGGTATCAATCCAAGCGTGGTCAAGAGTAGGAGCAATAAGCTTGCCCTTAACGGTGGTGTTGGTGAGATCAGGGTACATAGTAGGAGAGTGATTACCCCAGATTCCTAATTTCTTAATATCAGTGACTGATGATCCAGTTTTGTTGGCGAGTTGGTAGAGTGCTCGGTCGTGGTCAAGTCTGGTCATTGCAGTGAAGTTCTTAGCTGGGATGTCCTTAGCGTAGTGAGCGGCGATAAGGCAGTTGGTGTTAGCGGGATTACCGACAACGAGAACCTTGATGTTTCTGGAGGCATTGTCGTTGATTGCTTTACCTACATCGACGAAGATTTTGCCGTTATCCTTGATAAGATCAGCTCTCTCTTGTCCCTTGCCTCTGGGCTTGGAACCAACAAGGAGGGCGTAGTCAGCATCCTTGAAACCAACTGCAGCGCTATCGGTGGTGACAATACCTTTAAGAAGAGGGAAAGCACAATCGTTAATTTCCATGGCAACTCCCTTAAGAGCATTCAAAGCATGAGGAAGCTCGATGAGTTGGAGGATGACTGGTTGGTCCTTTCCGAGGAGTTCACCAGCAGCGATTCTGAAAACAATGGAGTAACCAATGTTACCAGCGGCACCAGTGACGGAAACTCTAACTGGAGCTTTTTGCTGAAAAGAAAAAGCAAAAAAACATTAATATCATAGCAGACATTTGATGTGTCTCTAGTTTCATGGAGATCTTGTAATCTATGAGCTTATCCCTAACACAGCTAATTATTCTCACAGATGTGAATGAGGCGGAGTTAGCGGAAGTGAAAGACTTGGCGGTGGTCTGGAGGAGCTTGGAGATCATTGGATAAACTGAGTTTGTCGAAAGTGTTTTTTCTAATTGAATTTAAGTATTTTTATTTTATTTTTGATTTATTTCTAAGAAAACATTCTGCCTTTTGAATGCGAAAGAATCACAGAAGATCCAATCTAGGCTTCTGTGACGTCGGAATCTTTCTCGTTTCTGCTCTTAATACACACTTTCACGCATTCACTGACGTTAAAGTTGTTAAAGTGCTTATTATAATTATTTTCCCCTTGATTTGATGAATTGTTCAAAACATCTTATGTTTCCGTTCAATAATTACATGATTGTTCTTTCGAATTATCCTTATTTTAATAATAATAATATTATAAATTAACAATTATCAACGAAACCTTATTATTTATTTATCAATATCAAAGGAAAAAATCAAATTAACTAGAATTCTGTAGATTCCTTTATCAGATTATCTGATCTTTACTCATCGAAAGAGCGAGAGATGATTAATTTATCTGAAGTCTAACAATTCTAGTTTTGAAAGCCACTTTTAATTTACTTTTTAACTTCGTTTTTTTTCAAATAATGAGAAAATTTTTAATTCTTGTGGGGTGATCGTTGTGTTTTCATAGTAGATGAAATCGTCTAAATCAAGAAAGAATTCAACACAAATTCATTAAAAAAATACATACAACTTTAAGGTTCAAGCTCCTTATGGATAACTCTCCAACCATCAAGAAACTCTGAGCTAGAAGATTCCTTATGAAGATATTTATTTCCATTTACTTAATTGTTTGATTTATCAAAGCGACATGCAAATCAGTCCAAATCTAATCAAATAGCGAACCCTCCATTTTAGATGATGTAAAAACGAATTTCTGATCAAGTAATATTAGTCTTCTACAATTGTTTCTTCTTGCTTCAGCACATGATCTTTTTCATTTCCGCTTTCTTTTGCTTATCTAAGAAAGAAGCAAAATCTTGAATCAAGTCTTCAGATTTCTTTTCGCCCAACAAAATCCAATTAGAAATGTAATTCTTCAGATTTCTGCTATGGTTTGCTTAGTCGAAAGATTCACATACAAAAAATATGCTCCCCCAATCCGTTTTATGCCTAATTGATCTTCCTGCAGCTTGATTCACGCACTTAGCGGCCTACCTTCTATTCCATTCCATTTCATTCATTTAAAGAACTCTCCTGACATACTTTTTTTTGCAGATAAAATAAGGATTGGTGATATTTTGATATGGAACTCCAAGAATAATAATGCAACGAGCAAGATCGTCTTTCATATCAATCCCTTCTGAGAGTTTTCCTCTGCAAGCTGCTAAGAAGATGACTGTTTCTTTTTTATCAAGCACACGTTTCTTGAAATCAGCAAAAGCAACTTGAAACTCAGCATTATTTTAGTTTTCCACAAAATAATGTATGTTGTTTAAGGCGTGTCGAGTTTCCGGCGCAGCGAAGATCGGAACAAAGTTGTACATTAATTCGTAGCTTTTGAAAAATAACAAAATCCCTCCTTTGACGCCTGAACGGAGAATTTCACCTATGATTTTCTTAACTATGTTCAGAGCAATTTGCAAACATCTTTTTTTGTTTATTTTAACTTCAGACGCGCTCATATAATCTCTTTGAAACGAAAAATTCAAGGTAGGAAACAATTATTTGGGCTCTTGAAAAAGAGGAAACAATGATTTTTAGAGACCACTATGAGCACTATTTAGTATCTTAGAAATATGCACTGTTGGAGCTTTAGGGAAAAGTATTGGTATTGGGGACTATGCTTTGGATAGGACATTGCTGGAATCAGAAGCTTGATTGTTGATAAGTGGCACTAATTGATGGCTTACCTTCACACTGGTATTTCTCATTAGGTCTTGTGTTTGTTGTTCCTCGCTGCTGAGATTCTAATCTTGCTCTTGGTTTAAAGTACTTTGAACTTAACCCTCTGATTTTATAAAACTAACGAAAAGCTATTTTTCAGGATCAATGACATGCCCTCCATCGTATGCTTCAAATGATGTTTCCAAGCTTTTTTCAAGCACTTATTTTGACTCAAGCGTTCCACTTGACAGAATCATAGAGTGAATGCTTAATTGTGCTTTGATTTTATTAAACACATACTTTCCACTCAAACAGCCAAGTCTAAATATTACTTCCTTCTCAATAATTTAGGTATCCCATGGTAATTCGATCGAATTGTCAGGTTCAACTGAAAAATAAAAATCCTCTAATTTTTTGTGATCTTTATTGTAAAGGAATTCTCTGTCTTTTTCAGAGACCATGCTTAGACTATGAAAATCTTTTAGTTTTAAATAAAACGTGTGTAATTTATTTATTTTGCTGGGTTTCTAGAGGGGTAGGGTTTTATCAGCGTAGTTTTAAAGGCCAACAAAGAGTTCATTTTCAACTAATGAATCGAGATTTAAGGTATTTACTATTTCTTTGAATTCTTCGTCGACTTGATTATGTTTGTTATTTTAATATTTTTATCGGATATATTGCATGAGTTAATCCCACAAATGAGCGAATTAAGAAAATCTATTGAGAATTTCTTCTAAACCACTTTGGACATCCTACATTGAGCCATTATTTTCCTAATTCAGTGATTGAGATTGTATCTATGGGCTTATTTCTTGTCCTTCTTCTTCTTTTACTTCTTTTTTTCTTCCCTTTTTAGATGGCAACTCAGAAAACCCAAAAAGGCGATAATATTTGCTCATAAAATCCAACTCACTTATTAATCCACATTCAGCTCTATTTTTGAGTTTAGATTACTCCCTGCAAAAATTCAATATTCTTCTTAGCAATAACTTTAGTTTTTCTTTATCTTTGTCTAAATCCAGCAAACCATTTCTAAGAATATTTTTCTTAGTGATCAACTTATCTTCGATTAGCGTTTAGTCTTTTTTGTTTTCTTCTTCAGCAATGAAATTATCGATGAGTCTCTAAAGTTTCTATTTTTGAGTATCCTTTTCTTATTATTAAATGACTTGATGCGTTTCATAGTTTTCCAAAGCTCTTGAATTGTCCTCAAGATTAATCTCGCTCTTTTAGATATCTTGTTAATTTTCTTGTTTATCAATAATTTCTGATGGTATTGTAGATTGTATATTATCAGAACAGATATCCATCTCTGAC
>Ga0302271_10001324_pt1 | contig 24006 bp, 20 predicted proteins | sample III_Bog_N1_1_FD_198767 | JGI IMG/M metagenome (GOLD analysis project Ga0302271, IMG submission 198767) | Peat permafrost microbial communities from Stordalen Mire near Abisko, Sweden - III_Bog_N1_1 | ecosystem: Environmental > Terrestrial > Soil > Wetlands > Peat | place: Sweden: Abisko... | reverse complement strand
TAGATGTGTTCGACTCACGACAAGCAGTAGAATATAAGTTTTCTTGAGAAACAAATCCAAACTGCTGCAGCTCGCTAAGCGAAGATTTGCTTCATTCCAGAGTGTTTTGCGTTGATTTCCAGGAATTCCAAAGAAGCGCTAGAATCTGCTGAATATTTAAATGGGCCAACAATAACTCGCTTGAGTGCTCATGCAAAACTCCATAATATTTGGCTGTCACTCGGCGGATTCTAAGAGAAACTGCAGGGTATTGAAGATAAAATAGCAAACACTCATATTCTCATGGATAATCAAGGGTAGATAGTAGAAACTTACAGAAAACTTCATCTTTTCGATATTAAAATTGATGCTGCAAATACCATCGCAGAAAGCAAGACTTACATTTCAGGGAATAAAATCCCTAATGTTATTGAATCCCCTGCTGGAAGACTTGGGCTGTCTATTTGCTATGACTTACGATTCCCTGAGTTATACAGGATTCTCTCATTGCAATAAAATGCTCAAGTTATCTTGATCCCAAGTGCGTTCTTTGTGAAAACAGGATAAGCTCATTGGCATACTTTGCTTCGTGCAAGAGCGATTGAAAACTAATGCTATGTGATAGCTAGTGCTTAGGTTGGATAGCATAACTCAAACAGACAATCATATGGACATTCCTTAATTGTTGATCCATGGGGGGAAGTAATCCTTGACATGGGGAGTGAAAAAGTTGGAGTAGATTTCGCTGAGATCGACATAGAGAAACTAGAGAAAGTTAGGAAAGGTTTACCTTCACTAGAGCATCTCAGAAATGACATATATTGTTTATCCAAATTGTGATGGAACAAAGAACCACAAAGTTATGTCGAAAGTGAAGGAGTTTTGATGGATGAAAACACAATAATATCTCCGAAATAAAACAAATTGCATAAATTATCATATATTTTCATTACTTTCCCATAATCATTCTGCAACGTATTCATCCATGATTTCTTCTAAATTCATTACTCCTTTCTTGTGTTTCTTCTGCTCTCCAGCAGCAGCAATTTCCTTTGGATATGGTGGGAATATATACACTTGATATTTTTCCTGCATAGGCTGGAAAACAAATTTTTCTTCTGCGAATTTCTTGAATTTTCTGACTGCACTATGGGATTTCCGTCGTTCAATGTTCGAGAACTTCTTCGCTTGGGTTTGCATTTCCATGGAGTGCTTGAAAGATGATTTTGCTGAATGGGGTAAAGAACTCTCGAAAGATTTCAGATATATCTACTAGCTGAGTTGTATTGTTTAACCAGCAAATGGCTTTATTCTATGTGAAACCCTCGCAGTTAGCAGCTGATTTGCGGATTAATTAGCTTCGTTCAGGATTGTTCGATTTTCCTTAGATCGATAGGATGCCTCGAGTTTTCTGTATTTGATCTATTCATTTGTGAGTGTTTTCTAAGAATTGTGGTTTTTTCCTTGAAGAAGATTGCTGACTATTTACTTAGTAGATAGAAGTGAATCAGGGAGACTATTAACTCTGCTTTCATGGCGATATCGAGAAGAGGAAGATAATAATCTAAGATGGTTGTGGGAGGTGTTATGTTTATTTGTATTTTTAGCTGAAAGAAGATGTTTAGTTGAAGTATTTATCATTTTAGCTGGCTAACTAGCATTAACACCTTAGATATTCAATTTATCAACAGCCTTTTAGATTGATTTTCCTTTTTCTTTATTTTCTTGGATGATATCATTGAGATCTTGTATATTTGCAAATGGATTCTTGCATATTTCATCGAGCATCCCTGCATATCGTTCTTTTTACTCTGCAGCTGTTTCACCAACTAATGATAGATAAGGCACAGCTGATAGCTAATAGAATGTGTTGTATTATTTCGTCAGTGAAGCTGAATGTATCGGCTGTTTTTACTTTTTTGATGGGGTATCATCTTAGTTTAAAACTGAAGATTCTTAATATAAATCAGATGGCTGCACTAAACCAATTTGATTTGGGAAAACGCCAATGTTCTTTACTGCAGGTGAAGGAAATCCAGAAGGACTGAATTACAAGAATTATGTATTTATTGATAGTACCATGCTATCTTCGGATGTTTTCAGACATTCATTGATAGTCTAATAATTCTCAGGGATTGCAACTAAAGGTTCAGATGATTTTGAAGGAAATCTAAGTTTCTAGCTATTTTCTTCGGAGGCTGTAGGAGAAAGCAATTCTTCAAGTGGTGAAGGAGCTTTAAATTAGAACTTCGATTTAGGTGAAAAAATAGGTAGAGAAGCTGCTTATATAAGCCTTCTAGGTGCAGCTGAGTTCTCATTAGGCTGCTTGAATCGTTAAGTGCTTCTAGATTAACTAATTGTTGTTGTTATCGGCTTTGAGGGTTGTGAGTTTATTTCATTAGAAAAATACTCATTGTAAAGCTATTTCACCTCTGATTTATGTTGCAAATACTATTTTTCATTTCTGATTTCTCCAAAAACTGTATTGAACTGCTGGCAAGCTCTATATTTTCTCTCAGCACGTTCTCTCTCTTCTTCGAGTTCTCTCGCACGATCTTCGCTAACTCTTGTTTAAACTCCACTCCAGCTGCTTTGAGATTGCAGATCACGAATATGTTTAGGTAAAGAACTGCTATTTTTCTTACTAATATGATTTATAGTGTCTTAAGGGTCTTCTTTCTTCTCTTTGCTCGAATCATTGTCTTTGGTGATATCCTCATCAGGTACAAGGAAATTATTGATTTTAGTTTTTTCTATTTTCCCTTTGAAATCTTTGATTTTCTCTTTTAAGTTTATGATCTTCACTGAATTAATTTTGCTCTAAATCGTCTCAGCTACCAACACATCGACTTTCTCAGGGTCGTTGTTGAAAAGCAAGTCATCTTCCTTTGTTGTGTGTAGTTCCTTTGGTGACTACAAGGAATACAACATACTTTCCTTGGTGAACAACGCTTTCCAGAAATTATCTCTAGTTACAAAATCAGGGTCTTCCTTGGATGGACGCTTCTGCTAGAACAATGGCTTGGCTACTTCATCTGGGTTCTTCTCGTAATGCAGGTGATTAAGGATTCTCTTGAGTGCATGGGGATCTTTTAGTTTATAATGATCGAAGAATCTCTCCATTTTCATCATTAACCTGTAGGATATTTTTCCATGGGCTGTGTTTGCGGAGAGGAACTCTTAGCGGATAGATCGTTTAAGGTCGTCTGCTTCAGATTCCTTAGCTTTGAGGATCTTTTCCAGCTAGTCATCACTAACTGAAAGAAAGAAGGAATAAATATCAGAAATATTTAGAAATTAGGAGATGTATTTTATGGTGGTTTCTTGGTGTGTTTACGCTGCTGCTTGTGGATTTTTTCTTCTGGTATGATCTAAAGGGAATGCTTCGAAGGCTTCAAGGATGGATTACTATGAGCTGTGAGAGGGCGAGGATTATCTATTTTCTTTATCTCCGCTGAGATGATTTATGCTCGTTTTTTTTCTACATTGATCATCTATTCTTCTTTGATGGTAGCTGATTTGATCCTTTTGTTGAATCTCTCTGCCTTCCGTCTGTTTCGCTTGACCCAAGACATGAAGTTATTGAAGTTGTCTTCTTCTTTGGAGGAGTTTAGATTACTTCCTGGAATGAGATTGTTATGATTTAAAGGCTGAGTGGGTTGACCATTAACTGGGAGTGTCTCACTAGACTTGAGATCTAATGTAAGAGAAGGTGTTGATTTACATTTTGAACTAGTTTGCAGCATTCTTTGTTACTGAAAGTGCTGCTTGAAATGAATTAAAATAACTGTATTTATTAATCCAGCGAATAACTAAACAACAAATAATGTGGTAATAGGAATATTCGTTTATTGAAATAGGTTTAATAGGATTTTTCTTTTTAGATCTACAAAAGTATCAAACACACATGAGTTACCATTTAAAACGTGCCAAACAAGCAAACAAAAGTAAAAGTATATTATAAAACACCAATGGTCTTGAAATCATTTTAAAAAAAGTAGAGTTGCAGCATCTCAATATTTTAAAGACGCTCCATGCTTCAAGATTTGGAATAAGCAGCTTAGAATTCCTAAAGTGTGTTGAATTCAGCACTTGCCAGTACTGTTTTGAATTTCTCTTTGAATCTGACTTCGACTTTAGGGAAATCAAGTAAACTAGTTGAAGAGTCTGCTTTTCTCATTTGCATCCATGAATTGAATATATCTTTGAGGGCAATCTCATGGAATCTATCGAATACTTAAGGATCTTTCACAAGCAAGCCGCAGAATGTCTTGAATGACTAGCGATTGCAGAATATCTTTTTGTCTTTATTGGGGTCAAGATGTGCAGCACAATGAAGGGTTTGCATCAAATAAAATGTGACATTAATCGATGATATTGCAAAGAAGAAATCATTCTCAGGTGAGCACATCTCAGATAACACAAGTTCTTTATTGCTATTAACGAATGAGATAATCTACAGTAAAGAAGTAAACCCACCTCCTCTGAAATCTGTTGTGGGGTTTGGATTTTAAAATCCAAAGGAAGTCCATTTCTAGCTCTTAAAGTTATCCTTGTCCATTTGTTCGCAAGTTAGTAAAGTCCATAGTTCGCTTAGTGCTAGCATATGTGATGGATTTGTGCTGTCGAAGGAAATCTATGAGTCTTTATAAAGCTCACCGAATTCATCGATTTCAGTGGAAGATAAATCATTCGGACGATGCATGCAACTACCAAAGAGCCATTCCCAAGTTGATTTGTTTAATCTGTGAGTGGCTGGTTCTTTGAAGATACCGAAGTGTGATTCTCTTGAGATGTGTAAGGGTTGCTCAATGTCAGAGTAAGCACCTCGATTAAGAGAAACTATTGGCGTTTCCTCTTCCATTAGTTGAGTTAGATTTGAAAAAGCAAATAAATTAATCTAAAAAGATAGTGAATTTCATGATTATTTCTATGCTTGTAGTGTGGGTAATCAGCAATGTGTTATTACTTCTTTTTTTCGAAGAAATTGCCCAAAATTTAATAGAAATCTTCCCCGTTTTGAGCTGGAGCAGCTTTATTTATTGATTGAATTGATCTCACAGCGCACGAAATGCTATTAATAACGATTTTTTGGTAGAACGGTTGATTCTAACACACTAGACATTGCTCTTCAAATAAATGTATTTCAAATGAGAATAACAAATAGTTATTTTACCTAAAAACTTCACTCCCTTTTGTCTGAAAAAGGGAAAATTCTTCCCAAGAAAAGTGCATTTCTTTGCAGCTAAAACGCACAGCAGATGAAGTTAAATGGCTAGCGATATAAATCAAAAAAGTTGCTGTAGCAGTTACTAATGAATATTTATGAATAATATTATTACTTGAAGGAGAATAAGAAAAAAGTATTTTTACAGAAGAACTAGTTTTATAAATCCATATCGAGACAAATTCTCTTTTTGGAAGTTTTAGCAAAGATTCTTAAAAAGTGAAATAAGAAAAAAAAATTGAGAACTAATAAATTTAGAATATTAGGCGATATTATTTATCCTCTAAGTTACCACCTTCTAACTCAATTATCTGCATTTGAGCATCTTTAGCTAGAGAGAATCTAAATTTTAGGTCATATAATTTCAGCAATGAGTTGTTTTAGTTTTAAATAATCAGCAGCTAATCTGTTAGTGTGTACTTAAATTAAGTTAAGCAACAAATGATGTGTTAAGCGATTAGTGTGTGTGTGTGCATTAGGAGCATTGAAATTCTGAAGATTCTGGAAGAAAAGAGGGTAAAATTGATAATTAATAAAAAAGAACTTTAGAAGGTTTCCGCTGAGGACAGAAATATATATGGTCTCGATGTGAAAAAACAATAAAACTATTTAAAAAATCAAACTGCAAACAAACAAATCAAAAAAAGATCAATTTTTAAAAAGCAAGATAAATAAACACAGAGAGATATGTCGAATCCTCATTCATTGTAGGTAGGTGCAATTGGTATCGATTTTGGATCATCCAGATCGGTGCTCTCCGTAGCTAAGAAAGGTGGTGTAGATATTCTAGCAAATGAAGCTTCCTTAAGAGAAACCAGAAATATCGTTGGATATGGACCTATCTAGAGATACTCCGGTGAAGCTGCTAATGCATAGGTAAATTTAAAAAAAGAACAAAAGGTTGATTTTGAGTGATTGATTTGTGTTGTTTTTGACAAAAAGGCCAAGAGTAACTTCAAGAATACTATTTCCTCGTTTGGCCGTTTATTGGGACTCACTGGAGCATACCCTAAGTTGAGAGAAGAAACTAAATGGATCTCTTCTAAAGTAGGTCAAAATGAGCATGGTAACATTGTCCATGAGGTGTCATTCAAAGGACAAAATGTCAAGCTTACCACTGAATAAGTCACTGCAGCGATGATCGGTGATCTCAGGAAGATCATTACACTTAATAATCTCTCCAATAATGAGGCTGTTTTTTCTGTACCTTCATATTACACTGAGTAAGAACGTAAAGCCCTCAAGGATGCTTGTCATATTGCTGGAATCAACCCTATTAGACTCTTCAATGAAAGCTCCGCTATCTGCTTATCCTATGGTCTCTTCCGTAAGGCTGAGCTTGATGCTACTACACCTCGTTATGTCGCTTTCGTTGATTTTGGACACTCGAAATTCTCATGCTTTGTCGCTAGTTTCACTAAGGAAAAGTTGAGTATTATTGCGTAAGTTCACGAGAGAAATCTTGGTGCTAGAGACATGGATTGGGCTGTGTTCTAGCATTTCAGCAAGAAGTTCGAAGCTGCTCATGGATTGTCGATTTCTGAGTCCAAAAAAGGTTAACTTCGTTTGCTAGACGCAATTGAGAAGATGAGAAAGATTCTCTCAGGAAACAGTGAAGCCGAATGCAACTGCGAATATCTAGTTGAAGACTACGATCTGAATGAAATGCTTAGTAGAGAGCAGTTTGAGAAGATCTCAGAGCCAGTTCTCAATAGGATCAATCAAGCCATCAGCACCATTGTTCAGGAAGTTTGTAAGAAGAATTAGATAAATATTTTGAATATTTCTAATTTTTTGTTGTTGAATTAACCAACCAACAGAAGCTAAGAAGATTCAACTTCACAGTATCGAAGTCGTTGGAGGTGCAGTCCGTATCCCTTCTGTGCAGGACATCATCTAGAAATCATTTGGCGTGCCATCTCTGAACAGATCGTTAAATCAAACAGAATGTGTCGCTAGAGGATGTGCCATGATGAGCGCTATGTTGTCTCCTTAGTTCAAGGTATCCTAATACGCTATTGAAGAAGCAAACTATTACAGCATTAGCATGTCATGGGACTTCTTCAATCGCAATGAAAAAGGTGAAAAAATGGAATAAGAAGGTAAAACCAGTGTGCTCTTTGATAAGGGTTGCTCAATTCCTAATCTGAAATCCATCACTCAACACAAGAACGACGGGATTAACGCACATCTCTTCTATACTTCTCCTCCTGAAGGTTTCGAAGCATCGCTAGCTAGTTTTACAATTGCTCCTTGCAAGCCTAAGGAAACTGAATTCTCAGTGAAGATGATGATTAAACTCGACAAAGATGGGCTTGTCCATCTCGAGGAAGCCTAACTCATCGAAGATTACAATGTCGAAGAGAAAATTCCAGTTAAAAAGGACAAACCTGCTGTGGTTCCTCCTCCTGCTGCTTAAGCTCCAGCTGACAACAAACCAGCAGATGGTACTTAACCTGCACCTCCTGCTCCAGCTCCTCAGGCTGAGCCACCTATCGAATATGAAACTAAACTCAAGAAGAAAACTCGTCACACTGATCTTCATCTTGAATTCGTGAGTGCTTTATACTCTCAACCTAAAGACGACTTAGATAGACTCACAAGACTCCAGAGTGAGCATCTTCAGAGCGATGAGCTTGTCATCAACACTCTCAACAAGAAAAATGAACTTGAATCATTCATTTACGCTTGGAGACCCAAGATTGAAGGATCTCATAAACCATACGTTCTCCCTGAGCTTGCAAGCACCATAATAGCTAAATTATCTGAGAACGAAACCTGGCTTTATGATGACGGTGCCGATTCGACTCTCCACGAATACCACACTCGTCTTGAGGAAATCAAAGCTTTGATTGCGCCTATCGATCGTAGATTAACCGAATACACTAACTTACCTTAAGTCATCGCTGACCTAAACAACGCTATCATCCAAGCCGAGAACTTCTTCATTTCGACTGTAAAACAATTAAATAAGATTCTCCTTCAAAATAATTATATATTAATATCCAATTTATTTCCATATTAGGATGCCTAGTACGCTCACATCACCAAGGAAGACAAGAAACCACTCGCTGATGAGATCGACAGACTCAGAATCTGGCTCAACAACGCAGACCATGCTCAGAAAGGACTCGCAACAACTTAAGACCCAGTTATCAACTGCCATCTTGTCCATAACAATATCTCCACCCTCACCAATGTAATTATCATTTTGGATATTTATTTACAAATTATTTTGAGTTTTTTCCATTTGGAGTGCATTTTTAACTGACTGTTTTTCTCATCTTAATCCAACAGATTTACAAGCAAGTCGCTTCTAAGCCCAAACCAGAACCTAAGAAAGAAGAGAAACCTGCACCTGCTGCTGACACCAAAATGCAAGCTGAAGGAGCTGAAAATGCTAATAATGCATAGACTGATCCTACTAAAATGGACATCGAAAAATGAAGGAATTTTTCAAAAAAGAATCAATGAATATATTTGTTGTTGTTATTTCTATACTGAATTAGAATAATTTTATGCCTCTATGAGGAACAATACATGCACACTTTGTTGGGATTATTCGATTGCTTTTGTTTGGAGAGTTTAAAGCGCTGACAACAAGAAGCGTATTGCGGAATAATACAAATTTGAAAAGAAACAAAGAATTTGATTGATTTGTAGTGTTTGCGAAAAATAATCAAATCAAGAGAAAGAGTTTAAGGTGAGATTTGAAATTGAATGAACACAGGAGGAGGGTAGAGGATTAACAACTACTACAGTTGTAATTCATAGCCATCAGCTACAGTGGGAAACGCTCGTCCAATCTTAGCACCACGCCCTTAGCAGTAATAGCAAAGGTAGCAACAGCAACCACTTACTACCTATCCGTAGATACTCCAATAATACCAATAAACACACTCCCAACAATAAGTACAACAGTAATAGCAGAAGAGGAAGAAAGCAGCATCGCAGCATGGAATACCTTCATCAAAAACCATGAACTTTAATGAAACCACAACACAACCCTACAATAGCAATAATACTAATGTGAATCTAGACAAAAACAACAACAATATCCGTTCTTCATATGATTCCTAGCAGCAATAGGTGCATGTGTCTCTCTAGTAAGTGAGATTAAGCCATTAAGAACCCGATTAAACTAGTAACTCATAATACTAACAGTAACAGCAATCCTTCTGGACATCCCCTTCTCCTGTACACAGCAGACTGGCAGGATCAACAGGCAATAATAGTAATAATACCAACACGATGAGTGCATTTAGCAACGGAAACTAGAAAACAAATGGGATATTCCAACAACAACAAAATGCTTTAGACTAATCCCGTAGTTTGATCCATGATAACAGCCTTGTTGTGCACACAATGCCAGATTCTCCTTCTCCGATTAAGCCTATTAAATAGTAAATAAGCCATCTCAACTGCAGTAGCTCACTCGGTAAGGATGTTATACCTTAGATCAAGTAGCTCGAAGCCAAAATCAGCCTCGCATAATAACAGAACAACTCTGGCAAAGAGAACATAAACAACATTAATAACATTAGTAATAGCTGTAAGTCTAACTTAAGTGCTTCTTAGAAGTGGCGGAGTAGAACATCCTCATCAGCATGCGGGAATTCTCAAGAACTCAAGAGAACAGCAGTCAGAGGAGCAGCAGCGGTAACAGATAAAGATATTTAAATGGAAGTTTTCAATTCACAAGAAAATAACAACAACAGCAGCAGCAATAACTTGTCAATTAAGAGAATCTAATCCCTCTAAGAACAAACCAATTCGCTATTAGGTAAAATGAGTTCTTTATTGAAGGGGGTTAATAGTTTATTTTTGTTTTTGTGAGTCTAGCCACGCAGGAAACACTTAGGAATTAAGTAGCTGTGTTGACAGCAGGTTCTCAAAACGATAAGTAACAACTCGAAGAGAAAGACACCATCATTCAAGGACTCTAAGCATAGTTAGCATAGATGTAGTTGTAGTAGTAATAATAATAGAAGCAGGAATAACAACAATAATCACAACCATAACAGCAGTAGTCCTTGCCATTCCAATCATCTGATTCTCTCAAGTACAATCATCAAGCAAATATTTGATCTTGCTTCACTTTGCTTACTATTATATCTAATTATTATCCTCCTCTTCCTCCTTTTGCAGGTTATTATTGCAGGATGTCATAGATGTAGCATATGTAGCATCGATATTGCTCAAAGACGATGAAGAAGAAGATCACAATGGCAACAATACAACAGACATATCAACTTATTACCATGAGAATACTACCACTGCAACTCCTACTGCTTCCAATCCTCCATTTCTACTCTGTCCTCGAGTGATCTTGAAGAAGCTTCAGGAAGTCAAAAGGAAGTTCAATAGCTATCTCGCTAGTATCAATCTCTCTAGCGCATTCCCTGATGTATGCCATACATCTAACAAATTATCGACTAACATTGATTGATAATTTGGATTGCTTTTGTGAATAGCTGCATGCAGATATGCTAAGTGTGTGCAAGAAGAATAAATTAAGGCAAAGCAGCTGCTGCTCTCTTGTTAGTCCTTAATCGACTGTTGGTAGGCAGAAGAATAAATAATAAAGTCTCGACTCAACGTGCTGTCACTAATCCAATTCATGTAAGAGACCAAAAGAGAGAAAGAGAGAAAGATATAACAAATGGTTGTTATATTTGTTTGTTTTGTGGTAATAGTTTAATTAGGCAAGACGATGATGCATAGCAGACATATCAGCACGAACAGCAACTCCTACGAATGTTGTCCAAAGAATATTCTATCTTTGGATGCATCCGATAAAGATGCGTTTATTAGTGGCAATCACTTCACACCAATGCAGCAGTAGTAGCAGTAGTATAACAAATATCAGCAAGAATAATCAGCTGAAAAACAACAGTAATTCCAGTAATAGCCATAGATGTTCAATTTGGTCAATAATAATAGATTCTAGCCGCATGATATAATGCTTTCTGCTTAGTAGAGCGAGTAGATCAATAATAGCATTAATGTTAATACTAGTAACTAACTCCCACCTCATGTCTTTGTGAAACTATCACCTTCTAATAATATTCTTGCGAACTAGCATCAGCAGCATACTCATCCATTTTAACTGAAAGAATAATAACAATAATAGTAGCTAGGATTCTAGTAATAGTAACTATTATAGAATTACAACAATTATTATCAACAACAAGAGCCACATGTACAATAACTGTAATAGCCATATCAATAATTGCAGGCATAGCAGCATTCATAAGTCTAACAGTATTTGTAGCAGTAATAACAACAACAACAGTTCAGTTTCTAGCCTGCTAATCAACGTACATAATAGCTTTCAGGCAACTGGCAAGGCATTGGAATGCAACATGTCTTAGAAGATGATATATGTCGTCAATTAGTTGGAGAATAGAATCAGCAAAATTAGCAGTAATAGTAGCTCAATGGATTCAAGCTAAATCAGCAATAGACTACACAGCAGAACAGTAATAATGTTCCCTCAGATCAGATTTATTCTTAGTTTAGCTAAGGATAGCAATTCAATATGCCTGCTGGTTGTATTCCACCTTACGAGTAGCCGCAGCTCTTCCATGGTCCTCATGAATCCTTTGGTAAGAAGAATGAGTTATCTCATCATCATTCATAAGAAGAAAGCGAAGAAGACCACAAAGCAGAATACGAGTAAGACAACCTATAATTAGATTCCAAGCGTACTCCTTTAATGCCAAGGGTATTGCTCTCTGAAGATTAGCCAAACAACTTCCAGAATTCGCATGCGCACAGCAGTGGTCACCAAAAGGAAATCGAACTCAGTAGCTTATCGCCTTGCTTTAACCATACCTCCAGAGAAACTTCCAAAAGAAGTCTCAGCTATTCGCATAGATACAGCAGTCTCAAGCAAGCCAACAACGAGCACATCAACATTGCGTTTTTTACTCAGAAAAATACCAATAGTAGTAACAATAATAACAATAATCTTCTTCTTAGAACCTCTTCTACTATGGATGCAATCACTGCTGTCTAAAACACTCATAATAACAATCTACTGAATCCAACTAATAAATAACTGTTTCCTTTAGGATTCTCTAAATTTCCAGCAAATCAATCCTAAAAAAAAATCTCACATATCTCTAACGCAAAGACTCATTCTAACAATGCTAGTATCATCAGCTACGATGCCTTAAGAAGAGTTAAAACAGAAGCAGATGATACTTAACTCTAAGAAGATAGCATGGATTTCCATTAGAATCTCTCTTGTAATGATCTCTTTGACACGCATAGCTAAAACAACAACAACTAATACAAGAACACCAATCGATACATAGCCAAACATGACTACACCAGCAAGATTGTAAAAATAATTCAAAGTTTAGATCATCGTTGAGAAAATCATTGCTGTTTTGCTTTTGTTATTCACTCTCTCTCTTTCTTTTAAGGAAGGTGGATTGTCTTTCAAGTAAGGAGATATCATTACAGTCATATCTAAAATGAAGAACGGATGGTGGAATGGCTCAGCTGATCATCATAATCACAATAATACTAAGGATATCAATCAAAATAGTATTAAATCAGGGTATTTCCCTTGTAATTACGTTCAGCCATTATTGTCTTGAGATAACAACAAACAAAACTAATAGAAAATCTTTACTTTTTTGTAATATACCTCTCTTATTCTTCTGTTAATAAAAATAATAACATTCCAAACCTAAAATTACTACTATACATGCAGCAATCTTTTATCCTCTCCTTCTCTCTCCATCAAAAAGGGCTATCCATTTCAGGTGGTTACCCAATTTTCTACTTATTATTATTCTACCTGTCACTCTTTTTCCCTTCATCAAGCAGTTCCGCATTGCTTTTCCATTTAATGATTTTCTTAAAATCCGCGAAGTTAACCTGTCCATCATCATCATAATCTGCTCGCATCATCATTTCTTGTAAATCTTCGTCTTCGATATCTTCACCGATTTATCTCGCGATGTTTCTTAACATTTATATGGTGATCTTAGTACTGGAACTGCCAATCTACACCTTGGAAGGACGAACATGTGTAGATTTTTTATTCTTCTTTCGATCTTATTTATCACCGTCTTCATCTTCGTCGACGAGGAATTTCTGATTCCCGAGATCAAGGAAATCTTGGAAGACTGACTTCAGATCGTCTTCAGTGTCTTTCTCAGCGATATTCGCGAACATTATCTGAAGGTACTCCTCGAACTAGTCAAAAGAACAAGAAGAAAGGTTGAGAATACAAACAGATTCACAATTGAAAGTAACTTTTGTAATTCTTTACATCAAGTTTATGATCGCCATTATCATCCATGGCTTCAATAAGATTTGCAACTTCACTCTCTTCATTTTACACGAACCCTAAGATCTGCATGGCTTCTTAGATCTCCTTGAGCTGCAGTGATCCACTTTTGTCTTTATCGAAGAAATCAAAAGCTTGCTTCATTTGAATGATTTAATCTACAGGGAATCCAGGCCGCTCATATTTCCTAGGGTTGAATACTTACGGAACACTTTAGACCTAAGGATTTTGTGTTGTCTTCAGTTTCTTCACTGTAGACTACTAAGACACGAAGTGGCTACTCATTCAACGATGAATATTAATATAATATGCCTCTCAGATTAGCAGGTTATGTTAATTAATCTCAGTTTAATTATCAAAAATGCACAGACAAGAGATTTTCTAAGTCAAAAAACATTATTAATTTATGCGTTTATGATTATTTGAATTAACCTCAAAACGTGTAATTCACAATATATTCTTGAGAGTTTTGAATCCATCATTAGGACTCCAAGCTGAGCCTCTTTAATAACCTTTCCTACAATAAATCGAATCCTTGAGTTGTGTTTAAATATTTAAATTTTATTCCCGAGCTTATCAACATTCTAAGCTGAAATTAAGGGGTTTATTTATGATCTAAACCACAATACAATGTAAAATTAGTAAAATACATTCACGCACATATACACACACACACAAACAAGTTAAATCAGAGATTGGTAATATAAATAAAATGGCTTGAGGTGCAGATTAGAGGAGGGAATAGAAGATAATTTGGAAAAAGAAGCATTTTTATATTTGCTGACAGATATCTAACTGAAGTACATGTCTTCACAATGCTGGGGGTCTATGTTGTTGTCAATTAATGTCATTGTATGTTTGTTTCACTGTTAAAATGCTAGTGGTGCTGCTGATTGTGCGTACTACTACTGTTGCCGCTGCTTTTAGTTATATTCCCACTATTTTATTTGTTCCTCCTGAGAATCAAAAGCTCTTCGTTCTAGAGTCTGGCTAGACTCACAGCTTTGGCTATGGAAGAAGTCTTGAATATCTCCAGAAGATTCTTTGTTACTACGAGCATCTACGCATTCTGTGTTTCAAATGACACAGCTTGTTTCTTCATATTTACGTATTCTTCCGTCATGTTTTTGATAAACTTCCAGATTTATCTCTCCGTTGGTTTATCCGATTCCGCAAACATCTCAGATGGTGAACATTTCTTCACTAAATCCTCCAAGAATCCGAGAAGTTTCTTAGTCTGCGGGGGGATTTAAGTTAAATGAGAAGATACATCAAACTCAGCTGGGCAAGTGGAAAGACAGTCTTGTGGAGAAGATGCAAAAGATGGAGAAGAACAAGAAGAGAATGAAATGGAACTAGCAGATGGTTGCTGTTGTTTGATTGGTGATCCTACCCAGATTGTCATAGGGTCATTACTAGAGAAGGAAACTGAATTTAAATGGGAAAGAGTTGTACTGGAAGTGTTTGTTTCTTTTTTGGAGACTTTTTGAGCATTTTGCGCTGATTTATTCTGACTTGTGAGAGTCTAATGCAGATTTTCAAGTTGCTGCTTCAAAGTGTGAATTTGCATCCTCAGAGAGCTCGTTTCCTATGAAAATGCAGCTAATTAATCAAGACTCTTTTGCTTCTCGTCTCTCAGCATCGAAACCAACTAGCGACGATGCAAACCATCGTAGGATTGCTACTAAAATTATCCTGAGAGCTCCTTTGAAATTGATAAGTTTTTCTTCAAAGACGATCTCGCTTTATTCGATGAAGCCGAAGACGAAGAAGACCCTCCTGGAGAGGAACCTCCTGTAGTTGACTAGTAGACATCACATTCACAGTAAGTCTCAATGGATAGCAGATGACCTCCGTATGACATTTAGAAAGAGACTAAGGAAGATAAAAGTAATAATAATAAATATAATTTGAAGATATCCTGCTGTTTATTTGTTGTTTTTTTTTGAGTTGTTTCTTGATTCCTTACGCTCAAAAAAGATAAATAAAAAAATACAAATTAACTGGCAATCTTTATGCTGTTTGCTATTTTATTCCCTTGTTTCTTGCACTTCCTTAACATTTTTATTTAGGTTTTATCGCTGATGTCTTTAGCATATCATTCCGACCAGCTATTTCTGTGCAATTCCCTTTAAGATATAAATATATCATTTATCAATAAATATTCATGCATTTAAGTATTAAATCACTCACTTTCTTTGCAGGAAATAAGAAATTATCCAAAGCTCTTTCAATTTAATTTTTTACTCTAACTCTCTCTTATTTCCCTCCCTTCTCTCCCTTCTCTCTCTTTTCTTAATAATTTCTAGATTTCCCCTATTTAGTGATATATTTTGAATTTGATCAAATTGATCTAATCATTTAAAATGCATTCTCCTTCCCTAATTCCAATCTAGCTCGAAATCGAAAAATAATTATCCCATCGAAGATATATGGTTGGAATACATATGCATATCTCTCCCATTGAGGGTACTATTTCTATGAATATTTCAAACAAGTGCAACAGTGTTGAGCTTGTTGCAAGTGTCTTCCAGCAATCCCAAAAGAGTCTCTTCTGTGAGCTCCCTGGATTAATAATTAGTTTCAAATATAAGTCAAAAAGCCTGTAGATAAATCCAAGAATAATCTCTTACCTATTCTTTTTCTCGCCTTCGATTTCGGTCTTGACTCTATGGACAACTTCCTTGAGCATGTCGAAAATGGATTGTTCACTCTCTTCTCTGTCTTTCTTCTCCTGTTGAATGACGTTGGTAAGCTTGATCAGCTCCTCGCTGGTCTTCTTCATGATGCTCTCATCGATTTCTTCTCTGGAAGCTTTCTCGTTGTTCACATCGTCGTGCAACTTAGGTAACTCAACCTACAAAAGTCAAGCAAAATGGAATGGTTTTCTACTGTTTAGGATTCTAAAACTCAGCTTCTTTTATGCCATTAAGTCCAATTTTGATCCTCAAAAGTACAATTGATAATTACCTCAAGTCTTCTGTTGATTTCTTCGATGGTTTCATTGCGGATCTTGGATTCTCTGGTGATTTCATCCCTCACGATGTTTGTTTTCTCTTCAATAGCTCTGGCAATGCGATTCTCACCGTCTTTGCGTTGCTGTGAAATTAAGATATTCAAAACCTCCTTAAACACAGCTAATCTTTTTGCAAGCTTACAATGATTTCCTAATCGATGGCTTGGTTTAATCGTTAATCTAAATTGTAGATTTCCTTCTGTTTTTGTTCGAAGTGATGCTCTCTATTGAGTCTGTCTTCTTGAACAAGCTTGGAAAGTTTAGAGATAGTATCTCTCAGTGAATTCACTTTCTTCTCAAGTTTCTCCTCGAACTCCTAGTACTACTCCTCAAGGACCTTGACTCGTTGTTCACCTTGTTCTAATTTAGCTGATCGGTTTCCTTCAGAGTTGACTTGAATTTAGCTGAGTTTCTCACTGATCTTAGCGATTCTGTCGCTGTTGGGTGATTGTGCTGTTGAGAGGGATAAGCGCGAAACAAAAGAGGAATACATTAATAACGCTATTTGAATCCAATCTAATCCTTGTTGTGTTGTGCTTACGACGATAAGACATTTTAGAAGGATTCTCTTGTTTGTTTCTTTTGTTTTTTTTTCGTTGTTGTCGCTTTTGAATTGAAAATAAATCGTTTGCCTGAGATTTTATTGCTGCTTCAGTTATCACAGAACCACCACACAGAGAGACAAATTAAATATTTATTTCTGATTTTTTTTGAATAGAAAGGATATTCATAGAGAAAGTGAGTTTCATATCTTCTTCTTCTTCTTGTTTTTGTTTGATACAGCCCACAAATCCATTGAGACAATTGATATTTTTATGGATATTTAGGAATATTTCAAATTATTCTATGATTTCTCAAACCATCCTGATGTTATCCTAGAAAAGAAGATCTACAACAGAAAGAAAGAGAGAGAGAGATAAATTTAAAATTTTTAATTATTTTTCTTCCCATTGAATAATGAAATCGTCTTTTCTTTATTTACACTTAGTATTTCCTGGGGGAAATCCTTGAAGTGATTTACAGATTCAAACTTTCAAAGTTTTCCTCAAAGAGCAAAAGTGTGTTTAAATCAAGAATTCTAACTTCTCCAATTTAATCATCACAACAATTGATCTTAATTGCTAGTTAATGGCTACTTCAATATGTATGATAGACTTTTCAAACTCATTTCTAGCGTTTAACTCAAAAAATGGCAAATATAATACACATCCTAATTATTTATGAAATTGTTTATTTTTTTCTTTTCAAGCTAAACCAAAATCCAATAACTAAAATAAATCTCCCTAGGCTGGCTGAGAATTAACAGTGTAAGCTCTTCAATCATTTTTGCATTACTTTCAAAGACCAATCGTTCAAGAAAGATAATAAGACAGACATACACATATTTCACTCCTCTTCCTTCTCATTTCTGTCTATTGTTCTCAAGCTTGTAAACGGAAACACTCTGTTGAAACGAAAGCAATATCTCCCTCCCAATTTCAAACAATTTCCTCTGTTATCCAAATGATCGAATTAATTAAAACTAACTTATTTTCGATTTAAATTCTGAATATTTATTTCAACTTTTATCCTCACTTTTTAAGATCAAAGAAAAAAATCAAAAAAAAAATAGTCCATTTCTTAGAAAATCACCCTTCTTAGCTTTCATGGAACCATTGCGTGAACTGGATGCCATCAAAGAATAGCTCCTAGAATGGAATGTCTTAAGGAGTGCTTTCCCTGAAGAAGCCAACTCTGACACAGTCTCCTGGTTGAAATTTCAAACCTTAGAACAACATCTACAATTGAGTCTAGATGTGTCCTTTATTAGACCACTTAAGAGCATGGAAAGAATCGATAAAGAATAAATGCCATTAAATCCATCTAATTCCTCAATTACTGTTTCTAAGTGGGCTGCTTACTATTCTAGTCAGATATCCAATATTCTTGTAGGTTTTACTTCAACTGTTCCGAGATAAGGCCTTGAAGAAGAGCCTGCATTCACTATCAAAGCTTATTTACTGGCTGTAAGAAGACCTAATAGAATTGTGGGACTATCACATATTATCCAAGGAAAACCGCCAAAGGTCAATCGTAAAGAGAAATTGACAGAATTAATAGGACTTAAAATCAGCAAACCGATTAAAGTGCAACAAAAAAAGGTAGAAAAAAATATGAATTTCAATGATAAAAAGTCTGCAGAACTATCTTCCTTTCTATAAAAAAATTGAGATTAAAATTCTCAAACAAAAAAGTCTAATTTTTTCCTGTTTCCTCCCCATCTATTCCACGACTGATACTCAAAAATAGAATAAACTACCTTACAATTTTCAATTTCCCCAGTGAAATTTTATCCTCCTTATTCAACTTATTGTTTGTTTATTACCCAGGAATGTGTCCACCATATTGTCATCTGTGCAATCCAAAAATAAACCTAAATCATAGGACTCACCCTGTCTCAAGGCATCTTGTTGAAATCCAGAAATAAAAGCCATCAAGAAAAGGTATCACATTAATAACTAAACTTCCTCTTTTTTTACTTGATTTACAGGGTTAATTTATAATTCCTCTCTCAAATTCGCAGGTTTATTTACATATTTTTGTTTCGCTTATTTTATCCTGAACTCGAATCAGCTTAGTATCGTAATAAGGCTAGGACAATTTTCAATAAAAAATATCCAAACCTGAAATTAGAAAGAATTTCTCCCCTTACACTTACTTATCAGAAATTTAAATGTTTACACCCAAATATGAGTAGTATTTTTTAGGGGTTGACATCATTACAAAAATCCTTTTCTTTTAATTTTAGAAGGGTACATCGAAACATATCTCTTCAAGCTTACTCTTCTTTTAGATACTTTCACTTTCATTTTTAAAATCTTCTCTCTTTCTCAATTTTACTTCTTTTTCTTTCTTTCTGTTCTTCAATCAATCAATCTTCGTCATTCGCAGCACTTATTTACTCCCAAGCTTAGTGGAGTTAAATTAAAATTTCTTCTCATCATTTTCAATCTCTTTTTTTCTCCTAATTCTTTTTCTTCCCTTAGGGCTTGGACACAAGATTCTTCCAGCCTGGTGACCTCTTCAAGAAGATCTCCTAGAAGAAAAGGAGAAGAAATAATGTTTCGATTACTAGCAGTCTTCAAGGCTTGAATGACTACTTTGCTTCCCCCAATATCCGCCACAAAGTAATTTCTTAATTTATTCTTATTCTTCGTTATTTATAATGGATTAGATTTACCTCTTGGGGAGGAAGCTATCTGTGGTTGTAACACCTTGTATTATTCCCTTATTAAAATTATTTGTCAATCATTGATAGCTTTGTCTATCCCTCCCATCTGTTCGAGCTTTCTGCTTATTCTTAATAGTTTACTTTATCGTTTTCTTCTTCTTCTTTTGTTTACACAAAATTACTGGCATTATTTTTGAGTGATATTTTTCTGTTTGTTTAGATCATTAACCCGTTCTTCTTGAGTTTTCGATTCTTTAAGGCAGTTGAATTGTATCTTTCTAAGATAGATTTCCCTATTGAAATGACAGTAATTCACCATTTAGTTATTTATTATTAACAACTTTTTCCTCCTTCTTTTTCATTTTTGTTTTTGATTAGAACACTGACAAAATTCGGAAGATCTTCAGTGAATTTGGGACAGTCCGCTCTTCAGATTCCTCTTATTCCCTTGCAGTAGTGATATTGTCAACCAACATTAAAGATGAACATGTAATAAACAATATAAAAAAAAGAGAATATTCTCATTATTTATTCATTCTTTCAGGGAAGTATCTTGAGTCCCACATTCAAAATAGTCAAAGCATTTGAATAAGCGAATAATTCAAAATGCCTCTTCTTGAGAAGCGACTCTAATCCTCAATGGTAAGCTATGAAAGACTTGTTCTATCGTTTAGAAGTTTCATCATTTAAGGCAAAGGTAATTGATTTCCATCATTGTGGGCAAAATATTATATCTTTATTTTAAAAAGGACAAACTCTTCAAAGAGTATGTTCATGTATACAACAGTCAATCGGCTGATCAACAGACATAATCAATCTTTCAATCTGAAAGAAATTCTGATTAAATAGAAGAAACCCATAAATACCAGCAAAAAGACTCCAAATGTTTCTCTAAATTCTGTATTCTCATTAATCCAAGAAATAATAATATTAGTAATCCTTTGAACCCTTATTTGCCCTCTGCAAACCTTTAGAAGCAACTTCCTCTGCTTAGAATTGCTGCGTTGTGGAAAGCAACAGTTTCTGAGGCAGTTGGGGATTTACCTGGATAGTAGGATTTAGTCTAGTAACATTAAGATTCCACTAAGAAAACTACAAATAATTTAGATAATGAAGATCGAGCTAGTTCTTCTTATGGAAAGGAACGCCATACTTCATAGACTTCAATATGCTAACATATCGTTGAGTTGAATGCCTAATAGTAAAATGTTAATGCATTTATGAGTGGTTACTAGAAATAACCTTCTCAGAAGGTAGAAGTTGATAATTAGATAAAAGTTGAAGAAAATTTCTAATAATAAGAAGAATAAGAATAGCCTTTAAGAACAATCAACCAACAACCTAAGAATGGAGTTGACATGAAGAAATATGAAAAAAAGCAGTATTTTTAGGGAATTTAACAATATCGCAGCAGATGTTGTTTGCAAGAAAGAATTCCTATCCAGAATTAACCCAATTATTATTATCATCCTTTCGCTGGACAATTCTATCCATGTATTGATTAGACATTGTATTATCAACCATTCTAGAATCAGCAATCGCATTTTGGGTTTGACATGATGAACAGATTAGAAAGGCAAACTGCAATCAGAAATGATAATAGTATTGTGTCTCAACAGATGACTTTTCCAGATAATAATAATAATATGAATAATACTAATAATAATACTAATACTAATAGCAATCAATTATTAGCTCTTTTGTAGTGGAAGCAACATCAATAGGATCCATAAAACTTTACACGATGAACAATTATCAACAAATTAATCTTTCCCTCTGATTTTTCAAATTAAATGCTGAACCGTTCAAGATATTCCTAACTTTTCTTCTTCTTTACTTCCATAACCCAATTTAATCAACTTTGCTAGTTTTCTTTATCAGTATTATTATGTTTTTTTCTCTATCTGATTGTTTGTATCATCCACTATTTCGGATGTATCTTCCTCTGATTACCATTAAAAGCTCGAAGAAAATTGAGATAAAATTGATATTTTAAATGCTTTAAGAGCTCAAAAAACAAATAAAAAATGTTGATCTATAAAGAAAATTGAGTTATTTTCAATTGTTAACATAGGTTTAAAACTTAAAATACTGAGAGGCATCTACAAAGTAATGAGTTAATAGTCAGCAAAAAGGAATGAATAGACAATTTAACTAAACAAAACAAAATACTAGATTCACTAAATCAAATGTGTTCTTAATACTAATTATATCTTAATAATGAACTTCATTTAACCAAAGAAGAAGAAATACAAAGTTTAAGTAGTTCATAACTACTTTTTATAGCTTGAATAGAGTGTTTTAGAATTAAATTCAACTAAAATGTTCAGTTCAGCCAATGGTAAACAATGATAGAGCAGATAAGCTCTTCTAAAACAATGGGTATGCAGACAAACCTTCAAAGAAAACTAAAAGTATTTCTGTTTGATTTGAATATTCTTTGTTAATCAAAACTGCCTGTAATCCCTCTTTTGATTAACTAATAAAACTCAAAATATTGAATACTTGCTATTCCCCATCTAACTAACAGCTATCTTTAGCTATTTAATTTGAATTAAAATTGAACAATGTTTCTTCTTTAATTTGATAATGTTTTTCTTGAGCGGAAGATTTTCTAAATACAATCGATTGGGGATTATTAAATCTTTCCGTTCAGAACTCCCAACGGTTTTTCATTCAACTGAGACGAGATACACTACACAGCATACTATAAGGTATCATTCCTTTTGCTGTTGTTGCTGCCTCATCAAAAGGGAGAGTTTTTCCCCCGGCTCTTAGACTACTTTCTTCAATGATCTCAGTTAAGCGCTAGTCTTCCAGGTGGCTCCATAAGAATGCAGGATAAGACTATCATACTAATCCATAAATATCCCTCTGTGTGAATCTAGATCTGCCTCAATTTACCCATTTTGATTCACAATATATAACACCAGCTCTTCTAGGCCATTTGATCTTCCTCCCGGCGTGATTCCCCTTCAGTTTATTATTTTGAAGGCTACTCTCACTTGATTTCATACACTAGTGTGGCACTTAGCGATTAGTTTTTTGATAAATTCCAGGAGGTGCCACAGGGAAAAGAAAGCCTGTAGTTACATTAATAATCCTATTAATACTACGGTTTTGCTTTCTTGTCTCTGTAACGCTCATGACAAGTGATTCAATAGATAGAGAAGATATCCCCCCTTTTAAATGGAGACTAGAAAGTTGTGAATACTTGGAATCAAGTAACTGAAATAATCAAGGAGATCAATCGGAGACACACATGGAACATTATGTTAAATAGTACCTTGATTTGGATTAATCTTGCCTTTTCTTATGGAGTCAATTCTAAAGATTGCAGGCTTATTTGCCTCAGTCTAAACATCTATGAGACCCTTCAATACTACTGATAACTGAGTGCATTCTCCTACTGCTGTTGTTGCTGCTATTTCTTCTGCTGTTGCTGCTGCTACTTCTTCTGCTGTTGCTGCTACTTCTTCTTCTGCTGCTGTTGCTGCTACTTCTTCTTCTGCTGCTGTTGCTGCTATTCTTCATTGCCTATTCTAAGTCTAGATTACTGCTCCTGTATGCCTGTTAAATTTCAAGAGAAAAGTGGAAACCAAAAGTAGTTTTTAAAAAAGAACATTTTCAAAAATTAAAATGATTGATCGATTGACTGTCTTGGAGGAGACAGGCAAGAGACAAATTATTGTATTAGAAAGACTATTAAAGCTTCATTTAATTGCAAATGTATCGCATCAGAAGCAAAATAGAGAGAGAGAGAGATAAAGATAAATTGAGAGAAAAAAAATAAAATTATAACAATTAAGATAAAAAATAATAATATTAAACTAAAATTCAGCATTTCAGCTTTTCCATATGAATTGAACTGACTGGCTTTCAAGGGCTTGAGTTTAATGGAGATGCAGATAGATAGTAGTTTGCCAAAAAGTTCAAGAAAAAAAGACAATACTGTTTTTAACTTATTTGGATAAGTTATCAAAGTTATTTGAAAATTTGAATACATTTTCTTTAAACCAAGAATAATTTTTGGTAAGAGTGGCGCTTTTAAAGAGCAAACTGCTGGAAATAAAGTAATTTTTGTTAAAGCAAATACCCAATGACCAAGCTCGCATGCATACACACAGTATGCACGCACAATCTTCCATTTGAAACTCTTAAATAAATAATTAATTAATTTACCATAAACCCCAAAAGCCATTTTTTTCTATTAATATTTTCAAACATTCTTAATTAATTTACCAAATAATAGAGGCACTCTCTCT
>Ga0302271_10001323_pt1 | contig 24014 bp, 32 predicted proteins | sample III_Bog_N1_1_FD_198767 | JGI IMG/M metagenome (GOLD analysis project Ga0302271, IMG submission 198767) | Peat permafrost microbial communities from Stordalen Mire near Abisko, Sweden - III_Bog_N1_1 | ecosystem: Environmental > Terrestrial > Soil > Wetlands > Peat | place: Sweden: Abisko... | reverse complement strand
TGTCATGTAGTATGATATATTGGGGCGAAGATTATGAAAAATTTTTTGATTTGTTTATTGAATATGGCGCAGTTGTAAATATAAAAAATTTAAAAAATAAAAATCACAGAACCCTGTGATTTTTATTAAACTTTAAATATTTTTTTATAAGGTGCGATAGTTGTATTGTTTGTTATAATTCCAATATACAATATGATATTTTTGATTTCCTGTAGGCTCACGTTTGATTACAACTTTACCTTTAAAATTATCATTTTTTGCTTGATCTAGAAGTTGTTGACGTAATGTATCTTCATCAAATTTTACAAATGCGTCTATATTTTGTTTAGCTTTTTCAAGTTTTTGATTAATTTGTATCAAAATTTCTTCTTTTGCTTTTGAATTATCTTCTTGACCAAACCACTCATTAACTGTGTCATTATTATGCTGTTCAAACTTTTTTAAGTGTTTCATATTGTTTTAAAATTATTTTTTATTATTATATATATTAATATTTTTATTCAATTTTTATAAATTATATTTTCTTGCTACAACTCTTATATCATCTGGATTAAATATTTCTAAAACATCAAGAAATAGATTGCCATCTTGAACTAATATCCTAAGTGTTGGATTTTTTAAAAGTTTTTCTGTTTGTTTATCCTTATCCAAAACTCTTAAAAAATGACTAATAAATTGTTCAATATTATAGTAATGATCAATATTAAGTATATTTAACAATTCTTTATTTTTAGCAAAATCAAAAAATTTAATATCAAATGTTCTTTCACTTTTTGCACAATATTTTAAATCACATATTGTAAATTTGTATTCCTCTATAATATAATAAAAATTATCTTCATATTTTGAATTATCATGTTTTATTGGTGTGCCATCATAATGTGATTCAGCATGTTTAATATTATAGCGTGAATACTCATGTGATGTTTTATTAAATTTTTCAAATGTTTTAATCATAAATTATATTTATTTGATGATATTAATTCGTTTTTTAATTCTTCAAGATTATTTGATTGATATAAAACCGAATTCATGTTCATATTTGTAAAAAAATTTTCACCATTTGCATAATAATCTTCGAGTGTATTTGTTTCAGAATTATATTTATAAATTGTTTCAGACCAATATCTTATATCTGGTTCATATGTTATTTCTGTCATTTCTAATATTTCATATGTGTTAAAATCTTTGTATTCATCGGAATTATCAAACCATAAAATATATCTTTTATTAATTAATATTTTTTCTTTTTCAATAAATTTTTCAAATGTTTTCATTATTCAATTATTTTTAATTTAGCACCAGATCGTATAATATCTTTGATACTATCGGTATTTAAATTTTCTTTAAATTTATCAGTCTTTTTATCTTTATCTTTTAATAACCAATTATTTCCAGAATTTGATGTTTCATATACATAAGTGATATTATTATCAGTTAATTCAATTGTTTTTGCGGTTAATTTTTTGTAAAAATCTTCAACTTTACCTTTAATTGTATAAATTTCAATAGGAGACCATTTATCATCTTTATAATATTGCAAAATTAAAAAATCAGGATTATCTAATATTGATTCATTCCTACTATAAAGAAAGAAAAATTTCATATCTATATCTTTTTTCAAAAAATTTTCAATGTCAGTTGTAGATTCCATTTCGCCTTTTTTTAAATGGTCTTTAAATAATTGTTTATTAAAATTAGCATCATCATATAGATACTCAATAGTTTTATTTAAGTAATCACTATTAGATAGATGAATTATAAAAAAGTCACCTTTTTTATCATTGATACTATCTAATAGTCCATCGACGTCTGTTGTGATAGACTCTTTAATATATTCTAAATATTTTTTTATCATAAATTGTATTTTTTTGTTATGATTTCTTCCGGTGCTGCTAATCTAAATCTATTTGGTTCCCAATATCGTCTAACATTAACTAATTTTAATTGCTCAATTGGTTCACAATCATCAAATTTTTTTATATTTTCTATTTGATAAATATTATTCATTTTTAAATATTTACTATAATTATAATCGGATATTGTTGAAGAATTATCAATACATATAACTATATCTCCAATTTGAAAATTTTTAGTATTTTCAAATTTGATAGATTCTTTAATGTATTGTGTATAAAGTTTTAAATGTTTCATAAATTATATTTATTTAGGTCTGTTTCATAAATTATATTTTTGAATATTGTTTCTAATTTCTGATATAAATCTATCACAAGAAAATGTTCCAAAAGTTTCTCCAATTTTTCCTAATTTACTATTTACTTTGCAAACATAATAACCATTTTTATTTTTGAATATTTTTTTCACTAAGTATCTCATATCTTTAGTTAAGCATGAGTCTTCATTATCTATACAAATAACATCATCACCTTCTTTGAATTTTGGTGTATCTTTTTCTGAACTTTCGTATTTTTTCAAGTATTTCATTAATCCCGATTATAATTTTTTAATTTTTTAACTCTATCTTTAAATTTGACACCACCTAAGACAGAAGTTGGTATTGTATTATGATATTGTAAAATTGACGATGTTATTATATTCACACTGGCTCCATATGTTTGTATCTCTGGATTAACCCATTCATCATCTTGTAATACCCATACATTCTCTCTTGGATAGCAAGATATTATAAACGGATTTTCAGTAACTACTGATTTAACATAATGTCTATAATCAACAGTATCAGCAAATGTCATTGCTCTTTCAGGATAAAGTATTAAATTATCATTTTTACTTTCACGAACTAAATCATAGTAATGCTCCATATTAGCATCATTTCCTTGAAGAAAAACAAAACATTGTTCTTTTTCCATTATATTTTCTGATTCAAATTTTTTTAAATATTTCATAAATTATATTTTTTTGATAATTTTTTTTTAAAGTTTCATGTTTCATAAGTTATATTTAATTTTATTCTTTTTTAATTCAAATTCTTCAATTTCTTTTGGTGTTAATTTTCTTTCAATTGAATCAAATTTGTCTCTTGTGCCTAAAATAAAAAATTTTGCATCTTTATCATCTTCTAAAGGATTATGTACAATAATTTCAAATGTACATTCACGTCCAATATGATCTTCACTATTTATATCAATAATTTTAGCATATTTAAATATGTATAATCTATTATTAAATTTATACATATCTAATCTTGAATTTTTAAATAATATATAATCACCTTCTTTATAAGCATCGCGCCACTTTTCTTGATCGTATGCTTCAAATAATTTGATATGTTTCATTACTTATATATTAAATATTATATTTATGTACAGATAGTAGAAATTCTGAATCTTTCATAAATTTACTAATAAAATCATCTTCTTTCATTATTACATTCCAACCAGAATGAAATTGAGTAAATATATAATCATCACTTTCTTTGTACCGTATTATTCAACTGTCACCTTTTGCACTTGTTTTAATTTCTCCTTTTTTATTAACAATTAAAGTGTTTTCTTCAATAATTGTTTCTTTATCCATCATTCTTACAATTTGTTTATCGTCAATTGGATTAAACATTTTATCCCAAATTGTATTTGTATTTTTTGTTATATCTAATTTTGGATTACCATCAATAGCAACATTAATAACGTTACTACTACCATATTTTTTATTAACTTTATTAGTTAATGATCTCATGTATAATGTATCACACAGTCCATCATCTTTAGCGTTTCTTATAAATTTTTCTAATTGTAAGTCACCAACAATAATATAGCCGAAGTTATCAACAGGATTTTCTGCAATAGAAACATATTTACCTGGTCCTATATTATTATTATAAAATATAGATTTATTTGAATAACCTTTTTCTTTATTATAAATTTTTGCAAAATTAATTATACCATCATTTATAATTTTAGGAACTTCAGTAATATATTTTTCAAATAATTTGATATGTTTCATTACTTATATATTAATTTAAACTATCAAAAAATTATTTGATATAAAAAATAAACATTTAATATGAGCAATCCGTTTGATTATTTTGATGAGATATATTGTATCAATTTAGACACAAGAATTGATAGATGGAATCATGCACAGGAGGAGTTCAAAAAGGCTGATATTTTAGATAGAGTTCAGAGATTTTCAGCTATAAAAGAAGATGATGGTAGAGTTGGTGTAATAAAATCTAATCTTGCTATTGTAAAAATCGCAAAGGAAAAAAAATTAAAAAATGTTTTAGTTTTTGAAGATGATTTTGAATTTATTGTTGATAATCCTCAAAAAGTATTACAAACTTCTATTAACCAAGCACAAGGAATAAAGTGGCATTTATTTTATTTAGGTGCAAATACACATGAAAAATTAATTAAATTTAAACCAAATCTAATTTTATTAAAAAATGCTTTTGCGGTTCATTCAATGGCATATAGTAATCTTGTCTACGACTCTTTTATAAATAAATATGATGGAATTAAAATTATAAAAAATTTTGATGATATACTTGATGTTTATCTAGCTAAAAATATTCAGACAAAAGGCATTTGCCTTATGACAAATCCTATGATGACAACTCAAATTAATTCTTTTTCTGATATTGAGCAACGAGTAGTTGATTATTCTTTTATTGAAGAAAGATATAAAAATAATATAAAATAATGACCGATAAAAAAATGAATAAAAAGGATGTAATGAATCAATATAAAGAAATTGCTGAAAGTTATCAATCATTTGAAGATTGTTATAAATTGATAATAGAGACAAATAATATTGAAATATGTAAATTTTGTTTAGATTCAGATGGTATATGGAAAAGACTAGAATTAAAATGGATGCTAAAATATTTTCAAAATTTAGAAGAATATGAAAAATGCTCAGTATTATCAATTCTAATTAAAGATAATTTTATTGCTGATAAATATAAACAGTATGAATTAAATATGAGTTTATTTTCATATCTTACATATATGAATTCTTTACCACATAATTAAATTTACCACATAATTAAAATAATATAAAATAATGAATAGAATTGATGCTAAAAAAATTGCTGAAATTGTAACAAATGAGCAATTAGACGAAATGTTTAATGTTGCAAAAATTGGCATAAAGGATTGGACAAAAGTGAGTAATGTTAATAAAGGTATGTCTAAAGGTTCTGCTTGGAATATACTTGCTAAAAATTTTGATGTAAATATTAAGCATCATATTATGGCTAAAATTAATATGATTAGAGAATTTGGTGAATTTTTACCAGAAGAACTGAAGATAAAAAAGAAAAGTAAAGTGAGTCAATTACGACCATTTCATCAAGAACCAGAATTTTAAACACAACAAATCTGTCAATAAATCATCTTTATTGACAGATTTGTTGTGTTTTTTCAGAAAAATTAATTATCTTTGTTAAAAATATAAAACATGGAAAAAAGATTTCGCACAAATAATCCGATAATGGAAGATTTTATTGATCGTAATGAGGATCAAATTGATTTAATTGGTTGGTCATATGATGGGTCTGGAGAGGTAACTATAAAAAATTGGAAATTTATCAATTATAAGGGTACACGATATGATATTATTGATAAATGGGTTCATTTGAATAAAATAACTTTTGTTGATTGTACTTTTAAAGATGTGAATTTTGCTGGTGCTGTTCCAATGGATAATGCTAAATTTAGAAAATGTAGTTTTGAAAATTGTATATTGACTGATCATATTAGATGGACAACTTTTGATAATTGTTCTTTTAAATTTTGTTTATTTTCTGGATATTTTCATGGTAGTACATTTAAGAAAAATTGTACTTATGAAAATGTGTTATTCGAATTTTATGGTGATGATTCATTTTTTAATGGTAAAAAAATAACTAATAAAGATTATGATATTTTCAAAAAAAATATTTTATCAAAAAATACAAAGAGTAGGAATGAAATATTAGAATATTTTTATCCAATTGAAATACTAGAAATGAAAAAATATATTATAGGAAATAAATATTATATTTTAAAACCAAAACCATTACCAGCGTCAGATTGGTTATCGTCTCTTAGTATTAATTTTCCTAAATCAAGTATAGTACTTATAAATGGTGTTGAATATTTTTCTGATATTATAAAGGATATTCATATTAAATTGGAACATTTTAAACCAGAAATAAGAATTGAAGGTAAATATCATATGAAAATTGAAGAATGTAAATATAAGGTAGAATAAAATAAATTGTAAAAAATTATATATAATTCTGAAATGAAAATTAATGATTTTTGTAAATTTAATGAAAGCTCACACAATGAGGAATCTATGATAAATTATATGCTTATGCTTGGCTCTATATTAATATGTCCTGGTGTTCTTCTTTTGAATGATTGTTATATTGTTTTTCATATTACTTCTGAGGTTTTTGTTTTAGATTTAATAACAACTATATCTGAACATAGAAGACTTGGTAATTGTTCAACTGCCCTTAAATTTTTATGTAAAAGTGCTGATGCTACTAACACTACTATTGAGCTATTAGTTGATTCACAACTATCTTGTAATACGTCTTCTTTACAAGAATTTATTCCAAGTTCTTGTAGAACTATTGCTTTTATGCATGCTTCTAAAGGACCTAAAATGAATAATAATCTACTTCATAAATTATATTCTAAATATGGCTTTGTGAATATGTATGATAATTATATGATAAGGAAACCTAATTTGTGATTATTTCTTATTAAGTTCCACAATATTTTTAAATTCTTGTAAAATTCTTGTCTTATTTTCAGATGGTGATTGATTTATATAATCAATTACCATTTCATTTAATGATAATGAAGATTCATTTAATTCTAAAATATCTTCTTTATCTTTCAAAATTTCATTATCAATATAGTTCACATTAACAATATCATGCTCAGATATTAACATTTCTATTTTCAATTTATTATCAATTAATAATTGCTTATTTATATTTAAACTGACATAATTGTTGATAAATGTTTCAGTTGGAATGTTTAGATCAGATTCTATTTCTATATTTATTTTTTTGAAATTTGGACTTAATTTATTTTGAATAAATTTATCTTTATCAGCATAAACATCTAACACAATAAATCCTTTTTTACTATCACTATCAATATTATATGGTGACGCTAAATTTTTTATATTTGCAGTTACACTATTTTTTTCATAAAATCCATTATAACATTTTTTATATGATTTAAGTTTATTTACAATAATGTCTCTTTTCGGTGTATTCATATAATCAAAATTAAAAAAACAATAATTAGAATCAAATTTATCAAGATCCTCTATTTGTGTATTTCTTGGAAGTGCAACAAAACTTTCAGTTAAAAGTATTTCTATTTTTTTAGGCTCTTTAATAATTTCAATATTGCTTATATTTTTAAGAATATTTAATGATAGTGTATCATTTTCTCCTTCTATAATATATACTGGAAGTATTTTTGATATTTTTTCGAATATGTCTTGAATGAATTTTAAGACTGTTAAATCAATTGTTTTTGTTTTGCATAGTAGATTACCTAAATGAATTAATATATCATTGGGCTCAGCATTATTAGTCAAATAAGGCATGAATTCATTGTAGAAATAGTAGTCCATATTTTTTAACCATTCTCTAGAAGAAAGGTTTTTTGATAGGTTGAAATTTGTGTTACTTATTATGAATATTTTTGACACGATATAAAATTTATTTTTGTCAAAGATTAATCTTTGATGGCCAAATCGCTTGACCTCTACACCTTTTAGTTTGGATAATTTCTTTTCCCTTATCTGGTGCTACTTTCCTTAATATATTTAAAGCTCCATTCAAATCAGCATTAATCTTTATCCCTTTTGAACTCACAAATAAACCTCTTTTAACTCTTTTACCAACGTAATTTTCATGTTTACTTAATGACTCCAAATCCAATGCTGAACATTTACTAGTATAACTTTCTTCGTTCTGAATAAAATTTATACCATCTAACTTGCATTTATACTCTAACATATTTAATAATGATCCGTGTGGTATATTTACAAAGTTTTGGTTATGTCTTTTACCAATATTTATTTCTTGTTTCCATTCTTTATTATATCCAACAACCAAATTAGATATTTGATTATTCACGCAATAATTGACTATAAACCTGGAACTTTTGTGGAGATAGTCTGTAATTTTATTATTTCGTTTTAATGTTAGATTATTTAACCTATTTGAACTATATTTATTATGATTTTTTATTAATTTTGATTGTATTTTAGTTTTCTTTTTATTATAATATTGATTTATTGATTTTACTGGTTTACCATTTATAATTAATGATTTGTTATTTTTTGTATCGTAACAAGTCATTAAATTATTTAGACCAAGGTCTATAGATAAATAATTATCATTAATTATTTTTTCTTTTTCTTGCTTTTCATAAACTATTTCAATTACATAACAAGATGATTGAGGAATAATTCGCACTTGTTTTAATGATTCTACATTTGTTTTTATAGGTTCGATTAATGATTTTTTAGGAAAATGTATATATTCATTTTTTAATTTAGCTTGACTAATAGTAAATATTACAGGAAATCTACCTGTAATTTTATCTTTATAATGCGGAAATTGAGGACAACCGTTTAATGATTTTTTATCTTTTTTCCATTTAGATAACAACTTGAAATATGATATTAAAGATTTATCTATTAACATAAGAGTTTGTTGTGACGATGATATTGGCAAATTTCTATAATCAGGTTGGTCATTTAATTTAAATTCTCTTTCTAAATCATTATATCTAATAAATTTACCAGTTTCTTCTTTATGCTTTCTTATATAATATAACGCAGAATTATAAAGATTTTTAGATAAAAAACAAATATTATCTAATGATTTCCATCTTTTATCTGATTTTTTAATAATATGTCGTTCTACTATTTTCATAAATATATAGTTTTAATCATTTTCTATATATAAATAAATTTAAGTTATATTTGACATATTTTGTTTAATTTTTTTAATCTAATTTCTTTTTCGTTGTAGAATATTTCAAAAAAATCTATATAGTTAAAAGTGTGAAATTTATTACTATGATTACCATTGTTAGAAAAAGCTGTAATATTATAAGGTATAATATTTTTATGATAGGTATAATGTGTTTTATATATTTCATTTGTGATAAACATATCTGAAAAATTGTTTTTACATATATAGTTTTTTACTTCTATTTTTGACATATTATATTTAGTTTTTTTAATTTTTGTTTTCTTTGTAGTAATATTTTAGCATTATCAGTAAAATCATTAAGAATAATAATAATTTCATTAATATCATTAATTTCATTATTATAGAAGGTTTTTGTTATTGGAGTTGGATTATAATGGGCACTACTTATATTATTTTCTAATATTCTGAAGATATCTATTTTAAAGTATTTTCGAATTTTTTTAAAATAACCAAAATTGTTGTTTTCAATTTTGATTATTGGATAACCATTTATTTTAGAATAATGTATATCAGTTATTTCTATTCCCAATTTTAATAAAAAATCTGTAGATTCTGTTATGAATTCTGACATATTTTGTTTAATCTTTTTAATTTTTCTTTTCTTAATTCTTTTAATTTGAATAATGAAAAATCACCATTTATATAATCTGCAGAAAATGTTACATTTATTTTATATTGATTAAAGGTATAGTCTATAGGAAATATTCCTCCAATAAAAATTCCATTATAATTTATATCTTGTTTATAATTTCTAATAGAGGAATAATATGAAGATTCAATCCAATTATTTAATGCTATATAATTGTTATTTGAAGTTTCTGCTGATATTTTTATACATTTCTGTGGTGATGGCATAACATAATTATTATGATTTCCAAACATTGTAATTGTATTAATTTCAATATCAATATCCTTTATATCAAATACTATATTATTAATTTTTATACTTAAATTTAGATTTTTAATATTTTCTAACATATAGTTTTAATTTCTAACAATTTTTTATAATAATTTTCACTTAAAAATTCTTTACCTTCTAAAATATGATTTTTATATTCTTCTGTAGCTTCTAATTCATTAACTGTTGTCCATTCATCATTTGCAACATAAACTACACATTCTTTATTGTTAATACGATGACTTTCACGACGATAATGCTTAGGCGCACCCTCATATTTATCCAATTTTAATATATCATCTTGATTAAGCTCATAAATAATTCCTTCAACGTGAGAAGAATTATCTTTAATAATGTTAGCAAATCCTATATTTGGATTTTTTTGAGATTTTTTATTGATAATAAATCTATAACCTTTGAGTGATCCTTTTTCTTTTGATGTGAAATTTACACCACGTTCGATCATTCTTGATGAATCTAGGTTACTCCCATACGCGAAATAATTCATAACTTTTCTAGTTTTTTTAGTTTTTCTTTCCTTAATTCTTTTAAATATTTTATTCCTGCCTCTAATTCAACCCATCTGGCATGATTTTCTTCTATTTGATAAATATAAAATATTGATTTGTATTCATTTGATTTAATATGTTCAATTGTTGGATTATCAAAATCATAAACAGCTAAAAAATTAGAGTTAATCATTCCTTCATTTGGAATACTTACTATTTTTACGTTTTTAAAATTACTTACTTTATTAATTAAATTTGACATTATCAATAAATATTTTTTATTTTTATATAAACTTTTATAATAAATGTTTAAATAAAATAACAGCAAATTGGTGATTATATGGTAGATAAATTTTGAAATATTTTAAAAATTTTCCGCCTCTTTTTTTGCTGCATCTTCTCTTGCCTCTATTGCCTTTCTATGAGCGAGCGCATCTCTTTTTAATTGTTTTGCAGTCTGTATAATTATTTCCAAATCTTGTCTTAATCTAATAGATGCGACTTTATAATTTTTTTTATATAGTTTATAATAATTTAATCTACAATTGTTCAATCTATCAATTATGTCTTCAATTGGGTTTATTTCATCATTATAATCATCTTCATTGGTGGATGAAATTTTTCCACTTCTTTTAGTTTGTTCCATATAAATGTTCTAATTTTTTCTTTCTTAATTTTCTTAATTTTTTTATTTTATCTTGTAAACTATTTTGAATAACAATGTTTAAGTTTATAGATTGTACAGTATTTTTTGGTTGTATATAAATATCAACATTTATAATTTTATATTTATAATAGATAAAAATTATAAAATTTTTCAAAAAATTTTAGATAATATTTAAAATATCAATCTCTTTCATCAATTTATCTTTATTAATTGTCCCAACTCCGATTTCTTCACAAACCATTCCACCAGCAATATTTGCAATTTTTGCAATTTTTTCTATGTCTAACTCATCAAGTAAAAATGGAATTATGCTTAAAACCACATCTCCTGCGCCAGACACATCTACAACATTTATGATAGATGCTGGTATTATTTTGTTTATTATATTATCATCTTTTTTATAGGATACAAAAATTCCATCTTCTGAGAGAGTTACAAATATAATTTCAATACCTTTTTTATGTAATATTTCTGCTCCATTTTTAAGTAATTCATCACGATTAGATGAATTAATATTTATACTTTCTTTAAATTCTTTGAAATTTGGTTTGAATAGTGTTATATTTTTATAAAAATTAAAATTATTTTTCTTAGGATCTGCTATTATTGGAATATTTAAAGATTGCGCTAAATTTGTAATATAGTTTATAATATATTCGTTTAATATTCCCTTATCATAATCTTGAAATAGAATACAATTAATTTTAAATTCATTTTGTCGTTCAAACACACTATTTATTATTTTTAATAAATAATTTTGATCTTCCTCAACTATTTCTGTTTTTATTTCTTCGTCTATCCTTACCATTTGATGATTATTTCCAATTATTCTGGTTTTATTTGTTGTGATTCTATTACTTGATTGATGTATTTGATGTGTTGAAATTTTTATTTTATTTAATAATGATAAAAAAATTTCACCATTTTGATCGTTACCTATAATAGAACATAATATTGGATTTCCACCCAAATTTATTATGTTTGCTGCTACATTAGCTGCACCACCTAATTTATATTGTTTTGATGTGACATCTATAATTGGAACCGGAGCTTCAGGCGAAATTCTTTCAACGGTACCGAATAGATAAGAATCTAACATAACATCACCTATAATTAAAATATTTTTATGTTTGAACAATTCTGATAACTTTTTTAAAATATTATATTAAAAAATTATTAGAAAGTTTTATGTACATTGATTCATTTGTTTTTTAGTAGAAGACATCACTTCTTTTATTTCATCATCTGATGTCCCTACGTGTTGACCATAATATGATCTTCCATTTGTTGGTGATGCTATTGATGACCATTCTTTAGCTAAATTTTCTTGAAAATTATCATCTGATATACTTCCATTTAACCAATTATCATAACCTCTTTTTAGTCTTAATAATTGATATGCCATTTTATCTTGTGTATCAGGAGAAAATAGAGTATTATCATCCATATTTAACGCTTGTTGAATATCAGGTATATTTTGTAATACAATTTGATATTTACCCATAGATGTAGATTTTGATCCATTTCTAAGCATAATGTGTTGAACTTGTTTTAGTTCACCTAGTGTTAAAGAAGTAATAGGATTAATTTGCTTGCTTCCAATATAATCTGGAGTATATTTTCCATAAGAATATGTTATATCATATGCACTATTAAATCCATATTTTGCAGCAAGAGTATCTGTAGCGCCTTCACCTTTTGCTATTCTATCCAATAATATTTTTGTTGCTAATTCTATACAAGAAAGATTTGCTATTCTTTCTTCTTCTTCTTTTGTTGGTGCTGATTCACTTTCATCACTTTTATTATTAGAATTTGATTTATTTTGATCTGCATCTGATCTATTGAATGCTTTCATACCTTCACATGGCTTACTAACTGAACTTGAAGGATTTATTGAATAATTTTGTCCATTAAGTTGATTATTTGTTGTTGGTACTTGAGTATTTGGTCCTAAATTAACATAACCATTGAGCACATCCCCCTGATCAAATTTATTTTTTAATTGTGTAGTAGAAAATCCAAATGACATGTCATAATGCCATCTTTCACTTTTTGGATTTTTGAAATGAATACCCCATCTAAATCCTAATGATTCCGCAATTTCACCTGTATCTCCCCATTTATTATTTGATGGTTTTACATCTATTGCTAATCCATAATTATGATAACTGAATCCTGGTTTAGCTGCATTTCCAGTTTTTTGTAGAGATTGTTGATATGCTATTGATCTATATCCACTTGTTATTTCTAAATCAAATCCAGAAGCTTTACATTTATTAATAAATGCTATTACATATGGTTTTATATCTGGATGTAAATTATCTATTTTACTTTTTGTTTTTTTGCTTGATATTAAATTTATTGCATTTGGATCTCTAGCACTATCATTTAAATCTATTTGATCAGTAGGTGCAGCATTTTTCAATGTTTCACAAGCTTTATCATTTTGAGCTTTTATCGCATCATTTAAAATTTTTCTATTGGATTCATTTATGTCTGGCGGTATTACTAAATCTATATCATTTTTATTATTAATAACATCAGGATTTCTACTTAGTATTTTTACTTTACCATTATCTGCAATTTTTACATAATTAGATACAAAATTAGGTCTTAATAATTTATATTGTGAACATAGCATGTTTAGTCGAGGTTTAATAATTGCTGCACCATTACTATCAATCAATGAACCTGGCTTACTTAATTCATTTATAAAGTTGTCCATCCATTGAAAAAAATTTGTACCTAACACAGCATCTTGATCTGCTCCTTTTGATGCCAAATTTAATTTTTGTGTATTATCTTTTAATTCAAGATTAATAGAAGTATTATTAATTGTTACTTTATTAAGTAACTGATCTATTGTTAACTCTTTGCCTTTAATAAATATTTGTGTTGATTCATCAAATAGTAGTGAAGTAAAGTTTACGTATTCTTCATCATTTAAACTTTTAAGTTTATTTTGAAGATTTATGTTATAATTTTCAGAATATATGTAGTATGGTGAATATAAATCATCTGACAGAAAAAGTACGTTTACTAATTTACCTATTGCAGGAACTTGAAAATCTTTTCCAGCAATTCCACCCCATGGATATGCGTATGGTATATCTTCAACAGGTATATTATGATAAAGTGTTTGTACTCTTATTTTAACTCTACCTTTTCTGTTTGGGTCTTTATTATCTTCAACTAATCCAACGTAAAAATCTCTTGCGAGTTCCATTTATTTTATTTATTTTTAAAAGTTTGCAGCGTTTCTTGTAGTATTTTCTAAATCTGCTAATAATCCAGATCCAATAGATTTTCCAAAGTTTTTTAAACTAGTACGATCATTAAAATCAGGAGTATATACATTATCTGGCTCTATTTTATTTAGACCAGTTAAAGTTGTGAATTGATTTAAAAGGTTGTTTACAGTGCTTCCTCTAACATTTCTTAATTTGGTTTCTAAACTATCCATATAATTGAGACTATTGTTAGCAATTGTTTGACCAGCTTTACTTAATAATTGATTTGTAAATCCTTTTTGAGCAATTGGATTAGTTGAGCTTAGTCTATCTAAATTATCATAGTATTCTTGTTTACTACTAGATTTAAATTCTAATTCCCAAGGATTAATGTTTTTAACATCTCCTGAATATAATAATGGAAATGTACTCCAACGAGTTACAGATTTATAATAAATATCAAAAGATAATGTTTGTGGTTTATTAGATATGGTAGATCCATATCCACCTATTTCCATTTCATTTTCATAATTTTTACTTTTTTCAAAATTAAAATTACAATCATGTAATGTATATACAATTTGTGATTTTGGTGATATAGTATTTTTTATTTCATGCTGCGGATCAACTTTACTATCATTTTTATTAGGCATTGTGAAATTTCTAAAATCATTAATTTTTATAGTCATATTAAATCTTATTAAATTTTCAGGAAACATATGTCTTTGATTTTTATAACTATAAATTATATTATTATATAATTCAGATAAATACCATGCTATCATAGACACATCTTCATTTAAAGTTATTGTAATTTTATTTGTTTCACCATCTTTACCATTATAATTTATAAATTTATTATTAAGATTTTCTAATCCTGCAATTTTTGTTATATAATATGCTTTGTTTGAAAAATTTCTATTTCTATTATTTAAAAGATCAGTTTCAAATATTTTAAAAAATACATTTCTAAATTCGGTCCATAAATTACCTCTATTTTCATAACCATAAGAGTCAATGTTATTTCCATAATGGTTTATAAACCACATTAAACTATTGTTTGAATCTGCTGTTGAAAAAAATGGAGAATTTTGATCAAAGAATAATTCAAACGCTGGAATAAATGGATCTTCATACCAAAAATCATTTCCTCTAAATCCAGCTTGTGAATATAGTCCTTTTTTAAAGGTATTTGTATCATCATCATATTCTTGAATTGTGCTTGCTTTCATTTGTGATCCATCATCAGAATACCAACCTTCTTCGTTTTTTGCATCTGAAGTATGATAAGGATCATAGTTATCTAATTTTTTATCTTCAATACCAAGTGTTTGTTTAAATAAACCTTTATTGATATTTAATGAGTTTGCCAATGCTTCAATTCCACTATCTTGAGCATATCCTTTAATATATCTAGCTGATGTTGAATTTTTATCACCTAGAGAACTTGATAATTGATCGTTTAAAATATTTTTATAGCTTAATCCCATAGTTTATTTATTATTTTATTTTAATAGTTTTCTTAAATCACTTTTTTCATCATTTGCATTACCATAATTTATACTTAATTCTCGTCTCATAAGTGTAATTTCTTGTTCAACACCACCACTTCTTTTATATAAATAATTTATACCTGTAACAAACCAATACCCAGATAATTTTGGATTTATGTTATCAAGTGGTTTTTTGATATTTGCGTTACTTGAAAGTAAATCATTTTGATTATATATTTCAACTTTAATGTTCTGAAATCTTTTTACAGAAAAATTTACTTGATTTAATATGACAATCATTTTCATTTTTTCCATACCATTTAGATGAAATTGATTGGCAACTTTTGCTAATGAATAATTTTGATGTACATTATTATCCGTGTCAATTTTACCTGTAAAATATTCATCATTTACACATTCTTCATATAGTTTTGAACTTCTATCCGTTAAATCTTTTAATTCTTCATGTTCTGTTCCAAGTTCTTTTATAAATTCTTTATAAACAGTATTATTACTTTTATCATACCATGTAGATGTAACTTGATAAAATCTTTCTAAGTTGACTTTGTATGATTGATTAACTAAATTAAATTTGCTTATGTAATTATTTGTCATATGAAAAGCACTATTATTAGTTAAATATAACTCACTGTTTTTTTCTTCATCATTTTTAATTATCTGAGAATTTGTAATGGTTCCACTTTCTCCTTTAATAAATTCATTCATTTCTAATTGAATATTTATATAATTTATATTATATTGAAAATCAATAAAGGTCCATACAAACGCATCTTTTGATATGAAAGAATATTTTGTTATATCTTTAATAAATTCAGGATATGTATCACTACAATTTATCCATGACATACTATCATTACTTGATTGTACATTTGATGCAAATCCAAGATTTAAATCAAATGCTATTCCTTTTATTACATCATAACTTGTTCCTTTTCTAGATTCATATTTTGTATAAAATAATTCATCTAAATCTAATATTCCTTTAATTAAATATTTTAAATTATTACTATTAATATCACCTTTTACTGTTTCATAAGATGTAACTCTAAAATCCATTCTTATTGGCATTGTGTTTTCTGAATTTGATTTAACAAAAATGCTTAATATCATGTCATGATCAGATGGATAAGAATCATTAAACAATATTCCTTTTGAATCATCACAATATAATTCAATTTCAGGTAAAAACTTACTATTGTGAAGTTTTACATATATAACATCTTTTGCATCAATTGTGGTTCCGTTAAAATTTGGGTCATTAACTTTGCTAATAAATAAATATGGAACATAATTAAATGATTGCACAAGAATATCCGCTGATATAGGATCATTTACTTTTATATTTAATTCTTTAAGTTTTACACTAGCTTTATTTAAAATTTTTATCATTGAAATGAATTTATAATTTGTATATTGTTGTCACTACCAACCTTAATTTGTTTTAGATTAGATGGTTTAATAGTTGGAGACAGATTTTCATCACTCACATTTAAGTCTGTTGATATTTTTGTATTTGATTTTGAAGAATTTATTAAATTATTTCTTGCTGTTGTACTTGTTAAATTTTGTAAATTATCGGTTGTGTATAGCTTTGGTAAATTATCAACTTGACAGAAATAAATATATTGACCTTCTTTAACTGAGTATGGATTAATAATATCATTTAATACCATTAATTCTTCTACATAATTAGGAGAACCATAAATAAAATTAGATATTCTATCTAGTCTCATTTCAAATTCTTGTGGTACAATATATATTTGTAATAATATATTATCTATATTTATTATATTTTTTTGAAATAAATCAAAAAGATCATTTTGATTAGAATCTCTTTTTATTTTATTACTGTTGGTATCATCAAAGGATAGAATATTCATAATTTTAATTATTTTATTTTGTATTTCCTGTTCCTGATTTTTGATTGGAAACAGGAATACCAGGTTTAGGTGGATTTTGTTGTATATTATCTGAATTTTTAGCATTTTTGACAGACGTAGAATTTGATGCTTCTGTACCAGGAGGCGGTGAATTATAAGTCCTTCTATATGTGTTATTGAACATTCTCATCAATTCTTGCTTACCTAAAGCTCTTGAAAATTTACAATTGAAAGTAGCAGTTAATCTTTGTGGTTGATCATTAAATCCCATTTCGTTGCTTGTTTCTACTGATGCTGAATGTACAATAATATGATTTGTAGCTAACCATGGTGCGTATGGATTTCCTAATGATAAATACCAAGGTGTTGAACTCATTTTACCACCAACCATTAATTCAATAGACCCTCGTAATTCAAACCTCCATATAGATACTGTACTTGTTAGAACAGATTGCAAAAATGGTGCAAGATAGTTAGCAGCATCAGCAAGTTTCTTTTTAGCAGCATCTGTTACAGATTGTTCTTTTGTTGAGATATCATCTTTTTTAAGTTTAGCTAATTCTGTTTGTAAAGTTTTTAATTTTGGTTGATCTGGTGTTTTTTTAGTATTTTCTATATCTATTTGGTTTTGTAAATCTTGTTCTTTATCTGTTCTAGGTTTATTTGCATCCTCTTTACTTTTGTTGGTGTCAATTGTGTCATTATAGTTTTTTTCCAATTTTGTAAATTCATCTTTAAAAAAATCTGCTATTACTGTCCAAAAAGATTCTAATGTTAAAGATATCATATCCCACCACGCATTTAAATTATTGGCTTTATAACTGCTAGCTTCCCTGGCTTTTTTCATAACAGCTGAATTATCACCCCAATAAAATTTCATATTAGATGTGCCCATTGCATAAATATTATCTAAAATATCTAGCATTGCTGAACCTGGATCAACATCTCCTAATAATTTTTGTTCATATGTTGTTTCTAATATAAATTCAAAGGTTGATGTTATATTTTGTCCTGCCGGATCTCTAAATGGCCCTTCTTGTAATACATTAGGATCCCCAATAGGTATATTATTAAGGCCCCAACTATTAGTTGTAGTTGGACCTTTACCGTTAGTTACATCGGTGTAAGATGTTGGTTGTTTTATAGTGCTAGGATCAAAATTTTCATAAGCTTCATCTGTTGTCTCATTTGTACTATCACTATTTAAAAGTCCGGCATTTTTGTAAAGTTGAAATAACATACCTTGCGCAAAATCAGGAACTGGTATTATTGGTAATAATCCACCTGTTGCAGTTTCTATCATTTTAGATATCATTTGATCAAATCTTTTAGATGTGGTTGCCCAATTTTCATGAAATTCAACTTTACCAAAATTGTCACTTGGTTTAATCCAGCCAACAATAGTTGAGATTGGTTCTCTAATCATTTCATTTAGGTCTTCTGGAACAAAGCAACCTTCTGGAAATCTTCTAAGAATAGCCATTCTATTTATAGGATAAACACCTAATTCTCTTAAATATGCTAAATCTGCAGCTTTTATTCTTAACCCGGCTCCAGGTTGACCATCAACACTATCAAAATCCATTACTAATTGTACATAAGGATTTATAGATTTGTCTTCATTTTTATATACTTTATCTTTTATATATTTTTTGATATTAGTTGTACCAGCACCAGAATTATTTTTATTTTTATATACAACATATTTTGATTCATCAAATATATTAGCAGAATTATTTCTATTGCTTGTTTGAAGATTTATATAATCTTTAGTAATATTATTAAAAAGAAAATCTATTTCAGAATAATGTGACATTTAATTTATAGTTTTTCTTTATATATAAAAAAAATATTTCTCTGATATTGATTTAGTAATCTCTAATTATTTGAATAGCGTCAAATAATGATATATTAGATAGAAGATTTTCATACATTTTTTGATTGTCTTTAAAATCTTCAAAAAAGAAAAGTAAATTAAAATTAATTTTTCCAGTTAAATTTTCTTTAATTTGAAAAATATCATCAATTTCTAAAGTATTAATTTTACCTATATTTGGTATATAGTACACATCTTTATTTTTCCTGATAGTTTGAGTTATTTTGGTATATATTATAAGATTGAAATATTCCCGCCATTCAGTGACATCTTCTAATCCGTGATCATCTAATTGCTGTTTTATATCTATAATTGTCTTATTTCGTACCTTATTGACTTTAATATATTTGTCAAGTTTTTTCCTATTTTTAACGAATACTATATAGAACTCCATATTCTTATCTTATTTTGGAATTATATATATATTCAGTTAGGTTCTAAATTTATTATATTTTAAACATAAAACTTTTTATTAAGTTTTTTCTATAATAACTTAGAATCAATCTAAATAAAAATAATAATATATTATGGCAAAGACAACTAAAACCTCACAAAAGAAATCAAATGGTTTTGATTTTTCAAAAATATCTAATCTTATAGAAAATATTTCAAAGAAAGATATCATATCAATTGAAGATTTTGAGAAAGAAAAAACATTTATATCAACTGGAATTCATATTGTAGATGCACTTTTATCTAAAAGCATTTTAAAAGGTGGAATACCAAATAATAAAATAACAATTATTGCTGGACCAAAGCAGACTGGAAAATCTTTTATTTCTTTAAATATTGCAAGAAATGCCCAAAAAATGGGATATAATATTGTGTGGATTGACACAGAGTATTCTATTGAAAAATCTGATTTTGATATGTATGGTATTGATACATCAAATAAAGATAATTTTATGTTAATACGAACTAATATTGTTGAAAAGATAAAAATGTTTATGATGTCTTTTTTAGATGCTTTGCAAAAACTAAAAGATACCGGAGTTGATGTGTCAAAAACAATATTCTTTTTAGATTCTATTGGTATGTTATCCAGTGAGAAAGAAAAAGAAGATACTCTTAAATTAAATGTTAAACAAGATATGACCCGCGCAAAACAAATAAAATCTCTTGTTAGATTGATTACTAATGATTTGGGATATTTAAATATTCCATTAGTAGCAACAAATCATGTTTATTTAACACAAGATATGTTTCCACAAACTATTATGAGTGGTGGCGAAGGTTTATATTATGCTGCGAGTGTGATCTTATTTTTAAGTGATGCAAAATTAAAAACAGGTGAAGAAGATGAAATGGATCTTGGTAGATCCGGCTCAGTAATCACTGCGAAATCAGCAAAAAATAGATTAGCAAAACCAAAAAAAGTTAAATTCGAAATTGATTATAGTAAAGGTATTAATCCTTATAAGGGATTAGATTTGTTTTGTACATTTGAAAATTTTCCTAAAATTGGTATTGCACAGGTAAAAAAGAATATTGATAAAGAAACAGGTGAGATAACATTTCAACCATCTAATCGTTGGTATGTTAAACATTTAGATAAAAGTGTAGCAGCAAATCAACTTTTTAATAGAAAGGTATTTAATGCAGATGTATTAAAAGCAATGGAACCAATAATTTATGATTATTTCAAATATCCTTCTTATGATGAGTGTCTTAAAGAGTTAGAAGATATTGATGAAAGATTAAATGAAATAGAAGATAAAGATATGTTATCTTCTGATGAATTTAATCTTGAAGATGATGGAAATCTATTTAATTAAAAAAAGTATTTTGAACTTTTAAAAAATAATCTATAAAATACTCATATGGCGGAAGCAATGAATACAAATATGGAGAAGCATTTTTTTATCTATATTTTAGATACTCCAGATCAATTTTCTAAGGTAGAACCTTACTTTTTTAAGAATTCAGATATAATGTTTGTATATACTGTAATTAGAGAAGAATATTTAAGAAGTGAAAGTCATATTGTACCAAGCACACAACAAATTGTCGCAATGGTCAAACTAGCTGACCAAGAAAATAAAATTAGTGCGGCAGTTTTAAAATTACTCCTTCAATCCGATAATAGCGATATAAGCACGGAATGGTTATTGCCTAGATTTAAGGCTTGGAAAATACAAAATCAATTAAATGGTGATATGCTTAAAACTATTGATATGGTTCGTAATCTTAAAGAAATTGATTATGAAAATGTTGTAGATATAGCACAAAAAATTAAAGGAATGTTCGGTAATGTTCTTTTAGTTGATGATGATGATAGTGATTTAGGTATGGATTTTGATGATCCTGAATCACATAAACAATTAATTAGTAAAAATACTATTCATACTGGATGGCCTTGTATTGATTCAATATTAGGTGGTGGTTGGAGTAAATCAACATTAAATGTTATAATGGGTGAGACAAATGTTGGAAAAAGCATGTGGTTGCATAATATCGCAACAAATGCAGCAAATGCTGGCGCTAATGTATTAGTTATTACATTAGAAATGGCAACTAGAAAAGTGATGAAAAGATTAGGATCTATGAGACTTAAAATTAATTCTGATGAATATGATGAAAAATCAAAAGATTCGGTTTTTATGAAACAAAGATTAAATAATTTAAAATCCCAATCTAGTACTGGAGGTTTATTTGATTCTCAACCAGGTAAGATTTATGTTAAAAAATATAATACAAGTGATTGTACAGTAACTGATATAGATAACTATATTAAAAAATTTGAAGAAGTTAAAAGACTTAAAGTAGGAATGGTAATTGTTGATTATATAAATATTATGTCAATTGAAAAAGGTTTTGATATTACTAATATGTTATATTTAAAAGGAAAACACTTAGCAGAAGGTTTAAGAAGAATTGGAGATAAATATGAATGTTCAGTTATAACTGCAACACAAACTGATAAAGCAGTTTGGGGTGCATCTGACATTAAATTAGGTGATATTCCTGAAAGTAAGGCTATTGCTGACACTGCTGATTCAGTTTGGGGTATTATTCGTAATCCAGAAATGAAACGTAATAATATTTATAGATTAAAAATATTAAAATTAAGAGATGGTGAGCATCACGAAGAACAAGTTCGTTTTGATTTTAATACTAAATTTTTAACTATGGAGAACGATCAGTTGGTTGGCGCGAAATAATATCTAAAAATAATATTATATATGATACAAAAGAGAGTTATTTTAGATGATGATGATTTAAATAATAATTTAGATGAGGAATTAGGTGAAGATTTTATTGATGATGTTATTATAGATGAAGAGTTTGGTGATGGTGATATTGTTGAAATTATGGTATCTGATGAGGATGAGGATATAGATACTGAAGATGATGTGATGTTTAAATTTAATACAAATAATCATAAACTTGAAGGTAAACATTCATTGAATAGAGATACTATTTTTAAGGGTAAACTAGATGAGATTTCAGAACAATCTGAATATTATATAGGTTATCAAGAAGAAAATTATAGTTATGATGGTCTACCAATTGAGGTTGGCACTAATTACGAGTTTGAGTCTAAATATCACGAAGAATATATAGGTAGACTTAATTTATCTAAAGATGTCTATGATTTATTAACTGAAAAAACATCTTTAGATTTTTCTTCTAATAGAAGAAAGCCTAATAAACAAGCGTTTAACGACTATTATAAGATGTTATTGGATAATATTGGTAAAGAATATACAAAATCGGAAATTTTTGTTGAATTATCTTATTATTTTACTGATAATATATTTAATATGTTTAAATTATTGGATAAAGAATATGCAACACAAATTATAGTAGAATTAAAACAAAGTGGATATTTGAGTAATCTCAATAATATCAACTTCATATAAAAATAAAAGAAATAACATGAGTTTTTTTAAAAGAGATGAAGCGTATGATGCATCATTAAAATATTTTAACGGTGATACATTAGCTGCTGATGTTTGGGTTAATAAGTATGCATTAAAAGATACAAAAGAAGGTGAAACTGTATATTATGAAAGAACACCAGATGATATGCATTGGAGACTTGCAAAAGAAATACATAGAATAGAAGATAAATATGAAAATCCATTATCAGAACAGTTTATATTTGATTTGATAAAAGATTTTAAGTATATAATTCCACAAGGCTCACCAATGTCAGGAATTGGTAATAATAGACAAGTTGTATCATTATCAAATTGTTTTGTTATAGGTAGTTTATTTGATTCATATGGATCAATTATGCAAGTTGATGAAGAACAGATACAACTTATGAAACGTAGAGGTGGTGTAGGACACGATCTTTCTCATATTAGACCAGCTGGAATGCCAGTCAAAAATTCTGCATTAACTTCTACAGGCTTGGTTCCATTTATGAATAGATATTCAAATTCTACAAATGAAGTTGCCCAAGGTGGAAGAAGAGGTGCATTAATGTTGACTTGCTCCGTAAAACATCCAGATTCAGAAGATTTTATTGATGCTAAATTAGAACA